>Ga0181576_10000609_pt1 | contig 26877 bp, 27 predicted proteins | sample 101ome_22_FD_132464 | JGI IMG/M metagenome (GOLD analysis project Ga0181576, IMG submission 132464) | Coastal salt marsh microbial communities from the Groves Creek Marsh, Skidaway Island, Georgia - 101412BT metaG (megahit assembly) | ecosystem: Environmental > Aquatic > Marine > Intertidal... | reverse complement strand
TTGCAGTTCCACCCAGAAGTCACACATACAGTTAAGGGTAAAGAAATTTTAGAAAGATTTATTGATATTTGTGATTGTGAGAAAGAGTGGACTGTTAAGAATATTGTAAATAACACTATTTCCAATTTAAAGATCACTCTGGGTGACAAGAAAGTGCTTTTGGGATTGTCAGGCGGAGTTGATTCATCAGTTGTTGCCGCATTAATTCACAAGGCAGTAGGTGACCAGTTGACCTGTATATTTGTTGACAATGGCCTTCTAAGACTCAATGAAGGTGATGAGGTGATGGAAACCTTTTCAAAAAATATGGGCGTGAAGGTAATTAGAGCTAACGCCCAAGAAAAATTCTACTCAGCCTTATCTGAAGAATCAGATCCTGAAATAAAAAGAAAAATTATCGGAAGGTGCTTTATTGAGGTTTTTGATGATGAGGCAAAGAAACTTAAGGATATTAATTTTTTAGCTCAAGGAACTATATACCCAGATGTAATTGAATCTGCTGGATCAAAAACAGGAAAAGCCAAGGTTATTAAGTCACACCATAATGTTGGAGGACTTCCTGAAGATTTAAATTTTGAATTAGTAGAACCCTTAAGAGATCTTTTTAAAGATGAGGTTAGACAAATAGGGGTTGAATTAGGCATCCCTTATGAAATGTTATTCCGACACCCATTTCCAGGGCCTGGACTTGGTGTGCGAATATTAGGTCACGTAAAAAAAGAATATGCTGATATTTTAAGACTTGCAGATAATATCTTTATGGAGGAGTTGTACAAAGCAGACTTATATCATCAGGTTAACCAGGCATTTGCTGTCTTTCTTCCTGTTAAGTCAGTCGGTGTAACTGGCGATGAAAGACGATATGACTATGTTATTTCTCTAAGAGCTGTGGAAACTATTGACTTTATGACTGCAAGATGGGCTAGATTGCCTTATGACTTTTTGGATACTGTCTCGAATAGAATAATCAACGAAATCAATAGAGTTTCAAGGGTTGTCTATGATATTTCTGGGAAGCCTCCAGCTACAATCGAGTGGGAATAATCCATAACTTGTAAGTGATTGATATATATGGTTTTTTTAGTTAGAAGGTAGTTTGAAACTCTAACCCTTTTTGTTGCTATTACTCGCTTTTTATCTATAATGTTAGAAAGAAAGTTAGAAACTACAGCAACTATTACAAAGCATAGAAAATGGAAAAAAATAAAACATTTTTTGAAGGTGGAGAAGCGAACGAATGGTTTAGACGCAATAAAGAAGCGTTAGAAAGCCGAAATAATGACTCTACAACTGACTTACTTGTAGATTGGTTAAAGCCGTTTGCAACTGAAATCTCTGACGTATTAGAAATTGGTTGCGGTAGCGCACATAGGTTGAAAAAGATGGCTGATTCCTTTTCAGCAAAAGGTTTTGGCGTAGAACCAAGTTATGAAGCAATTGAATATATAGAAAATAATTTTCCTCAAATCGTCGCTAAAAAAGGGTTTGGTGATGACGTGCCATATACTCATCAAAGCGGTGTTTTTTCACATAAACAAAACAACAGCGATGTATTTGTATCGAGTGGGTTGTATAGCGTAGTTAATAAGTTTCAGTTTTCACATAGTAATTTCTTTTTCGACAAAGAGATAAATGAACGTGTTTCACTTACGCTACTGTATAAAGAAACCCAAATTTTTGGTGAAACCTAGAATAGGAATTCACATTGGCATCGAAAAAGGAATTGAAAATTAACTATGCTCGACAATCTATATCTGATGTCGATATTCAAGCAGTCGTTAGTGTTTTAAAATCTGATTTGCTGACACAGGGTCCTATAGTTCCCAAATTTGAGCAGGCGATTTGTGAGTATACAGGTTCAAAATATGCTGTTGCTGTTAATAGCGGAACATCGGCACTACATATTGCATGCTTGGCTTTAGGACTAGGAGAGAAGGATGTATTGTGGTCCTCACCAAACACTTTCGTAGCATCGACAAACTGTGCTTTACATTGTGGTGCAGATGTCGATTTTGTTGATATTGATCCTTTAACATGCTGCATGAGTGTTGAAAAGTTGGAAGCAAAGTTAATCAATGCAAAGACAAATAAATGTCTACCAAAGATTGTCGTTCCCGTCCACTTTGGAGGGCTTTCGTGCAATATGAAGAGAATTAGGGAGCTTTCAAAAGAGTATGGTTTTTTTGTGATTGAAGATGCTGCTCATGCAATTGGGGGGAGGTATCTTAATTCAGCAGTTGGAAGCTGTGAGTACTCCGATATTGCCATATTTAGCTTCCATCCTGTAAAGACAATCACTTCTGGAGAAGGCGGAATGGTTGTCACTAATAGTAAAACTATAGCAAGAAAAATTAGCTTATTGCGAAGTCATGGCATTACTCGTGATAATGACCTTATGACAAAAGAACCCGAAGGCCCTTGGTATTATGAGCAGGTTGATCTTGGGTATAATTATCGTATGACTGATATCCATGCTGCACTTGGCCTAAGTCAGTTTTTAAGACTAGATGAATTTGTTAAAAAAAGACATACTATATTTGAAAAATATAAGTTGTTGCTAAGCGATATTCCTGTTGAATTTCAATTTCAATCACAGGAATGTTATTCAGGTATGCATTTATGTATTATTCGACTCAAGCTGGACGAACTAGTTAAAAGCCATAGGGAAATTTTCGAAGAACTTTGTAGAAAAAAGATTATCGTCAATCTCCACTATATACCAGTCCATCTTCAACCTTGGTATAGGCGTATGGGCTTCTCTGAGGGAGATTTTCCTATGTCTGAGCAATATTACAGAGAAGTCATTAGCATTCCATGCTATCCTGACCTCACAGATCGAGAGATACATTGGGTGTCTGAAATATTGCATCAAGTTATCAGATGAAAATTAGTAATACCAGCGAGAGTTGGTGTCAAGCAAATTAAATATAAGAATATCAGAGAATTTCATGACAAGCAGATTGTTGCAAAGGTCAATGAAACTTAATCTGATATATATTTCTCATACAGGCATCAAATGCTAAGCTAGCTTGATATAAGAAATAACACTATAATGCAAATTCAAATTTTAAAGTGTAATAATCAATACGAATTCGGCTTATTTCCTCAAGGATGACAAAAGCTTTAAATAAATAATCGAGAAAAGGTGAACAAAAGTAAGAACTATTTTAAGAAGATTCAGTTGCTTGTTGATAAGAAAGCTAAAATTCGCATAATATGGCTGATTATATTTTCTGTCTTTATATCTATTTTAGAAACATTTACTCTTGCTTCTATCATGCCATTTATCGATATTGCAACAAACTTTGATAAGATACAAACTAATCAGTATTACCAGCAAGCATTTATATTTCTAGGTTTACAAAGTGAAGTAAATTTTGCTATTGTGCTGGGTTTTTTTTTGGTAGTTCTTTTCATATTTAGAGGTTTAGTAAATTTAGTACATAGTCATGTAATTTTTAATTTCTCGGAGAGTCTTTATGCACAGATAACTCAAAAATTATTTGAAACTTATTTGAAAATGCCATACAAGGCATTTGTTAAAAAAAATAGTAGTTATCTAACCAAGGCAATCGTTTCAGAAGCATCTCAAATTCCTTACGTTATTAATTCAGTTCTTTTAATGATGTCCGAAGCCTTGGTTATTATTTTTCTATACATATTAATGATGGCCACGAACTGGAAAATAACAATTGTAGTTACAGTTATTTTGTTATTTAAGATGCTATTTTTATCTAAAACAATTTCTAAAAAAATAAAGTCAGTTGGTGTAATTCGAGAAAAATCAGGGAGCCAATTTTATGAGGTTATCAATAAATTTTTTGGCAACTTTAAACAACTTAAACTGCATGATCAACAAAGGATTGAGGGGGTAAAAGATGAATTTTCCACTGCGATAAAAAGTTATGCCAATGCCAATGCAGCAAGTAGTTTTTTAAGCTCGGTTCCAAGACTATTTATTGAGACCTTTGCTTTTTCTATGATGGTAATTCTTTTAACTTCTTTGGTGTATTTAGCTCAAGAGGATGTTGCCTTTATTATTCCAACTATAAGTTTGTTTGCGATTATTCTTTATCGTTTTTTGCCGTCAATAAATCGTATTATTAATGGATACAATTCAGTTATGTATTACCACAAATCGATCGATGTTGTTGAAAGTGAGTTTGCAACCGAACAGGAAATCTTAGGGGGTCAAATTATAGAATTTAAAGAAAAGATTGAATTGATTGATGTTAACTTTTCTTATGAAAAAAATGAAGTTTTAAGAGGTGTAAATCTAATTATTTATAAGGGTGAGAAGGTTGCAATCATAGGGGAAAGTGGTTCAGGTAAGAGTACCTTGGTAGATTTAATTATTGGCTTACATAGAGCAGACCAAGGAAAAATTCAAATTGACAATAATTTTGTCGATAATACTAATTTATTAAGTTGGAGATCACAGGTTGGCTATATTCCCCAACAAGTTTATTTGTTTGATGGAACAATTGCAGAAAATGTTTGTTTTGGAAGAAATGAAGATAAACACTTGTTGGAAACTGTATTAAAACAGGCAAATATCTTCGATTTTTTACAAACAAAGCAAGGATTGAATACCCTTGTTGGAGAGGGTGGTGTTCAGTTAAGTGGCGGCCAAAAGCAGCGAATTGCAATTGCAAGAGCACTTTATGGACAGCCAGAAATATTAGTATTGGATGAAGCGACAAGCGCTCTGGATTCAAAGACAGAGGGGAAAGTAATGCAAGAAATTTATCAAATAACTCAAAATAAGACTTTGATTATTATCGCCCATCGACTAAGTACAATCAAATACTGCGATAGAATTTATAGAATGAAGAGTGGAAAGCTAAATTGAATTGAATTTCTTTGAAATGGCAAATAACAAACAAAGATTTAATCAATGAAAAAAATGAAAAGAAATATAGTTCTAATAGATCCAGAGCTCAGAATTTATAAATCTATATCCAAATCCAAGAAGGTCAATATCGAGTTGTTAATTGCTGATTTCGATGAAATTCAGTTGGAGGAAGCCAGGAATTTCTTTGGAATTAAAAATATTATCTCAAGAGAAAAATTTCATGAGTTTACAGACCAAAAAACAATTATTGACTATGAAACTATTGAGAAATTTACAAAATCACAACTAGATTCAGAGCACTTCCAAGATAGATATTCAGATGACGTTAATCATAAACAATATCTTTATTTCAATGCTTTATCTTTTTGGATTAATTTTTTTAATGATAATAATATCTACGCAGTTATACTTGATGGATTAGCTCATGGAGCTAACTACGATAGCTTAGCATTAGATGTAGCAATTGCTCATGGGATTCCTGGATATATTTTAGAAGGTTTAAGGACTAAACATTCTAATGGTGTCAGTGTCATTCAAAAAGCAGTCTTAAATTACAAGTTACGTGAATGGGTGCCTTTAGACCACGGAAAGCTTAGTTTAAAAAATACAGATATTGAAAGCTTTACATTTTATCTGCAAGAAAATAGAAAAAAAATAAATAAAATAAGATCATTCAAAGGTCTTATAAAATTATTTTTACCAACCGATTTAATTACAGCAATTTTCTCTTTGAGAAAAATTCTTCTTAAAGAGCAAATAGTTGGTCATGGTCTTTTATCTCAACCTAGTAATATACTAAGAAATCTAATTTATATAAGGTCATTAAGAAGGTTTTACAAATCAATTACGGTTAAATTTGATCCATCAAAGAAGTATCTCCTATATGCATTACACGTAGATCCTGAAGCAACAACTATGGACAGAGCATTACTTAATAACCAGTTAACTATTATTAAGCAAATATCTCAAGCCATGCCAAGGGGTTGGAATTTGTATGTAAAAGAGCACCCTGGTCAATTTATGAATCATAGTAGCCAAGGTGGTTGGTATTTTCTTTGCTCAATCCACAAATACAGAACAAAGAATTTTTATAAAGAATTACTGAAGATGGAAAATGTTCATCTTCTAGATGTATCAGTTAATTCTAAAGATATTATTACTTCAGCAAAAGCAATCGTCACTATCAATGGAAGTATTTCTATTGAGGCCTTGCACTTAAAAAAACCATTATTAATGTTTGGACATAAAAGTAGTCCCTTTGGTTTGGTAAAAGATGTTTTTAGAATCACCTCAACTGATCACTGTCAGGCTGCCTTAAATTCACTAGAAAGTGGTTTTACCCCTGATTACTCAGATGTTAGTAAGATTACTAACAATTTTCTATATGAGGTTGAACCTAATCATGATGATTCACAATTACTAGTTGATTATTTGGTTTGTGAATATAGTCTATGATAAAAATTAACAGATTTCTGAACTACAATAGGATTACATGAAAATAATCATTTTAGGTTACACTTCATATTTAGCATTAGCGATATCAAATTACTTTAGGTCAATTAAAGGTATCAAATTGATCTATGTTGGACGTAAAGGAAGCAATCTATATAAAGTAGTTAAGTTTGAAGTTCCAGAAGATATAAATCTCTTAAATATTTCTGTTTCTAAGTTAGTACATGAGTTACAACTAGATAATGATAGCGTTATTATCAATTGTATTACTTTGGGAGATTTGGATAAGTGTGAACTGAATCAAAAAGAATGCATGCTAAAGAATTATTATTTCGTGGAAACTTTATATAGTAATCTTAAGCTCACCAATTTCAAAAAAATTATTCACTTCTCAAGCAATGCTGTATATGACGGTTCTTGTCCACCTTACAATGAAAATTCTAAATGCGAACCCATTAATTTCTATGGCTATGTAAAGTTAAAAACTGACCAATTCCTCCTATCACAAGATGACTCCAGGATTGTCATTTTAAGACCTACAACACTGTATGGAAAAGTGACTAATAATAAGCCAAATCCAGTATCGATGATTATTTCTAACCTGAGAAATAAAAGAAAGATGAAATTAACTAATGATCTTATAGTGAATCTTTTGTATGTGGAAGATTTAGTGAAAGTGGTTGAGAATATATTGGATATCGATTTTTCAGGATTGCTTAATGTATCCGGGAATAAAGCTTATTCCAGATATGAACTCGGTATAGAAATTGCCAAACTGCTCGATTTAGATGACAGATTAATCGAGCAAATTACAACAGCACAATATAATGATATTGCGAAACGACCTCTAAATACATGTTTTGAAAACAAATTAATGAAAGAATTGGGGGTTTATCCACATTCTCTTGATCAAGTGATTCAAACTTTTAATTAATTTAATGTTTGAAGAGATATAAATTTTTACAACTCATAGGATAAATAATTGAGAACAATCCCTAATAAAATGTTCAATTCTGAAAGCGATTTGACTGTTGTTCTTACAAGTTGCAACAGATTAGATTTGTTAAAAACTACCTTGAGTAGTTTCTTTTCCTGTAACACATATCCAATTAGTGAATTTATCATTATTGAAGATTCCGGTAAGATATTGGAAAAAGACATACTTGTCTGTATACCTGAGCAATTTCAAGAGTCAGTTCGTATTATGATTAATGAAGTTCCATTGGGTCAATTAGCATCTATTGATCGAGCGTATTCAGAAATCAAAACAAAATATGTCTTTCATTGTGAAGATGATTGGCTTTTTTATAGGGTTGGATTTATTGAAGACTCTATGAAGGTACTAGAAAATGATCACAACATTCTTAGCGTATGGCTAAGAGATATTCACCACGATTTGATACCGGATTCCAATGGAAAAATGCATTTGAAGGAGATGCAAACAATAGAGAATGTAAATTATTTCATGTACCATTATGAAAATGAAGTAGGTAATGGTTGCTTTTCTCTAAATCCTGGATTACGTTATTATGAGCATTACCCAGATAAAGGATACGCTTCTATTGCAAGAAATAAAGCAAAACATATAGAAGTAATAATGAGTGAATTTTATGGTTCTAAAGGCTTATATTCAGTTTTACTAGAGTGTAGTGCTGTAAAACACATAGGAGAAAATTTACACGTAGCTGATCCTTTTCTTTTAAAAAGTGTCCGCCGAAGGAAATTTACTATTGCTTTATTTATCTTTGTTATTGGCTTTATTCTAGGCGTGATACTTGTTTAGTAATTAGAATTTAGACCTTAATTGAATAATTTATAAAAAGATTTAAGAGCTGTTATGAAAAGAGGAAATGAGAGAGATTACCAGAAAAAATTACATTCGTAATAGAGAAGAATTCATCCTTAACAAGTGTAGAGAAAAGAGAGTTTTGCATCTTGGCTGCTGTGATTCTCCTAGTACAGAGTTTAAATTTAATAAAAATATTGCTTTATTTCAGTTAATAGAAAATGTATGTAGTGATCAACTAGGGTTAGATTATGACAAAGAGGCATTGAACCATCTTCACAGTATTGGTCATAAAAATGTATCTTTTTTTGATTTGAATCAGCCTGGAGAAATAAATTTTCATCCTGAAATTATTGTATTTGCTGATACATTAGAGCATTTAACAAATTTAGAGAATGCAATTAATATTCTTAAAGGGTCGATGAATGAAAAAACTGAGTTAATTATTACTGTACCTAATGCGACAATGTTTGAAAGAATAATTGGTAATTTTAGAGGATATATCCATGAACATGGGGATCATAAGGTTAGTTTTACTTATACGGCACTGAAACAATTAGTTTTATTTAACAATTTAGATATAAGTAATATTCTTTTTTCTGATCAGTTAAATCTTCATAAAGATAACAGTGAACGAGTTAAGGAGTCCATCCTCAAAACTACCGTTAAGCTACCTCTTAGAGTTTTGAAGCTGTTAATAAGAAAAAGTTTAGTTTTCTTTTTCCCTCTGTTTTCCGAATGTTTAGTTATTGTTTGTAAATTAAAAAAATAATGATGAGATTAATAATAGGTGGCGCTGGATTTATTGGTAGTTCTTTAGTTAAAAATCTGCTCATGGACGATGCGAAGATTATTGTTATTGATAAATTACTTTTAGGCTCTATTGACTATATTGATACTAGTAAGGTTAAGTTCCATCAAATAGATGTTAACAATATCGAACAAGTTTTGAAGGTTCTTCATGGCCAACAGATAGAAGAGGTTTGGCATCTTGCGGCTAACTCTGATATACCTGCAGGCATAGAGAACTTGAGTGTTGATCTAAATGATACCTTTATGTCAACAGTTTCAACATTGGAAATTATGAAAAAAATAAACTGCAAGAGGCTTTATTTTGCTTCAAGTTCAGCAGTGTATGGTTTTAACGAAAATAGGTTACATGAAGATATTGGCCCACTAATGCCAATTTCTAATTATGGCGCGATGAAATTATCATCAGAAGCATTAATTAGCGCTAGTTTAGAGTCATTTCTAGACAAGGTATGTATTTATAGATTTCCAAATGTTGTAGGTGCCCCCGCAACACATGGGGTTATATTAGATTTTATTAACAAGCTCAAGAAAGATATGTCTAGACTTGATGTTCTAGGCAACGGCACCCAACAGAAGACCTACTTGCATGTTAGCGAATTAGTTGAGGCAATGTTATTTATAAATAAAAATACTGATAATGGTATGAACTATTTCAATATTGGCGCCATGGATGATGGCGTTTTCGTTAGTCAGATTGCTGAAGAAATAACTAAAGTGATTTCTCCAGATGCAACAATTCATTATCAGAAAAATGATAGAGGCTGGGTTGGAGATGTACCTCGTTTTTATTATTCTGTCGATAAGTTAAAAAACTTGGGCTGGATTCCTAAGATGTCATCTTTAGAAGCTATAAAAAGAGCAATAGGAGAAATTGCATCTCAAGAAGGTGTATAAATGAAGCAGGCAGTTATTCTTGCGGGTGGAAAAGGTACAAGACTTAGAGAAGTATCCCAGGGTTTGCCAAAACCTATGATTCCTATATTGGGTAAGCCATTACTTCAACATTTAATTGAACAATGTGTTACCCATAACATATGTAACATTAAGTTATTAGTTTCTTATAAGAAAGAAGTTATTATAGATTTTTTTGGAGATGGAAGACGATATGGTGTATCTATACAATATATTGTAGAAGATATTCCCAGAGGCACTGCCGGTGCTTTGATCGATGCACTATCTGAATTGGAGGAACAGTTTCTAGTCATTTATGGTGATACATTTTTTGATATTGATTTAGATTCTTTTTGGGAATTTCATCAGAGTCATGCTGGAGATGCTTCTATATTTCTTCATCCTAACGATCATCCACAAGATTCAGATTTGGTTGAGGTTGACTCTAGCTTCCGGGTGCAAAAGATACATCCATATCCACATGATAATCAATGGCGCCAAAATTTGGTGAACGCTGCTATGTACATGTTTAATAAAAATGCATTACAAGATGTTGATTTATTATCCAAGAGACCTGATATTGCAAAAAATTTATTCCCATTGATGTTGGAGTCTAGAAAGAACTTATATGGATATATATCTACGGAATATATTAAAGATATGGGCACTCCAAACCGTTTATCTAAAGTAGAAGAGGATATTAATTCAGGTAAGGTTTGGTCATTAAAGAAACACATACCCAAGATGGCTATCTTTATAGATAGAGATGGCACAATTAATAAAGAAGTAGGGCATTTATCCAAACTAGATCAGTTTGAACTCATTGATGGCGCTGGAGAAGCTATTCGAAAAATCAATAAGGCGGGCATTTTATCTATTGTTGTAACAAATCAGCCAGTAGTTGCCAGAGGTGAATTAACAGAATCAGATTTACAAGTAATTCATAATAAAATGGACACATTACTTGGAAGAGAAGGTGCTTATATTGATCGATTGTGCTATTGTCCTCATCATCCTGATACAGGATTTGAAGGAGAAATTAAAGAATTAAAATTTGATTGTGATTGTAGAAAGCCAAAAATTGGCTTGTTTAATCAAGCAAAAAATTTATTAAATATCGTTTTAGAGAAATCATGGATGATAGGGGATAGTGCTAGAGATATACAGGCAGCAAAAAATGCAGGAATGAAAAGCGTCTTGGTTCTTACTGGTTATGCAGGGAATGATGTAAGAAATAAAGTTATTCCTGACTTTATTGCAGAGGATTTGAATGAAGCGGTTAATTTAATATTAAAGGAAGTTGACGATGATAGTATGTAGGACACCTTTACGAATGAGTTTTGTAGGTGGCGGCAGCGACTTGCCTTCTTATTACAGAAGAAATGGTGGTGCTGTATTATCGACTTCGATTGATAAATATATGTATGTCACAGTTAATAAAAAATTTGATAATAAAATTAGGTTAAGCTATTCAATTACTGAGAATGAAGATAACATCCAACAAATAAATCACCCGATTGTTCGTAATACTTTGGAGTTTCTTAATATCCAAGGAGGTATTGAAATTACATCAATATCAGATATTCCCTCTCAGGGCTCCGGGTTGGGCTCATCAAGTTCATATACAGTTGCATTACTGCACGCACTTCATGCATATGAAGGAAAAAAAATATCTAAAGAGGAATTAGGCAGTTTGTCAAGTTATATAGAAATCGAATTATGTGGTGATAAAATAGGCAAGCAAGACCAATATGCTGCTGCATTCGGTGGGTTAAATTTGATTGAGTTTAATGAAGATGATACGGTGCAAGTAAGCCCAATTAGATGTAAACCTGAAACAATTAGAAAAATGGAAGATTCAATCATTGTTTTCTATACTGGCAGAACACGCCGTGCATCTAATTTGTTAAGCGAGCAATCAAATAATATGAAGCAAGTTACCAAGAGGAAACTGATGTCAAATATGGTATCTCTGACTTATGAAATGAGAGACTTACTTGAAAATGATGATATTGAATCTATGGGAGAATTGCTAAATAAAAATTGGCAACTAAAGTGTCAATTGACAGAAGGTATAAGCGATCTTCAAATTGACAGCTGGTACGATAAAGGAATAAAAGCTGGTGCATCAGGGGGTAAATTATTAGGAGCAGGCAATGGCGGATTTTTAATGTTTTTTGCTCCAAAAGAAAAACATAAAATCATGATTGAAGCATTGAAAGATTTACAGAGAGTACCTTTTTCTTTTGAGAATGAAGGGAGTAAGATTGTATTTTCTGACCAAATAAGGATAGTCTGATGGATTTCACAATAGAGAACTATATTAAACAGCATAATTTGGTTGTTGAAAATTTAAATCATCAAGAAATTGAAAATGCAATTAGTTTAATAAAAGATACTATAAAGAATGAAAAGAGAGTTGCTGTATGTGGTAACGGAGGTAGTGCTGTAGCAGCATCACATTATATTACAGATTGGAATAAAATGGTTTATGCATACACCGGGCTTAAATTTAATGGCATTTGTCTCTCTGATAATATAGGCTTGATTACAGCATATTCGAATGATCTTTCTTATGATGAGGTATTTTCAGAGCAAGTTAAAAACTTATTAAACAAAGGTGATCTTTTAATTACTCTCAGCGGTAGTGGAAATTCTGAGAATGTTATCAAAGCGACTGAAATAGCTAATGAGATGAAAGTTAACACTCTGGCAATTTGTGGTTATGATGGAGGCAGACTAAAAATAGCAGCTAAAAATTATGTTTGGATAAAGTCTTATGATATGCAACTCTGTGAGGACGCTCAAACTATTTTTGGGCATATGGTCATGAAGAGTCTTTGCGGTGACATATTGTCTGTTTAGAGAATAAACATTGAAAAAAAGCCCTCTTATCTCGGTACTTATGCCAGTCTTCAATGGAGAAAAATTTTTATCAGAAGCGATCGAATCAATCTTAAATCAAACATATAAAAACTTTGAATTTTTAATAGTCTATGATGAATCCTCTGATAATACCCTTTCTATAATTCAAAACTATCGAGTTCAAGACCCTAGAATTATTCTGATTTATGGAGATAATGAGGGGATATCTGGGGCTTTAAATAAAGGCATCCAAAAAGCAAATGGTGACTATATAGCAAGACTGGATAGTGATGATTTAAGTCTACCCGGAAGATTTAGGACGCAGATTGAATACATGAGAATGCATAATCTAGATATCTGTGGTGGTCATTCTGTGCTTATAGATTGTGATGGCAAAGTAAATGGAATAGGTATGGTTCCAAGAAGTCACGACCTCTGTGCTCTATCAATGTTATTTATGGTGCCATTTGCTCACTCAAGCGTAATGATTTCGAAAAATTTTCTAATCAAAAATTCCTTGAAATATAAGGGAAATAATGAAGATTTTGATTTGTGGATAAGGATGTACTCTAAGGGTGCAAGATTTGGTAATGTTGATGATATTGTTATTTACTACAGAGTTTTAGAAGAGTCTTTATCTACAATTCATGAAACAGGTTCTCGCAGGGATACTCGGAGAGTTATAAAAACTTTTAGGCAAAGATATGGAAAATATTTATCAGGAGTTTTAGGAGATATTAATTTATCTCTATTGAGCGAAGCAGAAAAATCATTAGTGGCAAGATATTTGATAAATAATGCATTGACAAAGTTTGATCTCTTTGGGCTAAAAAAACTTAAGGGCATAAAACTAAAAATTATTATCATAACAGGGTTGTCAGAGATATACAGAATAATGACAAAGTATGCTTGGTGGAGGATATTTTAACAACAGTGAAATTATAAAATGTGCAGTAATTTTTCACATAAAATGTACAAATTTACTGAGAAAGTTGGTGAAATTCTCCCTCTAGATGCTCATAAGATTATCAAACATCGTTATCAAATTGCAACTGAGTTATCAAAGAAAAAAGTTGCGCTTGAGGTTGGTGTTGGACAGGGTTATGGATTAAACTCAATTGCTAAAAATGCTAGTAAATATGTAGGGCTAGAGTACATTATTGAGAATATAAATAAGCTTAATCAGAGGACCAATCTGGTTTTAGAATAATTCATGTTAATGCTCATGATATGCCATTCAATGATTCTGAGTTCGAAATTATTAATGCACTAGCTATGATTTATTATTTAGATATTGATAGGTTTCTAAAAGAAGCTAGCAGAGTCTTATGTTTTAATGGAACTTTGTTCTTTTGTACAAGTAATAAATGTGTGAACGGATTCGTAAAGGCGCCCTTTACCACTAGCTATTACTCCATTCCTGAATTAAATAATATTTTAAAATTTAATGGTTTTAAAGGCGAATTTTTTGGTTCATTTCCAAGCTATGAGAATTCGCAAAGTAAGGGATTTTTTAAACTTAGAGTATTTGTTAAGAATATTTTAAAAGTTATTGTCACCTCATTTCCTTATGGTGATAATCTCTGGAATGTATTGAGAAATCGATATTTAGGAGGACTAAAAAAACTTCCAAAGTATATAGATGATATTGAAATTGAAGAAGATTGGAATGAGGACTTTAATATGCTAGATAGTGAATCAATTAACTCAAAATATAGGGTTATTTATTGCATTGCAAAATTAGAGAAAAAACAGCAGTAAATAAAAATGAAGTAGATTTTTAATTAGAGTAGTTATGAAAATTCTCCATAGTTTTATTTTATTTTCTATTGAAGTTGGCGGTGGCACATCTGATTTAATATATAAGATTTGCAAAGCCCAAGCTAAAGTTGGCCTAAAGCCAGCAGTAATAACTGGTAGTTATTCATTCGATCGAGAATTGTCTGACTCTTTGAACAATGTAGATATTCATATACAGAAGACATTTTTCCACAAACTTGGACTATCGATAATGCCAGGAATTTTTTCATGGTGTAGAAAAAACCTCCAACAATACGATGTTATACATATGCATGTGTTTAGAACATTTCAAAATGTTATCCTTTATTATTATTGCAGAAAATATGACATTCCTTATGTCATGGATGCGCATGGCTCTTGTCCTTATTTCAAAAGAAAAAGATTAACTAAAAGATTATTTGATGTTTTAATTGGTAAATCTATTTTAAGGAACGCTAGTGCTCTAATTGCCGAAACTGAGGTTGGAGTAGAAGAGTATTTAGAAATTGACAATAAATTAAATAGAGATAAGATTACAGTCCTCTCACCACCCTTTGATACTGATGAGTATAAGCAACTTCCTATAAAAGGCGAATTTAGAAAGAAATACAATATTTCTTTAGATTCAAAAGTGATTAGTTTTTTAGGACGAGTGCACTTCATAAAAGGCAATGATTTTTTAATCAAAGGTTTTGCGGAGTTTTCTAAAACCAATCCAAACGCTATATTGGTGATTATCGGCCCAGATGATGGACATATGGATGAATGTAGGAAAATTGCTAAAGATTTGAATATCGTAGACAGAGTAATTTTTACTGGATTTTTAGGTGGAGAATATAAAAATTCCGCCTTAGTTGATTCAGATATTGTGGTTCAATTGTCTAGGCAAGAACAAGGTGCATGGGCACCATTAGAAGCGGTATTATGTGAAACTCCTATTGTAGTTACAAGGCATACAGGAACGGGTGAAGATATTAAGAGATTGGATGCAGGTTATTTGGTAGATTTTGACGATATAGAGGGACTTTCAGATATTTTTAGTAATATTTTTAGTAACTATGATTTGGCAATGGTTAAAACTATACATGCGAAACAATATATCGAAAAAAATCTTTCTTTTAATTCTAGGGTTAATGAATACATGAGCATTTATAATGTGGACTTAAATTAGTTGGCTAGATAAATTAATAATAACTTAAATTTAAGGTAAGACTCTATTTACTTAATTTGAAATTTAAATCTAAATAAATAGGTGCTCTTCTAACTGGCCGATAGTTTAAAGTTAAAGTTTTTCAAAAAAAAATCTAATATGAAAAATCAATTAGGAGATTTATCCAATCCTGAAAAATTTCTCTCTCCTATTTCTATTGATGGGTATGACTCTGATGTTTTGTTTGAAATGATGGAGTCAATGTTAACTATTCGCAAGACTGAGGAGAGATTGGCATTTGGCAGGAAAAAAGGTCTAATTGGAGGTCCAGTCCACCTAGGCGTTGGTCAAGAAGCAATTGCTGTTGGTGTTTCTCGAAATATTAAAAGTAGTGACCGTGTATTTGGCGCTCATCGTTCTCATTCTCACCTCCTGGCACTTAATTCAGATTTTTACAAGTTATTTGCAGAAGTTTTAGGAAAAAAAACTGGATTTTCAAAAGGAATGGGTGGGTCAATGCACTTATTTGATCAAACCAATGGATTTTATGGATCTGTCCCAATTGTAGCTGGCACTGTTCCCCTTGCTGTAGGGGCTGCCATGGCAGCCAAGATGCAAAAAACTAATGATATAGGAGTTGTTTATATTGGTGATGGTGCCTCAGAAGAAGGAGTTACTCATGAGTCATTTAACCTAGCAAAGATACAAGATGCGCCAGTTTTATTTGTCGTTGAAAATAATATGTTTGCAAGTCATATGCATATCTCATTGAGGCAGTCAAGCAATATGATTGCAAGGTTTGCTGTTGCAAATGATATTCCATATGAATTAGTTGATGGAAATGACGTAGTAGCAGTATCCAAGGCGGCTGGCAGATTGATTGATGATATTAGAATGGGAAAGGGGCCTAGATTATTAGAATTAGTAACATATAGATGGTATGGCCACGTTGATTGGCGTGATGATGTTGATGTTGGGGTTGAAAGATCGCAGAGCGATATTGAACATTGGAAAGCTAGAGACCCTATTAAAAGATTATCAATATCAATGATTAAAAGTGGAATCTGGAATTTATCCAAAGAAGAGAAACTTAGAAGGAGGCTCGATGATGAGGTTGAAGAAGCATGGAACAGAGCACTAAATGATTTATATCCAGATCCTAGTTCAACTCTAAAATATGTCTATCATTCAGAATAATCAAGAGATGTCGACATCGAAGTATACATATAGTACTGCAATACTATCGGCTTTTGAGTATCTACTGGAGCACTATTCTGAAGTATTTGTTATTGGGCAAGGTTTGTGGAGCCCATGGTATGTTGGCAATTCTATGAAAGGCCTTGATAAGAAATTTGGAGCTGATCGTATAATCGATACGCCAGTATCTGAATCAGCTTGCACAGGCGCGGCAGTTGGAGCCTCCTTGGCTGGAATGAAGCCTATTGTAGTGCATCCACGAATGGATTTTATGTTGTATTCAATGGATGCAATAGTGAATCAGGCTGCTAAATGGTCTCATATGTTTGGAGGTCAAGCACACCCTGGTTTAACAATTAGAAGTATCATTAATCGAGGTGGAGAACAGGGCGCACAACATTCCCAAGCTTTACATGCATGGTTCGCACATGTTCCAGGGTTACGTGTTGTGATGCCATCAACTGTAAAAGACGCTCGAGATTTATTAATTGCATCAGTATTGTGTAATGATCCAGTAATGTATATTGATGATAGATGGTTGTATGATCTTGAAGACAACTTGCCTACAATTACAGAACTTGATTTATCTGTCCAACGTCCTGTTGTTAGCTTACAAGGGAATGACATTACAATAGTTGCATCAGGTCACGCCTCATTATTAGCAAGAAAAGCTGCTAAAAAGCTGAAAGATCAAAATATATTTGCCGAAGTAATTGATGTAAGAGTGTTGAATCCATTTCATCCAGAAGAAATTGTGAAGTCTGTTAAAAGAACAAAGAAGATACTCGTTATTGACTCAGGTTGGGTTTCAGGGGGGTTTTCAGCAGAGATTATTGCTAAAATAGTTGAAAATTTACCAGTAAACTGCTTAAAAAAGCCACCTGTAAGACTTGCCTTACCCGATGCCCCAGCTCCAGTATCAAGAAATTTGGAAAAGTCTTATTACACATCTGTCGATGATGTAATAAAAACAGTCAAAAATATAGTCTTATAAAATAAGTTTAACTCAAGGAGTATATGTTGAAAGAAATTCCATTTTTTGAATATCCAAGATTGTGGTCTGATCATAGAGAGGAGTTATTATCAATTATCGATAAGGTTTCATTATCAGGAGGTTTTATTCTCCAAGAGGCGGTTTCTAATTTTGAGGCTGAATTAGCTGAATATACAGACTCTAATTACTCTGTTTGTGTGGGAAATGCAACTGATGGAATGGAAATATTTTTACAAGCAATCGGAATTAACTCGGGTGATGAAATTATTATTTCATCTCATACAATGCTAGCAACTGCTTCAGCTATTAAAGTATCTGGAGGTGTGCCAATACCTGTTGATATTGGTGAGGATAATTTAATCAATGTTCAAGCTATAGAGGCTGCTATTACTTCAAATACTGTTGGTATTATGCCAACACAGCTAAATGGCAGGGTTTGCGAAATGGACGCAATAATGGCTATTGCTAAGAAGCATAATTTATTTGTCGTAGAAGATGCTGCTCAGGCTTTAGGTGCAAAATACAAAGGTAAACATGCGGGGACATTTGGATTGGCAGCAGATATTAGTTTTTTTCCCGCAAAAGTCCTAGGGTCTTTGGGCGATGGAGGGGGTGTTTTAGTAAAAGATAAACATTTGTACCATCAAATATATCAATTACATGATCATGGTCGTGATATAGATGGAGAAGTGAGACGCTGGGGAAGAAATTCAAGATTGGATAATATCCAAGCTGCTATTTTAAGTCACAAGCTTAAGTCATATGAAGATGTTATTATCCGAAGAAGAGAAGTTGCACAAATGTATCAGGATCGCTTAGAATTTTTAGAGGAGTTAAAATTACCTCCTGCTCCAAGCATAGAATCAAATAATTTTGATGTGTTTCAAAATTATGAATTAACTGCGGATAATCGAGATAAATTAAAGTCTTATTTAGCTGATAAAAACATAGGAACTTTAATCCAATGGGGTGGAAAGCCAGTGCATCACTATACTCAATTGGGGTTTAATCAAGTTTTACCAGAAACAGATTATTTTTTTGAAAGATGCCTGATGCTTCCAATGAACGTATTTATAAGCAATAGTGATGTAGAGTATATTTGTGAATCAATCATAGATTTTTACAGAAAATAATGTTCTTAACCAGAAAATTAGATTATGGTTGTAAAAAAAAGATACTTCTGACCAAGGCTACAGAAATAAAATATTTGACTACTTCATATAACAAGAAAAAGAATGTTTAATAATAAAGTATTACTAATTACTGGCGGAACAGGTTCCTTTGGAAATGCGGTTTTAAGAAAGTTCCTTGATACAGAAATTAAAGAAATACGTATATTTTCTCGTGATGAATTAAAGCAAGATGACATGAGAAAACATTACAACAACGATAGGATTAAGTTCTACATAGGTGATGTTAGAGATAAGAAATCAATTGATGATGCAATGAGAGGTGTAGATTATGTTTTTCATGCTGCAGCTTTTAAACAAGTTCCATCATGCGAATTTTATCCAATTCAAGCAGTAAAAACTAATGTAATTGGAACTGAAAATGTATTGAGCTCAGCTATCGATGCTGGTGTCAAGAAAGTCATAGCTTTAAGTACTGACAAGGCTGTTTACCCAATTAATGCAATGGGAATTAGTAAAGCAATGATGGAAAGGGTAGTAATATCCAAAAGCAGAAATGTTAAAGACACTACTATAATTTGCACTCGATATGGCAATGTTATGGCCAGTCGTGGCTCAGTTATTCCTTTGTTTATTGAGCAAGTCAGGAATGGCAAACCTATCACTATTACTGATCCCAATATGACCAGATTTATGATGAGTCTTAATCAAGCAGTAAATTTAGTATTATTTGCATTTGAGAATGGTGAGAGTGGAGATATCTTTGTGCAGAAAGCCCCAGCTGCAACGGTAGAGTTGCTAGCCAATACCATGAAAATTATTTTAGGAAAGCCCAATCATGTTGTAAAAACGATTGGTACTAGGCATGGAGAAAAGTTATATGAAACCTTGTTAACTAAAGAAGAAATGGTAAGAGCTGTCGATATGGGTGAGTATTTCCGAATTCCTAGCGATTCTCGAGAACTTAATTACAACCAATATTTTGAAGAGGGTGAAGAGATCATCACAGAGTCACATGAATATCACTCACATAATACCTATAGATTAAATCAAGAAGAGTTAAAAGATTTATTAATGAATCTTGATGAAATTAAGGAAGATTTAATAAGGTTTCAAAAGAATGAATAAGCTAAAGGTAATGACAATTGTAGGCACTAGGCCAGAGATAATTAAACTAAGCCAAGTAATAAAAGAGTTAGATCGATTCGTAGATCATACAATTGTCCATACTGGTCAAAATTTTGATTATGAGTTGAATGAATTATTTTTTAAGCAGTTAGGCATAAGAAAGGCAGATATCTTTTTAGAAGCAGTGAAGGGTACTCCATCTGAAACTATTGGAGATATTATTGCTAAGGCTGATAAAGTTTTTGATGAAATAAGACCAGATGCATTATTAATCTATGGGGATACTAATAGTTGCTTAAGCGTAATTCCTGCAAAAAGAAGAAAGATACCAATCTTTCACATGGAGGCTGGCAATCGATGCTTTGACCAGAGAGTGCCGGAGGAGATAAATAGAAAAATTGTAGATCATTTAAGCGACATCAATCTTCCCCTTTCAGATCAAGCTAGAGATAACTTGATTGCAGAAGGTATCAAGCCTGAAACAATTTTTAAAACTGGCTCTCCAATGAAAGAAGTCTTAAATGCCAATATGGCAGAGATAAAATCTAGTAATATTCTTGAAAGAGAAGGATTAAATTCGAAAGAATACATAATCATGAGTGTTCATAGGGAGGAGAATGTTGATTCACCTAAAAACTTCAATAATCTATTAGAGTCAATTAATGAGTTGACGAATAAATACAATATGCCCATTATTATTTCCACTCATCCAAGAACAAGAAAGAAGTTAGAAGATATTGACTACCAAAATAAAAACCCTTTAATAAGATTTTCAAAGCCATTTGGTTTTCATGAGTATAACAAGCTTCAGATGAATGCATTTTGTGTAATTTCGGATAGTGGCACCATTGCTGAAGAGGGCTCAATACTTAATTTGCCCGCTGTAACAATACGTCAGGCACATGAAAGACCAGAAGGAATGGATGAAACTACTGTTATTATGTCAGGGTTAGACAAGACCAGGGTTATTGATGCTGTAGAGGTTGCATCAGCTCACAATTCTATAGATACTAGAGCTATTAAGCCAGTTAAAGATTATGAGACTGATAACGTCTCGAAGAAAGTTTTAAGAATTATTCTGTCATATGTTGACTATGTGAATAGAACTGTATGGCATAAAGAGATATAAGATTTGAAGCACAAAGTAATTGTTCTTGGTTCTGGCGGGTTAATAGGCCACCAAGTTTTTAATTATTTAAATATCACTCGTAATTATGAGCTTCATAATATTTCATATCATTACAAAGTTAGTAGCGATACAGTCTTAATAGATGCTAGAGATGAAGAAGCTCTCTTCGATAGCATAACAAGGATTAATCCAAATTATATTATTAACTGCATAGGTATATTGATTAATGATTCAGAAGTAGATCCTGAGAATGCTATCTATCTAAATTCATATATGCCTCATAGATTGGCTAAATTGTCAGATAGAATCAATGCAAAGTTAATTCACATATCCACAGACTGCGTTTTCTCTGGTGACAAGAAAGAGCCATATTCAGAAACGGATGAAAAAGATGGAAGAGGGGTGTATGCCAGGACTAAAGCACTTGGAGAGGTAATTAATGATAAACATCTAACTTTAAGAACTTCTGTTATAGGGCCTGAATTAAAAAATGATGGAGAACAATTGTTTCATTGGTTTATGAGTCAGTCTCGTGAAATTACTGGCTATAAAAAAGCTATATGGTCAGGTGTAACTTCAATTGAGCTTGCTAAGGCTGTTAAGTGGTCTATTGATAAAAATATAACTGGCTTATACCATATCACTAATAATTCATCAATTAGCAAGTATAACCTCCTAAAATTGTTTAAAAAATACACTAAAAAAAATATTATTATTAAGTCATCTGAATCTAAAAATATCGATAAAAGTTTTATAGATACAAGGCTATTAATAGATTATGAAATACCATCCTATGAGCGAATGGTTTCCGATATGGTGGATTTAGTTTCCAAAAATAGGTCGCTCTATTCTCAATATAAGATTGGGAATTTTGATGAAGAATAAAAAGATATTAATTGTTACAGAGTGCTTTTACCCTGAAGAGTTCAAAATAAATGATGTTGCCTTATCATGGAAAGATAGAGGCTACGAAGTTGCTGTCTTAACTTTAGTACCTACCTATCCTTTAGGTAGAATTTTTTCTGGTTATAAGAATAATTTCTTTCAAAAAGATCAATACCTTGGCATCAATATATATAGATTACGAGCTGTTACGGGTTACAAGAAGAGTGTAATTAAAAAGATATTCAAATATATTAACTTTATGTTTTTTGGCAGTATTGCTGCAATTTATCTTGGAAGAAGATATGACTACATCTTCGGGTTTAATTTGGGTTCACTGACTGATATGGTGCCGGCAGTTCTAATTCGTAAGCTTTACAAAAAACCAACCATGTTTTGGGTGCAAGATATTTGGCCTGATAGTGTCTATGCATATGGTTTTAAAAAGACCAGGTTACTAGGAACTCTTTTAGAGGCTTTTGTAAAATTTATGCATCACAACATTACTGCAATTGCTATTTCAAGTAAAGGCTTTGAAGAAAAATTAAAGCCATATGTTAGAGAGGATTTAAATTTTATTTATGCCCCAAACTGGGCAGATGATTTGAATATGAGTATGGATCCCATTACCCTTAGTAAAAACCAAAAAGTGCATTTTACATTTGCGGGAAATATTGGAAAGGTTCAAAATCTTGAAAATATCATAAATGCATTCTATTTATTACCCGATGTATATCAAAGAAAATCACAACTTAATATTATTGGCGATGGTTCTAATCTTGGTTATTTAAAAAAACTATCTAATAACAACTCAAATATAATCTTTCATGGCAAACAAATGCGAGATGATATGGCCAAATTTTATAAAGCTAGTGACTTTCTGATTGTGTCATTAATTGATGAGCCAATCTTTTCAGTAACTGTCCCTGCCAAAATTCAAACCTATATTGCTGCAAGAAAGCCTATATTGGCTATTATTAAAGGTGATGTAGCAGATATTGTAAATGATAATAATTTAGGTATAAGTGTAGACCCATCTAATATAATTTTTATTAAGGATACATTTATAAAGTGTATAGAAATGTCTGAAAATGAAAAATCTGAATTTACTATTAAAAATTCTGACCTACTGAAAAAAACCTTTAATAAAGATAAGATTATTAATAGAATAACTAATCATTTAATTGGTTGCAATGATTAGATGACTAAATATTTAGTAACAGGATCAACTGGGTTTATAGGAACCCGAATGCTTGGCTTTTTGAAAACTTTAGATTGTGATGTTAGGGTTCTTGCTAGATCTAAAGTTGATAATTATGAAACAGTCGTTTGTAATCTGGGAAAAGATGAAATACCTAAGTTTGCTTTAGAATCTATAGATGTTGTCTATCATATAGCTGGCTTAGCACACGATATGCAAGACCCTGAGAATTTAGAATATTTATATAATGCAGTGAATGTAAATGCTACTGTTGAACTCGCTAGATTGGCTGTAAAAAAAGGTGTAAAGAGATTTATATTTGTTAGTAGCGTTAAGGCTGGCGGGTTACCACTATATAAACATTGTGCAACTGAGAGCGACCAGAATGAACCTTTAGGAATTTATGGCAAGAGCAAGAGAAAGGCTGAATTAGAGTTGTTAAAAATTGGCTATGAATCTAACATGCATGTATCTATCGTCCGTCCCTCTTTGGTTTATGGTCCTGGTGTTAAGGGTAATTTGCAATCAATGCTTTCAGGTGTTAAGAATGGCTGGTTTCCACCTTTGCCTGAGACAGGAAATCGACACTCTATGATCCATGTAGATGATTTGGTGCGAGCAATCTTTCTGGTTTCTGAGGATGAGCGTGCTAGAGGAGAAATATATATTGCTTCAGATGGTTTGTCACATTCATCTCGTGACATTTATAGCGCTATGTGTTATGTTGCAGGAAAGTCAGTACCTAGATGGACTATACCAAAATTTTTCTTTAAGATGGTTGCATTAGTAAGCCAAGAAAATAAACACAAAGTTGACAAGCTTTTTGGAGATGATTACTATTGCTCAGAAAAGTTAGAGTTATTAGGGTTTAAGGCTCAAAAAACATTATTGGACATGAATGAAACGTCTTTTTGATTTATCTACTAGCATTGTATTGCTATTATTGCTAATTATTCCCATGCTCTTGATTATGTTTTTAATAAAAGTTACATCTAAAGGTCCAGCTTTGTACTGGTCTCAACGCATTGGTAGGCGGAATAAAGCCTTCAAAATGCCAAAGTTTAGGACAATGAAACTGGATACCCCAGTTGTTGCTACTCATTTATTAGAAAATCCAGATATTTACTTGTCTCCGATAGGTGGTTTTTTACGTCGATATAGTCTTGATGAGTTACCTCAATTATTTTCAGTTGTGAAGGGTGATATAAGCCTTGTTGGTCCAAGACCTGCTCTTTTTAATCAGAAAGATTTAATTGCTTTACGTAAAGAGAAAAGAATTGATAAGCTATTACCTGGTATTACAGGTTGGGCACAAGTCAACGGAAGAGATATTTTATCTGTTTCTGATAAAGTTGACTTAGATGAGGTTTATATGTTGAGACAATCTTTTTGGTTCGATTTAAAGATATTATGGATGACTTTTCTAAAGGTTTTAAGTCATAAAGATGTTAGCCATTAAAAGCACCATGAATGATGAGCACTTTATGGAGCTGGCATTATTAGAGGCTCAAAAGTCAAAAGAAATAAATGAGGTACCTGTTGGAGCAGTTATTGTTCTCGATGGTCAAATTACAGAAAGAGGGCATAACCAATCAATATCTTCAGTTGACCCAACGTCTCATGCAGAAATAAATGTAATTCGGAATGCTGCAGAGAAGATTGGCAACTATCGATTAACTGGCGCCACTCTTTATGTGACTCTTGAACCATGTGCCATGTGTTATGGGGCAATTATTCATGCACGTATCTCGAGATTGGTTTTTGGAGCTTATGATCTAAAAACTGGAGTTTGTGGATCATCAATTAAACTTCATGAGCAAACATGTTTCAACCATTCGCCCGAAATAAAGGGCGGTGTTCTTCAAGATAGCTGCTCTTTGATTTTAAAAGAATTTTTTAAAGATAAAAGAAACTAAACGGTATACATCCCACCATTGACATGAATGGTTTGAGCGGTAATATACCCTCCAGAACCTCCTGCCAAGAATAGAACTGACTCAGCAATTTCATCGACTGTGCCAAGTCTTCCAAGAGGAATTTGATTTGCAAGAAACTCTTTTTGTTCCTCTGGTAAGGCATCAGTCATATCAGTCTTAATAAAGCCAGGTGCAATAGCATTGACAGTTATACCCCTTGGGCCAACTTCTCTAGCAAGAGATTTTGTAAAACCCATAATTCCTGCCTTTGCAGCGGAGTAATTGGTCTGACCTGCATTACCCATTGCGCCAACTACTGATGCTATTGAGATAATTCTTCCATTTTTTTTCTTCATCATACCTCGAAGAACGGCCTTAGACATTTTGTAGACTGACGCTAAGTTGGTATTCATTATGTCATTCCATTCATCATCTTTCATTCTCATGAGTAAATTATCTCTGGTTATTCCTGCATTATTAACTAGGATGTCGACAGATCCAAATTCATCAGAAATAGATCCCATAAGTTTCTCTATTTGATCATTTTCAGTTACATTTAAGGCAAATCCTTTTCCATTGATACTATTTTCTTGAAATGTTCTAGATATTGCATCAGCTCCAGATTCGCTAGTCGCAGTTCCTATGACTGTAGCCCCATTCCTTCCAAGAATGAGTGAAATTGCCTGCCCGATGCCTCTGCTTGCACCTGTAATTAAAGCAACTTTTCCTGATAAATCTGCCATTATGAAATCTCCTTAATTGTTTCCTCTAACGAACTCTTGTCAATTATAGCAATTGCTGAAAGACTTTTATCTATTCTGCGAGTAAGACCGGCCAAAACTTTGCCAGGACCACACTCAATAATTTTTTCAACCCCAAGCTTTGACATATTAGAAATGGTCTGGGTCCATAAAACAGGCTTCTTGATTTGATCAATTAAATTTTGCTTTATTTGATCAATATTATCTGACGGTAAGGCATCTACATTGTGAATAACAGATATATTGGGTAATTGAATATTAGTTTCATTGATAAATTTTGCGAATTCGTCTGAGGCGCTATTCATGAGTGAACAGTGAGAAGGAACACTCACTTGGAGGGGTACTGCTCTTTTTGCGCCAGCTTTTTTCATGAGCTCGCATATGTCATCAACTGCCTCTTTACTTCCTGCCACTACTACTTGTCCAGGAGAATTGAAATTGACTGGTTCAACCACACCTTCTCCTTTGAAGTTCAAACAAACATTAATGACCTCCTCATCAGATAAACCCAAGATTGCAGCCATACCTCCAGTACCAGAAGGTACTGCGTCTTGCATCAATTCAGCTCTCTTTCTGACCAGATTAATAGCATCAGAAAATGCAATTGAATTAGCAGCAACAAGAGCGGTATATTCTCCTAAGCTATGTCCAGCGTAAGACTGAGGCATTAGATCATATTCTCTTTTTAAAACGCTAAAGGTTGCATATCCTGCAGTTAACATAGCAGGTTGAGTGTTGACTGTTTGATTAAGGGATTCATTATCTGTTTGACACATATTCCATAGATCAATACTTAATGTATCACTTGCCTCTTGAAAAACTTCCTTAACAACATTGAAATTTTCTGCAAGTTCACCTAACATCCCAACGGATTGCGAGCCTTGTCCTGGAAAAACAATTGAATATGACATTTAACTCTCCTCTAAAAAAAAAGCGCCAAAAGGGCGC
>Ga0181576_10000605_pt1 | contig 26979 bp, 11 predicted proteins | sample 101ome_22_FD_132464 | JGI IMG/M metagenome (GOLD analysis project Ga0181576, IMG submission 132464) | Coastal salt marsh microbial communities from the Groves Creek Marsh, Skidaway Island, Georgia - 101412BT metaG (megahit assembly) | ecosystem: Environmental > Aquatic > Marine > Intertidal... | reverse complement strand
CGTTTTCCGTCAAAACCGACGGGAAATCAGTGTAATACGCAATCCCCGTTGCAATATGCAACTCTTCCCAACCATCCGCATTCACATCCAACCATTGCCCAGACCAACAAACTTTGTTCAAGACCACCTCCTCATCGGTGACGTCCGTGAAACTTCCAGAACCATCATTTTGAAGCAACATGTTGCCCTCGAGCCCACCAGAAATGTAGATGTCCAAGTCTCCGTCCCGGTCGTAGTCATGCGGACTCGACGACATGCAATTGATCGCTACATCCAATCCTCTTGCTTCCGCATCTTCAACAAATGCGGCCTCACCAGTCTCTGCCCCCGTATTATGGTAGAACAAATTCGGGTAAATGAATCGGTCTCGTACTACATGTAAATCCAACCAACCGTCCCGGTCCAAATCCATCCAGTTCCCTTGGAAGGATTGCAAATTTGACCCGTCCATTCCCATGGATTCTGTAACGTCTTCGAACGTACCGTTCCCCAAATTTCGATACAACTCATTCCCCTGCGGATTGTCAACAGCATATCCGTAGTTAGCGACAAACAAATCCAACAATCCATCCCGATCGAAATCCCCAAAAGCAGGACCAAAGCTTCTTCGATTATCCTGAGCGATTCCACAGGTCGCGCTCACGTCTACCAATTCCAAATCACCCTCGTTCAACCATAATTTATTTGGAGCAAAGCGAAATGCTGCAAATAAGTCTTGATCACCGTCATTATCGATATCCACCCACAATATCCCTTTGGACTCCGCCTCAGGCGTTTCCAAACCCAAGTCTACCTCAGTAAACCCATTGCCTGTGCCGATGTAGAATAGGAATTCGCCGTTATGGTGACCGAAGCTCAGATCATCCAGACCGTCGCCGTTGAAATCTGCAAAACTCAATCCTGTGCCTAGGTATCCCCCCGTATGATATGAATCGAGAGTCGAAGAAAGCCCGTTGTCCAGGACGAGCTGGGATATGGCTTTCGACCAACCGCCTGCGAGAAGTATCGTAGCGATCAAAACTCTCCAGGTCCACATCTTTTGATTGACGAAATTCATCGTTTCGGGTTCACCATAATATACGAAAGTCACCCAAGGAGAGCAAAATAAAAAAGGGCCCGACCGAAGCCGAGCCCTTTCCTTTAGCATTGCTTTAGATTATTCGCAAACCGTGCCAAATGCACCCAAGAATTGGAGCAAGTCAGCCGTAGTTACTGAACCATCTTCGTTGATATCCGCTGGACATGGGTTTGACAAATCAAACTCGCAAGATCCATCGTCAACACCAGCGGTGTCGTCGTAGTTGGTAGCGTCAGCATAAGTACATCCTGAGCAGTCGTCGAAGTTACACTCCTCGATTACCAAGATGTTGGCAGCTGGGTCGTAGTTACAAGCACAAGCGACGTCACAACCTTCGATACAGTTGTTACCGCCTACACTGAAGTACTCAGGACCATATTCCACACCACCAGTGATTACACCTCCGAATACACCTCCGATAGACCATGAAACCTCAGAAGTGAAGGTATCGTCACCTGTAGACAAGATGTAACATCCAGCCTCCAAGCAGTAAACCTCTTGCAAGTATGAACCGTCACTATTTGATGTCGTCAACGTTGTGTAAACCACTTCGTTACCGTCCAGGTCAGTGATCGAGATGTAGCATCCTTGCCATCCGTCTCCGAAGCTATCGTTCATTGTGATGGTTACGCATGAACCGTAGCAGCAAGAACCATCTTCAATGGTCGCCGTAGGATCGTAATCACAAGCCTCTGGGTCTGTACAACCAGCGCAAGTTTCGTACTCACACGTGCCGTTTTCAGTCGTTGCTTCTGAGTCATAGTTACAAGCAAATGCATCTGTACATCCACAAACGATGTCTGCACCCGCCGTGAACGGATAAATCTCAGTGACCAAGCTTCCGCCAGCACCGCCAGCAATCAACTCGTTTCCATCACCGTCAGTAACCTGCCAAGACTGCTCGCCAGACCAGATGAACGCACCTGTGAAGGCATACGTGTAGCAACCTGGATCCAAGCAAAGAACGTCGAGACCGTACTCAGCACCGTCGTAGTTGTCCTCGTCAATAATGAAGTCTGCTTCGTCGATGGCACCCATAGCAACTGAGTTACCGTCTCCGTCAAAGATTTCGTATCCACCAGGTGAACCTGAGTTTCCACCAGTCCATCCGTCACCGAATGAATCGTACATGTTCACCAAGATTGTTGTTCCTCCAGGATTGTCGTCACAAGCGCATGATGTGTAGTCACAGATATCGTTTGTTTCGATGTTTGCATCTGGGTTGTAGTTACATGCAGCGCCAATCGTACAACCTTCGATAGCCTCTTCACAAGTCAATTCAATCTGGTAAGAACCCATTCCATTGAATACTCCGTCCATTTCATATGTGACGTATACGAAGTAGTACAATGACGGGTCAGAAACGAACTCAATGAAAGAATCGTCTTGTTCAAAGAAGCCACAACCGTCGAATGAAGAGTTGTTGTCTGCCACCTCACCGTTGATGTCGGTAACGCACTCGTAGAATCCGCATGACATTGATGGTGAAGAGAAGATTCGAACGCGCGTATCAATTACAGAACCGCAAGTATTCAATGTGTGCAATTCACCAGTACCAGCGAATGTCCACCAAACTCCACCGATTTCTGGAGGACCTGGCAAATCACCGCAGCCTACGGCTTTCGTACGGCATGCAGTTTGTGCTCCGCATCCTGCAGTGTGCGTGTAGAAACGAACCGCTTCTGTAGTTTCCGCAGTGTAAGAAGCCTCAGCAACACCTACAGCGTATACCGTTCCTCCTGCTGTCGCGATGGTGATAACATCATCAGGGAAGCTTGAAGTGAACACATAAGTTTCACCAGCCGTTACGTTAACCGTAGAGTATTCAGAAGCGTAACCACACGTAGTAATGTTCTGCATCATACCTGCATCACAGTTTGGTGTGAACGCCGCTGAAGGCCACTGACCGTAAACTGCTGCTGTACAAGCATCTGGTTCAACACCTTCACCGTCACAAGATGGCAAATCGTCAGATGTAGCACCACCCATAGAACCTTCCTGATATCCTACGTTGCATTCCAACGCAAATGCGTTTTCACAATCATCATTTTCTGGAACTACAGAGTAAACACAGTTTCCATCGTCTTGGTTGGCATAATCCAAGTAGTTGTCAGCTGACGGGTCAGTACATCCGAGGAAAATACCAGTCGTAGTGAATTCGAAATCACCACATTCAGCAGGATCTGTTGTACCTACGAAGAAGTAGTAATCTGTATCAGGCTCAAGAGCAATGAACGATTCGATTGAACCCGCACAAGTACCTGTAAACAAGCAACCAACGTAAGAACCAATGCTCTCACAATCTCCACCTTGGAGGTAGATAGTCAATGACAAGTTTCCAGATGAAACGTTTGTCAAGTTGAAGTAGAACGTGTCGTACATCAAGCCAGTCACAACATCTGTGCTGTTAAACGTGAACCATACACCGTAAACAGTTCCACCGTATGCAGGAACTGTTGCAGGGTTAGAGCAGCAAACTGAACCCGTGAAGGTTACATCATCCACTTGAGGAGTGGCATCTTCACAGTAATCGTTTGGTGGGAAATCAGGACAATCTTCACAAGTAACTTCCAACAAGAACTCAGAACCACCCGTGAATGAAGAGTAGCGAGAAACATAGATGTAGTAGTTGTTACCCGTCTCAGCCAAGAAAGCCACACCGGACATCAAACCACAGTTATCGTCGTTACCCACGATTGCTTCCAATTCACCTTCGTCGTTGTAAACGAATACGTGCAGTTTTGTATCGCTAACGGGGTCAGCGAATCCTGAAATCGATGTTGGTGTGTTACAAGTATTTGCGAAGACTTGGTAGTCACCGTCTGCGTTGAATTCGTACCAAACACCAGCCGTAGTTACAGTCGTACCGGCGAATGTACCGGTCACACCTTCTTCGTCTGAAGCATTTGACAAGTTGCCTGAAACTTCCATTCCACATCCGATAGCCTCAGCGTCAGCAATGGCATTATTTGGCGGAGGACAGATACAAGATCCATCGTCAATGGAAGCTGAAGGGTTGTAGTTAAAGCAGAACTCATCAGTACATCCTTCAAAATCACAATCTGACGCCAAACCGAAGTTGATGTCCCAGCTAACACCGCTCGCCAATGCACCATTCGTGTAATCTGTCCCGAATTGGTCCGTGATCAATACTGAATTCTCACCGTCAGCAGAACCGCCGCCATGTGAGAACAAGTAACATCCAAGCGGAATGCAGTGGAAGTCTGTTCCTACACCATCAATGTATGTGTCTGCGTTGTCGTAGTCACCAGTGATAGATACTGAACCATCATACGCATCGAGGTAGTAGCTAGATCCGTTCCAGCCATCTTCTCCTGCATCAATCATTTCAATGTTCATCACGTAGGTGCCACTCTCACAATACACGCAAGAACCAGGGTTTTCTTGAGTTGCCGTTGGGTCGTAGTTGGCAGCTGCTTGGTCCATGCAACCGATGCATGAGTAATCACAAGATCCATCATCAAAGTTGGCTCCTGAGTCATAGTTACAAGCCAAGTCATCTGTACAACCTGGGAACGCTGGCAAGCAGAATGATGTTGATTCGGACGAACCGTAGTCTCCACCTGAAGCCAATTCCAAGCCGTTTCCGTCAGTTACAGAATAGCTTCCTTGACCATAAGAGCAGCAAATACCATCGCCGAATGAATCAAACATAGTAAAGGTGTAGCAACCGTCTGCAACACACAAAGTTGTACCGTTTGAGTTACCACTCGCAAGTGTAGTTCCAGTCGTATCCGTCAAACTCCAAGAGATTTCAGAAGGGTAGTTGTCTGGAGTAATGTCGATGGTCAACGACTCGTAAACACAAGAACCGTCCTCAGAAGTTGCAAACTCGTCGTAGTTACAAGCTGTTGCATCGGTGCAACCCAAGTACTCACACTCTCCATTGTCAGATGTCGCAGTCAAGTTAAAGTTTGACGCGTTTGTATCCGTACATCCAGGACCGAAGCACCATGTATCAGACGTTTGTGAAGACCAACCTGATCCGCCACCATTGTCAATGGTATTGCCATTCCAAGAGATGGTCCATACGCCGCTTGATCCCATACCGTCACCGAAGCTATCATAAACGACAACATAGTAACAAGCATCGTCCATCAAGCAAGCAGTTTCGTTGATGGTGGTTCCATTTGAATAGCTACCGTACATGGAAGCAACAACAGATCCAGAATCCGCATCAAAAACATCATAGCTCGTCTCAGAAGACCAGTAGTTGTTTGTGAAAGACAAAGACAGGGTCTCAGTTGCACAAGAACCATCATCTTCAGTAGCATCAGCGTTGTAGTTACAAGCTGTTTCGTCGGTACAACCAGGAACCGAAACATCACCAACACAGAAGTCAGTTGACTCTTCAAAGCCAAAACTCGATCCTGAAGCCAAAACGCTTCCGTCAGCATCAGTCAACGTGTAGCTACCATCCCCGTAAGTACAGCACATACCATCGCCGTACTCGTCCGTCATGGTCAAGGTGTAGCAACCATCTGGCAAGCATGCCGTAGGTGAAGCCGATGTCGATCCGCTGTACGAACCTGCACTGGCACTAGCGACGATATTTCCGTCACCATCTGTGATGGTATAGCCAGTTTCTCCGGCATAATCATCGAACACAAGTGACAGCGTCACTTCATTGTCCGCGCATTGCGCATACGCTGCAGGGGCGGAGTAAAAATAAAGCGCGAACATCGCTACGATGCCACAACACTTTTTAAACGTGTTAAACATTTGATTTGGTTTTGGTTAGAATTCTCAGACAATTTGGAGGGACGACGAATCAGCCCCGTTTTTATGTCTCCAGTCATGGATAATCGCCGCTGCAATCATCGCTTAACCTTTGACAGAACCTGCAAAGTTTCACAAAAAACCATACAGAATCGCCCTAAATGTAGAGTAACCTTTTCTGAATTCCAATAAATCTTAAAGGAAAATTACGAAGACGCGCCTTAATTCGTCGCTCAATTCCCTCTGCTTACAGGTGATTGTTGCGTATTTACCGAAACGTGTAACACGTTTTCCTTCCTAAATTATATGAAAATGAACATTTTAAAGCCCCAAAGGGTTACCGCCACATTTCCACATGCCAGGTTGAGGCGAACTCCTGAACCAATGTCGGCAAGCATTGTCCTTTGCTGCTCACGACCGAATTCACAACGAGTGAATTCTCCCCAATCTGCTGGGCCTTGCGCATCGCCCAATATTCCGCCAAGGAGTTTTCCTTCCAACAGGTTTCAGACGACGCTGAAGGGTCTACATAATAATGTATAACCAGCCCCCTCGAAAACCAGTCTAACGGAGCATCATGTTCACTCCCAGAAAACGCCTGAAGCCAATGCACCAGCTTATCAATTGAGCATCCCGTTGCACCGGCACTTCCCTCGTCCAACGCGACCATCAAAGCCCTGCGCCCCTCCAAACGCCAGCCGGCCTTTAATGCTTGGCCATGTGCGGACCATTGCTTGAGAAACTTATCGAGTGATTCAGCCAAGGTTTCGCACTCCTCGTCCGATAATTGACGGTTTGACACGTGCAACCAAACACGGGCATCGTCCGGAAGGGATTCCCATTCGCTGCCCTGCTGAGCTTCTCCGAACGCCCAAACCAATCCTTGATCCTTCATTTTTTGCGAGTAAAAAGGTGCATTCACGTGTTGTCACACCAAAACTAGCACGCAACGTTCCGTTATTCACATTTCCTTGCGAAATTGCGGACGCATGTCCGATTCACAAAAGCGCAAAACTGAGCTCATTTCGATGAGCCAAATCCGGCCTTACCTCAAGCTTCTATTGAAAAATTGGTGGCTCATTGCCGTTTTATCTGGAACGGGGTATGCCGCTGCCCGACTCATCACCCACCGCCAGCTCGACATCTATGCGGCTACAGCGGAGGTATTGCTGGATAAAGGCGGGGAAGAGCTCGCATACCAACAAAGGCTCGCAGGAGCTTCGAACAACATGTTCGGTCGAATAAGTTCCGATACAAAGGATCAACAGCGGATCTTGCGGTCGTTTGACTTGGTGGGGCGCGCCGTCGATCGGATGCCGTTGAATGTCGATTATTATCTGGTAGGGAGGCTGAAAACCAGCCAGGTCTCGGGATTCAGTAACGTGGCCATCGACGCCCAACCCGAACTTTTCAATCCATCATACCTCGGTCGAAACATCGATTTATTCATTGAAGATGAAGGGCATTATCGCCTTCGCTACACCCTCAACAATGGTGAAGTCAAGGAATTGGTGCAGCCTTTCGGCGTGCCCATAGAAGGTCCGGAGTTGGCAGTGACCATCTCGTACGCGAAAATGATTGATTTCTCCAACCCTTCTGGCCCCCGAATCAACCAGGGAGCGTTGGAGCAAGCGCGCAAACAGCACTTTCAATTCCGAGTTTACAACCGATCTCAACGCATCGGTCAAATGCGCGGCTCCTTGCAAGTCACCAACGTGACGGGCACCAACATATTGACTCTGCGTTCAAGCAGCACGTTGGCCGGTCGAGCACAAGAATTCCTGCGCATATTGAGTGAGGAGTACATCGAATTCACCAAGGAGGATCGGTTGGAGTCCAGTTTGAAAACGGAGAAATTCATCAACATCCAGCTGGAGGAATTGGTCAGCATCATGGACAGTTTGGAGATGCAAGTGGATGGATTCAAACAACAAAATGAAATCCTCGACCTCAGCCGTGAACAAACGGAGTTCTTCAATGCTTTGGTTCAATTGGAAACGCAAGAACGCGAATTGGAATTCCGCATGGAGGCGTTGAGCTCACTGCGCAAGTATTTGTCCTCTGGACTCGAAGGTAACAGCCTGCCGCCAACGAGCTACTTAATTGAGGAGGACCCATTGCTCATCGAACAAGTGAGTGCTTTGTTCCAGATGCGCAGTGAACGCACCACTGCACTGTTGGACGTGACGGAAGACAGCTACCAAATTCGTCGGCTCGACAGCGCCATCAGCAACGCGCGGTTTACCGTCACCAAATACATCGAAGATACCCGTGAAGCCATCGTAAACCAGCGCTCCAATGTTCGCAACCAAATCACAGCGTTGGAGGCTCGGCTCAGTGGCATCCCTGCTACCCAGCGCGACATCGTGGTCATGGAACGAAAACTTCAGGTCAACGAAAAACTCTACGTTTTCTTGCTTGAAGCCCGGGCACAAAACGTGATTTCACGGGCTGGCATTGCCCCCCAAGCCTCGATCATCGAGGTGGCTCGAAATGCCGGTATCATCGGACCGAACAAGCGTCAAACCATCCGCAATTACACGCTCTACGGAGCCATCATCGCATTGGCCATCGCCTTCTTGCGCATGCTCTTGTTTGATCGACTTGAGTCCACCCAGGAGTTGCGCGAAATCACCCAATTACCTGTCGTTGCTGGCCTGCCCCATTACGAAAACATCGATCAGGAACCGCTGGCCATTTTGGCGGATTCACGCGCGCAAATCACGGAAGCGTTCCGGAGTTTGCGGACGAATTTGCAGTATGTGCTGGCACAAGAGGGGGCCAATACGATCTTGGTGAGCTCATTGCATCCTGGAGAGGGGAAGTCCTTTGTCTCTTCGAATCTATCAACTGTATTGGCGAAAACCGGAAAATCGGTTGTTTTGGTGGACTTCGACATGCACAAACCCAAGGTCCACAAGAACTTCAAGCTCTCCAATCAAATTGGGCTCAGCACCTACCTCATCGGCCGCTGTGAGATCGACGAAATGAAGCAAACGGGGCCGGTCAATTCGCTGACGGTCATCACTGCGGGCCCTGTGCCTCCAAATGCATCTGAATTGGTTATGAATGACCGGCTGGATCCGTTTTTGCAGAAGCTGCGTGCCGATTATGATTTTGTCATCCTCGACACGCCGCCGATGCTGCTGATCACCGATGCCTTACTCCTCATGAGTAAGGTCGACACGGGACTGCTGGTCACCAACACCCAAAAGGCAACAAAACGCGGCATCGAGCACCTTGAGGATTTGTTGAATCAAAACAACCTGAGTCACGCCTCACTTGTTATGAACAACATCCGCATGTCTCGAGTAGGTATGTATTACGCCAAGTATGCCTACAAATACGGCTATGGTTACGGCTATGGTTACGGCTATGGTTACGGCTATGGAGGCGCCAAGTACGGCGATGACCCCGAACCGCAAGCCTGATGAAGTGCAAATGCAACGAAAGAACTGTTCGTAACGTCTTGAAGTAAGAAACAAGTGCGCTTTGGCGTTTGTATTTTTGTAACATGCACGTATTCAGCCACGTTTACGCAACATCCTCAACATCTTGGAAAGCCAGGCCTTGGGTGCTGGTCTTGATTTGGCTGAGCACAAGTTTCACAGCGCAGGCACAGCTTGAGGTGGACATGCAGTGCGTGCAAGTCAATGACCAAGGTTACGCCACCGTAACATGGACTGAAGCTGTAGATCCGGGGGACGTTTTTCAGCAATATGTTTTGCACTTGTTTGAGCCCTCCAGCGGATTGGTTTTGGAAACCTACAACATCCCGAATCCGACTGACCCGATCAACCCTTCCTTCGTCAACACCACCTACAACGCGAGCACGACCGAACTCTGCTATTTCATCGTCACAGAAGGACCGGCCGGGACCTTTGGCGAAACCTCGGATACGCTGTGCAGCATCCATTTAACGGCAGACCCGTCGCTTACCCCCGGCACCGTGGACCTCAACTTCAACAGCCCCCGCATCGGTTCGAACGATCCCGTCTCGCCCGAACCCCTGCTCGTTCAATTGATTGATGCAGACGGAAATTGGCAAGACATCGCTTCCGTGGCAGACAACGGAGGTATGATGAGCGTGGCATACGAACTCGAGGAATGCGCAGGCGATTTGCTATTTCGGGTGACCCAAGACGAGTCCGAAGACGCTTGCGCTCACCTCAGCAACACCGCTGGCTCACAATTGAGTGACGAGCTCGACCCCGATCCGCCCGTAATCACAGCGGTCCAAGTGGATTATGGCATCCAAGAAGCGGTCATTGAGTGGGAATCCAGTACTGCCGATGATTTGGCAGGCTACATCATCTATCAATGCAACGCCGGTTTTCAAATGGCCATTGACACGCTTTACGATCCCGAGGCCACGTTTTACGTCCACATGAATTCCAACGTTCAGTCGTACATCGAATCCTATAATGTGGCCGCCTTTGATTCGTGTTTCGTCGGCGGTGAACCCGACCCCGGTGCCGCAAGCCCCTACTGCGCGTCGAGTTTGTTCTTGAATGCCACGTCCGCCTACTGTTCCGATGCTTCTCAACTCGCTTGGGCGGGCGCATTCAATCTGGCCTCTGAAATCACGAGTTTTCACGTGTGGGTAGATGAGGAAACCCCAACAGGAAGTGGTGTTTGGCAAGGATTACAAGAAGTTGCCAGCCTGAGTGCAAATGCATTCAACTGGACCTTTGAAGGCGCTTCTTTCGGCTCAACGTACCGCTTTCATATTGTCGCCGAAACCGCTTCTGGGGAAAGCATACTTTCGAACGCCGAAACCGTGGAATTCAGTTATCCGGGAGCCCCTGCTTTCACTTCGCTGCGCAGGGCATCTGTCAGCGACAGCGGAGCCGTGAATGTTCTGGTCGACCTGGATCCCAATTCGAACGAAGTTCACGCCTACACCCTGCAGCGAAAGCGCTCGGGTGAAACGGAATTTTCGGACATCGAAACCCAGGACGGCGTTGGCGGAATGACCTTGCAATTCACGGACTACACGGCTCAAACGGGTGACATGAGCTATGGCTACCGCGTACAGGTTGCGAATTACTGCGGCGACTCCGTCGGGCAATCCAATACGGCGGAGACGGTTTGGCTTCGGGGGTTATCCGATTTTCAAGCCTTGCGCAATACATTGCATTGGACGCCCTATGCCGACTTCCCTGGTGCGACGGCGGGGTATCGCATATACCGCAAGTACAACCTTGGGAATGCCACGGAATTGCTCGTCACCTTGCCCAACACGGTATTTACCTACGAGGATGATGTGAGCGCACTGCTGTTTAGTCCAGGCGACTTTTGCTACCTCGTAGAGGCCATGGATGCCTTGCCTGGACCAGCAGGAGGCATCAACTACGCGTTTTCGAATGAGCTCTGCTTGACACAAGAACCCGTCATTTGGGTTCCCAACGCCATCCTCATTGGTGGGGTTAATGACAACTTCAAACCGGTCGTGAGCTTCGCGGATTTCACCAACTACCGGATGGAAATCCAAAACCGCTGGGGCGACGTCCTTTTTTCAACCCAAGACATCGAAATGGGTTGGGATGGCACCCACAACGACCTGTACGCTCCAGAAGGCACGTACGGCTATTTCATCACCATCCAAGACGGCGCAGGCCGCATCTATGACAGGCAAGGGCTCATGCATTTGCTAAACGGCGAATAACCCGTTTCGACTCTGCCCATTTATTCATTAAATTTGCGCGAATCGTAACCTGTAGTGCCTTGCGCAAAATGGGTTTCGGCCCCCGATTCAATCGACCAAGCATCATGGCCACCAATTCACAAAAACCAAAAATCGTCGGCGAAGGGTTGACCTACGACGATGTCCTCCTCATTCCAGCCTACTCCGAGGTATTGCCGCGTGACGTTCAGCTTTCTAGCCAGTTCTCACGCAACATTACCCTTAAAACTCCCGTCATCTCGGCGGCGATGGATACCGTAACCGGCAGCGCAATGGCCATTGCCATGGCTCGCCAAGGAGGCATCGGTGTTATCCATAAGAACATGACGATTGAGGAACAGGCTGCAGAAGTCCGGCGTGTGAAGCGTTCCGAAAGCGGGATGATTCAGGACCCGGTGACATTGTCACGTGAGGCAACTGTGGGGGATGCATTGGGCATCATGAAAGAACATCGAATCGGAGGCATTCCCGTAGTTGATGCAGCCGGCAAACTTGTGAGCATCGTGACCAACCGGGATTTGAGGTTTGAAAAAGGATTCGATCGGGCCGTTTCCGAGGTCATGACCGACAGCAATTTGGTGGTTACGCAAGACGGATCGGATTTCGACAAAGCCGAGCAACTCTTACGAGCGCATCGCATCGAAAAATTGCCGGTTGTGGATGATCAAGGGAAGTTGGTGGGGCTCATCACGTACCGCGACATCATCAAGCTGAGTGAATTCCCCAATTCCTGTAAGGACCAATGGGGACGTTTGCGCGTCGCTGCGGCCGTCGGTGTCACGCACGATACGATGGATCGGACTCAGGCGCTCGTGAATGCCGGAGTTGATGCCGTCATCATTGATACGGCGCACGGACACAGCAAAGGCGTGCTCGAAACACTGAAAAAAGTAAAAGCTGCATTCCCTGAAATCGATGTGGTATGCGGAAACATCGCTACCGTGGAAGCAGCTAAAGCCCTCGCCGAGGCAGGCGCTGATGCTGTAAAAGTGGGCATCGGACCAGGATCCATTTGCACCACACGCATCATAGCGGGTGTCGGCGTGCCGCAGCTAGGTGCCGTGATGGATGTGTCCGAAGCGCTGCGCGGAACAGGAGTGCCGGTCATCGCTGACGGCGGCATCCGATTCACCGGTGACATTGTCAAAGGATTGGCTGGTGGTGCGGACACCGTGATGATTGGTTCCATGTTGGCGGGCACGGAAGAAAGCCCAGGTGAAACCATCATCTATGAAGGCCGAAGATTCAAGAGCTACCGAGGAATGGGCTCGTTGGAAGCCATGCAAAGAGGATCAAAAGACCGCTATTTTCAAGATGCGGAGGACGACCTGAAAAAACTGGTCCCTGAAGGCATCAGTGGCAGGGTGCCCTACAAAGGCTCTGTGCTAGAAGTCATGCACCAAATCATTGGCGGATTGCGGGCAGGTATGGGCTACTGCGGGGCAGCCGACATCCAAACCTTGCAAAAGGCGCAATTCGTGCGCATGACCGGCGCTGGCGTCAAAGAAAGCCATCCGCACGATGTCACCATCACCCGAGAAGCCCCAAATTACAGTTTGCGATAACCTGAATTGAACATGAAACATTTCCTGCACTTGGCGGCCACGATGGGCCTGCTTTTTGGCGCGTCGGCCAGCCATGCGACAGCCACAGCTCAATCGAATGAAGCGGTTTTGACCGTAGGCGAAGAGTCGATTTCATTGGCCGACTTCGAACACATCTTTCTAAAGAACAATCGAGACAGCGTCATCACCCAAGCGGCGTTGGATGAATACATGGAATTGTTCATCAATTTCAAGCTCAAGGTCCAAGCAGCTGAAGCGCTGGGCATGGACACCGTGGAAACCTTCCAAAAGGAACTCGCTGGCTACCGAACCCAGCTCGCTCGCCCCTACCTCACGAACAACGAATTGCTCGAAGAACTGGTGCGACAGGCATGGGAGCGTCGTCAGGAAGAAGTACGTGCACGTCACATCCTGGTAAGCTGCAGTTCAGAAGCCTCTCCCGCGGATACCCTGAAGGCTTGGAAACGAGCAGATGCGCTGCGCAAGCGCGTCGCCAATGGAGAGGATTTCGAGGCGGTGGCGCGGTCCAAAGCCGGTTCGGACGATCCGAGTGTTCGTGACAACGGCGGCGATTTGGGGTGGTTTACCGCATTTCAAATGGTTTACCCGTTTGAAGAGGCGGCTTACACTACAGCCAATGGCGGTTTGAGTCCCATCGTGCGGACGCGCTACGGATATCATTTCCTCGAAGTAACTGGACGCCGGCCTGCACGCGGTGAAATCCGAGCTGCCCACATCATGGTACGCACGAAGGACGGAGCAGACGAAGCGACATTGGCCGCTGCGGAAGAGCGAATTGGCATGATCCACGACTTGCTCGGCAAGGGCATTCCGTGGGAGGAATTGGCCATGAAGATGTCAGAGGATGCTACCACTTCGGCAAAGGGAGGCGAATTGCCTTGGTTCGGAACCGGTAAAATGGTCGAGGAATTCGAAAACGCAGCCTTCGCTTTGACCGATGACGGTCAAATTTCCGAGCCGTTCAAAACGTCTTATGGGTGGCACATCGTCAAACGATTGGAATACAAAGCACCCGCAACTTTCGAAGCTTCTCAGCGTGAATTGCAGAAGAAGGTGAGCCGCGACAGCCGATCGGAATTGACCCGTGCTTCGTTCCTCGCCAATCTTCGGGTCGAATACGACTACGAGGCAAACGCCGCAGCCTTAAAAGTGCTGAAGCGCGTAGCCGCCAAACAAGACAGCCTCTTCTACCCCAACCACCCCCTCACCGGCGTAAGCGAACGAGAAGCGGTGAAAACCATCGTCACCATCGGTGAAAGCGCTGCAACAGTTGCTGATTTCGTGGCCTACCTGAACATTGTCAAAGTCCGCAACCCTCAAGCGGGAGCGGCCAGCATCATTGACAAACAGTTTCAAGAATGGTCAGACAAATTGCTGTTGGATTATGAGGACGCGCGGTTGGAAGCAAAGCACGATGACTTCCGTTTGCTCATGGAAGAATACCACGACGGCATCCTGCTGTTTGAACTCACCGATGAGAAAGTGTGGAGTCGAGCCGTGAAGGATACGTCGGGCCTCGAGGCATTTCATGCTGCCCACGCGAGCGACTTCATGTGGGGCACCCGTGCGGATGTGAATGTCTTCACTTGCGCAGATGCCAAGACGTTGAAGGCGGCTCAAAAAGCTGTCAAGAAGAACAAGGACCTTGTGGCCTTTCAACGCGATTACAATGCCGAGAACGGAAATAAGCTCACATGGAACGCGGGCTTATTTAGCAAAGGAGATAACAATTGGGGCGACCGGGTCTTGGCGGATGCTGCTGCGAGCAATTTACCCAACAAGGCGCCTGTTTTCGCTACGTATGAAGGAGGAGGCGACGAAACCGTTTTGGTGCACGTCAAGCAAATTCGCGGTCCGGAACCGAAAACGTTGGCGGAAGCTCGTGGACAGGTCATCGCCGCATACCAAGACTTCCTCGAAGCTTCTTGGATTGAGGAATTACGCGGCGGCACCTCCATCGAGGTGAAACGATCGTTGCTGTATTCCATAGCTAATTGATGCGAACCTTCCTTTTGACGGCTATTCCGGCAGTGCTGCTCGGCGGTTGTTGGCAAGAACAAACGTCTTCTGCGGAGGCGATCGCTCGGGTTGGTGAAAAACAACTCGATGCCGCAACCGTTCGAACGCACGTCCCTGAAGGACTCAATCCAGATGATTCGTTGAACGCCGTGGAACGATATGTGGACCAATGGATTCGCGAGCAGATTATCGTTTTGCAGGCAGAAACCGCATTAGCCACGGAATCCATCGATTTCGAAGCGGAGCTCGAAGCTTACCGCAATGCATTGCTTTTGCATGCCTTTAAAGAACGCTACGTCAATGATCGCCTCAACACCGAAGTATCGGATGAAGAGGCCCTGGAATTTTACGAAGCCAACGAACAGTCGTTTGTGTTGACGGATTACGCAGTGCGCGCACTTTTCATTCATGCTCCAGTCGAGGCCAATATGGATTTGGCACGTGACGCCATCGCCACCTTAGATTCCACTGGGTTTCTGGAATTGGAACGATGGTGTGTAGAAAACGGAGCTGTGTACGCCTTGGATGGAACGAATTGGTGGACGCTGAGTTCTTTTACCAAAGAAGTCCCGATGAACTTTTACCGCACTGAAGCGCAGCTATCGAGCCGTAGGCCCATCGAATTTGAAGCCGAAGGTCGAACCTACCTGGTACGATTTCTAGAACACGCTTTGAAGGACAACGTAGCTCCCTTCAGCGCAGTGCGCAACGAAGTTGTAGAGATGATCATTCACCGCAGGAGGCAAGCATTGCTCCTGGCCATGGAAGAGCAACTTGTCGTTCGTGCTTGGGCCGAAGGAAAAGTTGAACGCTACTGAGCCGTCGGGGCTCAACCTCGGTATCTCATCAGTCACACGTCGTGGCAAACACGGTCAAGAACGTCAACATGTCGTTCACTGTGACCGCACCATCGCAATCGCAATCTGCTTCTTCTGAGAAATCGCTTTGCAGCGTACCACCTGGCAAGCCAGCCAAGATCACGAGCAAGTCAATGATATCGCGCTCTCCATTGAAATTGAAATCACCCAAGCAGGCGGTTTCAACCGTCACATCCACGGATTGCACACATCCCGCATCTGCCAACGTAAACTCAAATGTATACTCGCCGTCTTCCAATTCGTAAGGCATGCCAGTGCCTGCTGCTGAGCCGTCATTCGCAGACCATGAAGCATCCCATGTCTCCCAGGCTTCACCCGACAATTCTATTTCCAACCCGTCACAGGCCGTGCTTTCCCAAGTCATGGATGGTGTAGCATTGAAGTGGAGCACAAAACGGTCTGTAAATTGTGTTTGAGCCGGAAGGTCTACAACCAAGGTATCCAAGCCCAGTTGAGCTCGTTCTCCCGTTTCCGTATCCTCAATTACAGTGCAGACATTTGTAGGGGCCTCTTCCTGGTTGAAACCGGTGAAACGGACCAATCCGCCCGCTCCAGTCGTGACCTTCAATGGCATCGAAGACGTTTCAGAAAGCGATCCGACGGATTGGATGCTCAACTTTTCACCAGAATCCGCAGTGGTCCAAACACGCAAATCTTGGGTTGACGTTGTGTTGTAATTCTGGGTGTCTTCCGAAGGGTCAAACGCTGCCGTTGCACCCTCTTTGAACTGAACGAACGTTCTGCACCATTGTGCATCTTCATTGGCAATCTCCAAACCGATAGCACCTTCAAATCCTGAATCCACTTCGCGAATAAACGAGGTTGAAGCCAAGATTTTATCAGACTCTGAGAATGTAAGCGTTTGATTCGTGTTCACCTTTACCCAGAACGACTGACCGACGTCGAGTGTTGATGGTGCATCGCCTACTCCTTGATCATTGCGTGTGATGTACGCCCCATCTCCTGAATTATCGTAAATCCAATACGCCTCAACTCCATCAACGCGGCTGATTACACTCTCCAAGTTTACTGGAGAAGGGTAGGGATTCGAAACCAAATTCCAGCCATCGACGGTTTCATCGCTTTGGTTTGGGTCATCTGTGAACGTCAATGGGATGTCCAAATCACCAATGACAAACGCACCTGTCACATCAATTAAAGCCTCTTCACCCGCAGGCAATATGGCCATGTAGCCCGAGCCCGGTTCCAGTACAGTGGAAGCATCCCATATATAAGTCCAACCTGCACTCTGTGTACCATAATTGGACTCATTGTACTTGAAAATCAGCATGTTTGAATTTGAAGCTGTCCAGTCGCCCACTGTTGTGCCCTTGACATAAGCTCCAATGTTGACCCACGTGGAACCGTCGGGATCAGCTGGGATATATCGTTGGAACGTAAACTCTTGCAATTCACCATCTCCAAAATTGGAAGCATCACACGGCCCTATGCATGCCGTGCCCGTCGCATTCGAACCAAAAATCAGGTTAGAAGAACCCGTTCCATCTCCATTGGGATCATCATCAATCTCAACAAACGTACCCTGGTCAAACTCTAACGCTCCTCCCGCTTTGAACTTCACATGCCCTTTAACCTTCATCCCAGCTGTATTGGACAGACGGACATCTTTCAAGGCAACATTCGAAGCGGATGGGGTATCATAGTTCGAGGCGTCCAAGGTTTGCTGCTGGGAACCTGTAATTTTAAGTTTCCCTTTACCCCCGTTATAAACGCCTGTTTCTTTGATGGTGATGTTGCCGAGTATTTTCGCCGTTTTTCCACCTCCATCGCATGCTTGAAACGTGCCGTTCACAACCGTTAAATTGTGAACAATGACAGAATCGATGCCATTTCCAGTTACAATCAATTTCGCTGCTGGTGCATCCATGTAAATGTCTAAACTCTCGTCTCCTGTATCTTCTAAAACACTATCCCAAGCGAAATTGCCTTCGTAGTCTGCAAAATTTCCATTCGGTCCGAACAAGAGGTAATCTTCGCCAATATTGAGCGAGTCCACTCCATTTTCGTAATTACCATAATAGACGTAGGAGGCATTTCCGCCACCATTGCCCGTATTTCCGCCATTCCCGTTGTTCCCGTTGCCATTGCCATTGCCTCCACCGGCATTGCCATTTCCATCTCCCTCGTTCTGGGGCGCTTCTTCCACTTCAACGTCATTCAACATTTCGATGAACCCCGCCGTTAGACCATTTTCAATCAAGCCTGCTGGAGACGCCGTAACTGCACCATAATACCTCCATTGCGTTGTCTGAAAAACAAAGGATTGCACAGAAAATTCATCGTCGAAAAAATCACCATCCGCATTATCTGCATCGTAAATAAGCGTGTTGGCAGGAGAATTGGGTTGTCCATTCGTTCCGTTGATGTCGCTACCCATGCACAGCAGATGCCTTGGGTCGTTCAAAAAGCTACCATCCGCTGGCTGGTAAGCCCACATGTGCTTGCCTTTCAGATGTTTTGTATTGCCCGAACTTTCCCATGTCCCGCATTCCACTCCCCCGATGAACGAGCGATAGTCTGCGGACCGATAAATGGCTGAATCCTCCGTTGCTTTTCGTGCAATGCCAGAAGTTCCATCGTTGATGTCACACAATACCACTTCGGTTCCTTCCATGATTCCCCCAGACGGCGCAGTCCACACTACTCCCTCAAATCCAGCGTTGTCATTTGACCACCCTGTGCCGGTCCATCGTTCAGACGAGGTGAATCCGATTCGAGTTCCTCCCTCTAAATTCCTCAATGCAACAAACGCAACATGCAATTCCGCATACCCTGGATCCTCCGCTTCTCCGGCATTACCCAGAGTCATCCAAATATCTCCTGGGCTCAATGTTGTGCCAGCATAAGTCTGAGCTCCTGCTTCATGGAAAGACAGGCTGAATGACAATAGACCTACGAATGAGATTGTCAAACAACTTACTGAAATTGACTGTATCCGCCAATTCGGCTTGGTATGAGGTGAGGTTTTGGCCATGGTTGGCAATTTGGGCGTTGTGGTTATTCGTGATTTTCAGCACGAAAATGATGGGATTAACTAATTATTAACCCCCCTACAGAACCAAACATAGGCAATTGTGTTCGCAGTCACAGGTATTTATATGTGTAGGACGGGTGAAATGTGAACAATTGTGATATAAGATATCACATCTTCAGCGGGATCTCACTATGACATAATCGCATGCGCATACTTTCAAAAAAACCGTGGGAACAGCATTTTTGCTTAGGCTGTCTATTCGCAAGGACTCGCAAACACTGTTAGGAAGGTTAGCATATCATTCACCGTCACTGTGCCATCGCAATCGCAATCTGCTTCTTCTGCAAACTCGTTTTCCAAAGTCCCTCCAGGCAAGCCAGCCAAAATGACCAACAAATCGATGATATCCCGCTCACCATTTAGATTAAAATCTCCAAGGCATGCTGTTTCCACCGTGACTGCCACCGATTGGCTGCAACCTGCTTCAGCAAGCTCAAATTCGAACGTGTAATCTCCGTCTGCCAATTCGTAAGGCAATCCCTCACCCGAGACCGAGCCGTCGTTTGAAGTCCAGGTTGCCTCCCACGTTTCCCATGCCTCGCCTGTCATCTCAACCTCCAAACCATTACACGCCGTGCTCTGCCACGTCATCGAGGGCACTGGTGTGAAGTGCAATACAAAGCGATCTGCGAAATGCATATTCGCTGGAAGATCAACCGTGAGCGTATCTGATCCTAGCTGCGCCCGTTCGCCCGTTTCTGTATCCTCGACCACCACACAGGTATAATCTGGAGCTTCTGGATGATTGAACGCATAGAATTCGGTCAATCCACCGCCTCCGGAATTCACTTTTAGCGGAATGGAAGAAACTTCGCCGATGAGGCCCGCCGCTTGGCGCGACAACTTTTCACCGGATTCAGCCACCATCCACACACCCAAATCCGCCGTACCCGTCGAATTGTACATCAAGGCATCATGCTCGGAATCAAAGGCAACGGTGGTATTGGCTTCGAATTTTACGAATGCACGTGCAAGGTTATCGGATGTGTTGCTCACTTGCAATCCAACCGTACCCATGTAGTTCTCGGTGAATTCGCGTACAAAGGTACCGTCGGTATCCATTACCTTATCCTCTTCGCTGAATGTGATTACCGTTTCCGTGTCAACTTTGATCCACATGGATTGTCCCACATCCAAAACGCTCGGGGCATCAGAGCCTCCAGCGATATAAGCATCGGCCGTCTGGTTGTCGAATACATACCACGTGCTGATTCCCGTTCCAGCCAACACTTGTTGCATATTCACCGGTGCTGCAAACGGATTGGACACCAAGTTCCAACCATCAACGGTGGTATTGCTCTGATTGGGGTCATCCGTGAATGTTAGCGTGATGGGCACATCTCCAATTTGAAACGCCCCCGTGACACTGATCAAGGCGTCTTGATTTTGAGGAATCATCGCCATGTATCCAGAACCAGGAAGCAGCTCCGTTGAGGCATCCCATAAATAGGACCAACCCGCACTTTGCGAACCGTAATTCGATTCGTTGTACTTAAAGATGAGCATACTCGCGTTCGACGCCGTCCAGTCCGCGACGGTTGTTCCGGTAACGTACGAACCAATATTTACCCATGAAGTGCCGTCTGGATCCGCTGGGATGTACCGCTGGAAATTGAACTCTTGTGACGTGCCATCACCAAAGTTCGATGCTGAACAAGGACCAATTGCCGCGGTTCCTGCTGCATTGGACTCAAACGTAATACTTGAGGAGACGGCACTGCTCACTACTACCGATTCATTTATGGCCGTATCGTCGAATTCGAGTGCTCCGCCAGGCTTCATCTTGACGTGGCCCTGGACGGTAACGGCCTTGTTATTCAACACCTGCAGGTTGTTCAATTGGACCTTCGTGCTGGTCGGGTCGCTGTAGTTGTTCGCGTCCAGGGTTTGCAAGGTAAAGCCCGCCATTTTCAAGGTACCAACGCCTCCTTCAAATGTTGAGGTTTCGCCCAGCATGATGTCACCCGAAACCGATAATTCCCTGCTCAAACCATCGCAAGCGGAGAATGAACCCGTCGTTACGGTGATGTCGTTGCAAGCCACGGCATCTGCAACATCAACCGATAAACTGATTCCGTTGTCTACGGTGATGTTCAGCGTAGCACTGCCGCCGGGTGTACCGATTGGAGCACCTGGTCCAGTAGCGAGTGCATCCCAACCAATGGATTGGGGAAGGGAAATGCAACCATTGGGGTTGAAGTCGAGAGCGTCGTAGGCTGCGGCGACCGTAGAACCTGCCGTCGTCGTACTCGTGTAACTTGGTGTTGCACCCGCCGCTGCCGAAAACGACACCGATTCCTTCATTGTCTGGGGGATCAATTCATCTCCAACCGATGTGAAGGGAATCAAATCGCTACCACCTCCGTAGGCCCACTGTGAAGAGTTTTGGAATAAGGCATCCTGGTAACTGTATTCTGGATCAAAAGACGTCCATTCGCTGCCCGAGATAAGCGTGCCTGTGCCCGTGTTGGCTACAGCATTGCCCCCGTTTCCAATGGAGAAGCCCAAATCGTAGCCTAAACAATTCAGCTGGCGACACTGCTGATCGTTGTTAACTTGGCCGACATTGGATATGTCCCAATTGTCATCTGGCTGAAAAATCCATGCTGCTTCCGTATCCCACGTAAAAAAGTCCAAGGTCGAAGTCAGACTTCTATACGTCCCACATTGAACCCCTCCTTCTAGGTCTGTATTGCCCGCATTTCGTCGCAACAGGTTATTGATGGTGTCGCATTTTGCATCCAAAGAACTGCCCGTTGAGAGGGAGGTGTTTTGGATGTCAAACAAAATGACTTCTGTGCCCGCTGCTACGCCGTCAGCAGGCGCGGTCCATTCATAGGCCGTTGTAGCATTTGCCCAGCTGTCTCCGTCCCACTGCATCGACGGGGAGAGGACCAATTTAGTGCCCGCCTCAACATCTTTCAGAAGTATGAATCCAACATGCGAACGAGAGATGCCTTCGTAGGCTTCACAGGCGTAGGAAAAATATACATCTCCGGGATACAAAACCGTCCCCGTGAAAAGCAGAGCGTTGAGATTGGGATCGTCGTCCGTGTTGTTGTCGACGTAGCCTACCGGCTGAGAGCAAGCTTGTGTCGTCGAAGCGGGATCTCCTAAACCATCTCCGTCGCTGTCTTCGTACCACGTGAGGGTCGTTATGGAGCCATCCGAATCATCGCAATCCGTTGCCGTAGCCACATAGTTGGCAGGCTGTGAACAAGCCGTTACCGAAGTCCCCGCATCACCAGCGCCATCGCCGTCGACGTCTGCATACCATGTGGTCCCATAATTGCATGATGGATTGCCTGCGGCGGCGTAGTTACACGCGGTGGCGTCATCGCAACTGTCTGTATTATTCGCAACATATCCAGCTGGCTGAGAACACGCCGAAGTCGATGTCCCTGCGTCTCCCATGCCGTCTCCGTCAGTGTCAACATACCACGTAGTTCCGAAGGTGCACGAGGCGTTGCCCGCATCACTGTAGTTGCACGCCGAAGTGTCGTCACAATTGTCCGTATTGCTGGCCACATATCCAGCAGGCTGAGTACATGCTGACGTCGAGGTTCCTGCGTCTCCCATGCCGTCTCCGTCGGAGTCAGCATACCACGTGGCGCCGAAGGTGCACGAGGCGTTGCCCGCATCACTGTAGTTGCACGCCGAAGTGTCGTCGCAATTGTCTGTGTTATCGGATACGTAGCCTGCGGGTTGTGAACAGGCCGAGGCACTGGAGCCTGCATCCCCTAATCCATCACCGTCAGCATCGGCATACCATGTGGATGCCGCACACGTACCTGTCAGCACAATATTATCGAGGGTTTTGTACTTATTTTTTGCCACCGAGAAAGTGAAAGAAATGGTAGCAGTCGCACCATCTCCAGATACGGTAATGGTAGGCTCTGACACCTCGTTTTGACCTCCGTCTCCACCTGGTGTGTAAGACACTGATAGGCTAGCGCTACTGTATCCAGAAATCGAAATGGGGTCACTTTGCCAAGTACAGGTGTACGTTGTTTGGGCCGATCCCCCTGTGAACTTGAAAGCTTCCGATTCAACAGACATGGTGCCACTTTGACCGCTAGTGGTTTCGGTTGCTGACCATTGATCGCCCACCAATGTGCTTGTATTCGATATTCCAGACTCCCCCGTGAAATATTCAGTCCATAAAGTGTCGGTCTGAGCCATTGCAGCTCCAATTGAAAACACGAGAATGGCCGCTATTACGGCGAGCATGACAGCGATGCGCTGTATTGATTGAAATGAATTGAACATCATCAGGAAATTTGGCTGACCCCGGTATCGTTGACCGTAGGATTGAAACAGATCACGGAAAACCTTAGTGACCTTATTCACAATAAATATAAACATCACTTCCCTCACAACATCAATAATGTGTTAAAATTGTTGGATAATGTGATATATCCTATAACAATCAAGAATTCACCCCAGATGGAAAAAATTCCACAAAATCAACACGCGGACAAGCCACCCTTCCAAATCCCAACTAAATTCACGCTCCGAAATCTACGTCATGCGCAATCCCTTCTTTTTATCTAGTTCCATTTTATTGGCCTTTCTACTTTCTGGCGCCAGTTGGGCTCAATCTGGAGCGAGTGTCAACGAAAGCGAATCGCTCGAACTCGCTCCCATCGACGCGATCGTGGCAGTGGTGGGCGATGGGATTGTGTTGGAAAGTGAAGTGGAGGCGCAAGCTTTCGCCATGAAAGCGCAGATGGCACAGATGGGTAAAAATGCCGACTTGGATGAAGTTCAGCGGTGCAATCTTCTTGAAGAATTGTTGTTTCAAAAGCTCTTGGTGCACCACGCCAAACTTGACAGTGTGGAAGTATCAGATGCCGAAGTCATGGATGAAATCGATCGCCGACTTGCTTATTACATCAACATGTTCGGGAATGTGGAAGCCTTTGAAGCGGAATACGGCCAAAGCGTGAGCGAATGGAAGGCCGAATTCGAATCGCCCGTTCGCGAGCAGCTGCTTGCGGGTCGCATGCAAGGCCAAATCAATCAACAAGTCCGCGCCACACCCGCCGAGGTGCAACAGCTTTTTGCCGAAACTCCTGCGGACAGCTTGCCGCTCATTCCAGAAGCCGTGCGCTACCGCGAACTCGTGCTGCAACCGGCCATCACGGAGGGCCAAAAAGCAGACGTGCGCAATTTTCTCGACAGCATCCGAACGCTCGTTTCCACCGGCAAACTCAGTCTCACCCTCGCTGCATCGCGCTACTCCGAAGATCCGGGCAGCAAATACAAAGGCGGCTGCTACCAAAACATTGGCCGCGGCCAATTCGTGCCGGAATTCGAAGCCGCAGTGTTTGACACCCCCATTGGGGACCTTTCACCGGTCTTCGAAACCGATTTTGGATACCACTTCTTGCGCGTGACAGATCGCCGCGGCCAGGTCTTCAGTGCCTGCCACGTGCTGGTGTCGCCCAAAGTTGATCCACTCGCGTTGGCGGAGATGGGTACAGAAATGGACAGCATCGCAACTCAACTCGCAGGCGGTAGCTTGGACTTTGAGGGGGCGGTCTTGCGCTACTCCACCCGCGAAGAGACCAAAAACCAAGGTGGCCTCGTCGTCAACCCACGGGACGGCGGCACATTGTTCGGCTCTGACGAAATCGACCCCAACCTATTTTTCCTGCTCAATGCACTCGAAGCCGGCGAAGTCTCAGAACCGATTCAACTCACCGATGATGACGATCAAGGGTATTGGGTCACGGTGCAATTGGTCGATCGCGTAGCCGCGCACCGAGCAAATCCCGCCCAAGATTTTGGCTACTTCCAAACCATTGTTGAAGAACGCTTGCGCGCCGAACAACTCCAAAACTGGACCGACCGCGCCATCGGCGACACCTACGTGCGAGTCGACGCGCCGTATGCGACCTGTGGATTCGACCAAGATTGGTCCGCAGGTTCGTCAACCGGCGCTGCGACCGGCAACCGCCCATGAAAATCAGCATCGTCACCATCGCCTATAACGCCGAAGCGACCATCGCTGACGCCGCGCGCTCGGTGATGACACAAGTCCCTGAAGGATTCGAGCTGGAATACATTGTCGTAGACGGCGCATCCACCGATGGGACTTTGGCAGCGTTGGAGCCCTACCGCAACGGCATCGCCCGCATCATTTCCGAACCGGATAAAGGTTTATACGACGCCATGAATAAGGGTGTACGCGCCGCGACGGGTGACGTCGTGGGCATCTTGAACGCTGACGATGCGTATGCCGATGAGCGGGTGTTGGCTCGGGTGGCGGCGGCGTTTGCAGCGAGCGATGCGGACTCGGTGTACGGGGATTTGGATTACGTCGCAGAGGACGGATCGGGGCGCGTGGTGAGGCGTTGGCGGAGCGGTGCGTACCGGCGCGGTGCGTTTTTAGGCGGTTGGATGCCGCCGCATCCCGCATTTTTTTTACGGCGCGCCGTGTACGAACAACACGGGTTGTTTTCGCTCGATTTGCGATCGGCAGCCGACTACGAATTGATGCTCCGCATGCTCTTCAAACACCGCATCAGTGCGACCCACGTGCCGGCTGTTTTGGTGAAGATGCGCACAGGCGGGGTGAGCAATGCAAGCTGGGCAAACCGCTGGCGAGCCAACCGAGAAGACCGGCGCGCCTGGCGCATGAACGGACTGCGGCCGATGCCGTGGACCTTGATCTTGAAACCGCTGCGTAAGGTGCTGCAGTGGTTGTGATTTATTCGAAATAATTTCTCGAACAACCAACGCAGGTCGTGTACGAAGGGCCATTCCAGGCTCGGTGTTTAATGTGTATTGTCACATGTATTTTCTTATTTTCTAGTATTGTTAGTATATTTTTGTTTCTGTAAAAGTTGAACCAACGCTCGCGAAGGCAGAAACAGAAAATGAAGAAAGAGGTGAATCAGAAAGCGAAGAATCTGGGGGCGGGAACCGGCATGCCACGGAAGCGATCTTTTGCCGACCGGGCAATATATCGGTTGGCCGAAATTTGGTTTACGTTTTTCCCACCCAAAAATTGATAAGTCGCGGCCGCGGATGCCGACGGCTGTTTTCATGAAGTATCTTTGAAGGGATGCCGCCTGCGATGGGTGCAAGCGGTGAAAGAACGACAAGAGCCATCATGTACGGATCGGATAAGGAGGCGCTAGAGGCGCTTAACGAGAAACACCAAGCCCTGCTCGCGGAAATCGGCAAGGTCATCGTGGGCCAAGACCACGTCATCAAAGAAGTCACGACGGCGATTTTTGCCGGCGGTCACGTGCTGCTCGTCGGCGTGCCCGGTCTCGCCAAAACCCTACTCGTCAACACGATTGCCCAGGCGCTTGGACTCAGCTTCAACCGCGTGCAGTTCACGCCCGACTTGATGCCGTCCGACATCGTCGGTTCCGAAATCCTCGACGAGTCACGCCAATTCAAATTCATGAAGGGGCCGCTGTTTGCCAACATCGTCCTCGCCGACGAGATCAACCGGACGCCGCCCAAAACCCAGTCCGCCCTCCTCGAAGCGATGCAGGAGCGCGCCGTCACGGTGGCCGGCCAACATTACCCGTTGCCGTCGCCCTTCTTCGTCCTTGCGACCCAAAACCCGATCGAACAGGAAGGCACGTACCCCCTGCCTGAAGCCCAACTCGACCGTTTCATGTTCAACACGTGGGTTGATTATCCGACGTACGCGGAGGAGCTGAGCGTGGTGAAGGCCACGACGGCCGACGCGGTGGCAGACGTGCAGGCGGTGATCACGGGAGACGAAATCTCGTACTTCCAACAGCTCATCCGCCGGATGCCCATCGCCGACAACGTGCTGGAGTACGCGGTCGGTCTCGTGGGGAAGACGCGCCCCGGGCGGGAGCGCGCCACCGCCGATGTCAATGCGTACCTGTCGTGGGGCGCCGGGCCGCGCGCCTCGCAGTACCTCGTCGTGGGTGCCAAAGTCAACG
>Ga0181576_10000604_pt1 | contig 26983 bp, 24 predicted proteins | sample 101ome_22_FD_132464 | JGI IMG/M metagenome (GOLD analysis project Ga0181576, IMG submission 132464) | Coastal salt marsh microbial communities from the Groves Creek Marsh, Skidaway Island, Georgia - 101412BT metaG (megahit assembly) | ecosystem: Environmental > Aquatic > Marine > Intertidal... | reverse complement strand
TACAATCTCAATTCTCCCACGCGCGGATTCGACTTGACGAAACACGACAGCGTCTGTCCGATGCCGCCCGCCGCGCCGAGCACCGCCACCGTGAACGACGCGCGCGTCCCACCGATCCCCGTCGCGCCGAACATCCAATCCATCAATCCCACGCCCTTCGCTTTCGTCCCCGTCGTCGTCGTCGTCGTCGTCGTCGAATCGTCGCCTCCACGCGCGGTCGGGCGCACGTGTCCCGTGACCGCGCCCACGCGTCTCGACGCCGCGTTCGACGACGACATGGCGACGATCGATCGATCGTCGTCGTCTCGCACGGAATCGCACGGAATCTCTCGCACGGAATCGCGACGGTGTGCGGGGCGCGCGCGCGCGTCTTTCCTTTTCAACGACCGACCGACCGACGCGCCGTGCCGATGACGATGACGGGGGCGAGCGATGCGACGGGTCCGCACACCGCGACGACGAGTCGACGAGAAGTCGATCGCGATGACGACGCGTCCGAGTCCGAGTCCGAGTCCGAGACGCGACGGACGCGCGTCCTCGTCGTCGTCGAGTCGGCACCACCGGATCTCGGCGAGGATGACGCCGATGACGACGAGGACGACGACGACGCTGATGATGACGCTGATGACGATGTTCTTGGTCGTCTCCGTCGCGCGAGCGGCGGATTTTAAGGTTGAGACGGCGAAACTGCGCGTGACGAGCCCGTCGAGCGTGTCGGGGACGTACGACGTCGCCATCGCGAATTTCGGAAGGACGCTCTACGGCGCGAGTCTCTCGGGACGGGTGGCGTATCCGGAGGATCCGACGCAGCGATTGGCGTGCGGGAACGGGACGCGCGTGGACGTGCCTCGAGCGAACGCGCGCGTGGGGGTGATTCTGTTGCTCGATCGAGGTGGGTGCGCGTTCACGGAGAAGGTGATGAACGCGCAAAACGCGGGCGCGGACGCGGTGCTCATCGTCGACGACGTGGACGAACCGTTGGTGACGATGGACGCGGCGGAGGACGCGGAGACGGGGAGTTACGTGCGAGATATTAGCATACCGACGGCGTTGGTTCGGAAAGTGGACGGTGCGTTGTTCGAATCGGCGGTTTCAAACGGGGAAAACGTCGTGGGAACGTTGGATTGGCACGACGTGCTTCCGCATCCGGATTCGCGCGTGGAGTGGGAGTTGTGGATCGAAACGAACGATGAGTGCGGATACAAGTGCGAGACGCAGAATGCGTTCCTGCGCGATTTCAAGCCGATCGCGCAGAGCTTGGAAAAGGGTGGGTACACGCAATTCACGCCGCATTTCATCACGTGGGAGTGCATCGACGATCCGCCGACGAGCGCAGAGTGCGTCTCGCAGTGCGTCAACGTGGGGAGGTACTGCGCGCCGGATCCGGATGAAGACATTCACGCGGGATACTCGGGCGCGGACATCGTCATCGATAATTTGAGAGCGCTGTGCGTGTTCGACGTCGCGAATAAATCCAACACACCGTGGTTGTGGTGGGATTACGTGTCAGAATTCGGCGAACAGTGCACGATGAAGAATGGAAAATTCGCGGCGCGCTCGTGCGCCGAAAAGGTCGTTTCAAACATCGGCGTCGACGTCGCCGCGGTCAACGCGTGCATTGGAGATACGACTCGCGACGATATCAATCCCATGCTCGAAGCGCAGATCGAGGCGCAGAGTCCGCCGCCGGGAAGCTCGCGTCCGAACATTCGTCTCTTGCCCACCATTCTCATCAACGAGGAGCGGTACAACGGCAAGCTTGCTCGAGGCGAGGTGTTGACAGCCATCTGCGCCGGTTTCGAGGACTCTTCCGTGCCTGAAATTTGTTCCAACGCCGGGCTCATGCACGCCAAGTGCGTGCACGGGCAAGAGGGCGCGACCGAGTGCGCGGCGGATAAACAACAGACGGGCAAGACGGCGTGCGTGGAAATCGCCAACTTTCCGTATTACGAGTGTGCGTGTCCCGAGGGTCAACAGAGCGTCATCGTGGACGACCAAGGGACGACGAAGTGTCAATTAGTGAAACCGAGCGAAGGAAACAGTACCGGCGGCGGCGGCGCGAAATTAGTCCTCACGTCCGTGTTCACCTCCATCCTGAGCGTGGCGTTTGGACTGTACGCGTTTTTCCAATACCGCGCGAGAAGTCTCATGGACAAGGAAGTGCGGCAAATCATGGCGCAATACATGCCCCTCGACCAAGAACCGAGCGATGACTCTCCGTACGACCAACCACCGCGCGGTCCGACCGACATTCCGATGCGCGCCGTGTAGCCTCGCCTCGCGTGTAACAAAAAAATCAAAGAAAGAAGAAAACAATGGCCCTCGTCTCCGACGCGACGATCCGACACCTCGCGACGCGTCGGTCGAACCATCGATGGACGCGGGACGCGGGAACGATCGACGCGGGCGCGCGTCGACGCGTGCGCGTCGCGCACGCGTCGCGCTCATCGCGCTCCTCGGTGTCGTCGCGTGCGCGTGCGCGCTCACGGGCGCGCACGCGGGCAGGGTGTTGGGACGTCGTTTGTCGTCGCTCGACGTCGACGACGGCGAGGAGGCGCGAGAGACGTCGGCGATGGCGTCGAAGGAGGCTTCGGCGACGACGTCCTCCGTCGGAACCGCGAGCGCGGGCGAGACGACGAAGCCGACGGCGACGGTGACCGAGGCGAGTGCCGGAGACGCCGAGGAGGATGGCGAAGGCGACGGCGAAGTCAAACTCAAACTCATACCCAACCCCGCGAGGGAAGCGATCACGACGACGACGACGACGACGGAGAAGACGACGGAAAAGGATGAAGAGGACGAGAAACCCGTCGTCGCGTCGGTGTCTTCCGCGTCTTCGTCCAAGACGACGAAAGTCGACGACGCGGCGGACGTCGAAGAACCGGCGAAGACGACGAAGAGCTCCACCGCGCCCAAGGCCACGATGGTGACGGTGGAGGACGTGGACGAGGAAGATCCGGAGGACTCCATCACGCAAGGCGAGGGCGCGAAAGAGGTGAACGAAGCCGACGAGGCGTTCGATTCGCAACCCGTTGAGAAGACGATGAAAAAGTCGTCGTCGTCGTCCAAAAGCGTCGATTCGGCTCGCGCCGCCGAAGGCGAGGCGGAAAAAGACACGGAAGGAGACGTCTCCGCAGAGAGTGAGGAAGATCCAGAAGCCGCGACCGCCGCCTTGAAAGAGGCGGTGGAGAAACAATTGAGTACGTTGTACGAAGAACCGACCAAGAAGCAAAAAACGTGGGTGGAACGAGTCAAGGAGATTCACGAGGTGGAAGGCGCGACGAGCTTCACCGAGAGCGAGGAGGCGTGCGGTTCCACCGGAGGTCTCGCCGTGTTCACGATCTGGGGACACGTTCCAGACGTCGTCCGCGACGCCATCACCACCTTCATCGGAGAGTCTGCGTCCAAGTCGAAATCTGAGTTTTCGCTTTTATCCCTCAGAGCAAAGGCGCTCCAACTCGTCAAAGCGTACGACGTGACGTTCAAAGGCACCGGCGCCGAGCGCACGGATTGCATCGCGAATTACTTTACGCGCCAAAAGGTGCACGAAGTGTTGGCGCACATCGATCGCACCAAGGAAGAAAAGGTGGCGCGCGCGCACGAAACGTTCGATCACACGCTCCTCGACGACGAGGAGGACACTTCGCCCGAGGCGCTCAAAATTCGAGATCTTCGCATCGGTCGCGTGTCCAAAGAAATCAAAAAGACCATCATGATGACTTTAGCCAAGGTTGGCATCTCCGGGAGCGAGGACGGCGAAGATGCCGAAGAGGAGAACGTGCACGGCACGGCCATCGTCCTAGCGCTCAACTGCAGAGCGAAACATCCGCATCGGTTGGTCGCCGCCGTCGCGCACGCCATCAGGGCAAAGTTTGGATTGAAAGTTGGGGATTTCTCCATCGTCATCGGTAAAAAAGCCGTCGAAGATGAGCTCACGATGTTCGGTGCGTCATACGCGTCATTGATGTCGGAGAGATCGAACGCGGCGCCGGGCGCGGAGAGCCACCCGGCGGAGACGAAGCTGTGCCCCGAGTTGCTCGGCACGATACCCCCGGACGACGAGGAAGAGCCCGAGCGCGAACTCAGCGCCATGGAAAAAGCGATGTTAGAGGCCGAAGAGCACGTGTTGCTCGAGCACCAAGGGAGAGACCCGACGAATCCGCATCACATGGGCGGCGGCGCGGGTCTGAGCATGGGTCGACTTCCCGGCATGCCAAACGTCTTCGACGGAACGAAGCGTAACGACGCCAAACGGGGTCCAAACAACGCGCGCGAAGAGGCTCGCGCGCATTTCGGTCTCTCGGATCAACAAATCGGGACGCACAACACCGATTACCTTCGTAATCCGTCGAGAACGTACGGCACCAGAGCGTCTTCGCGTCCTCGACAGCGCGTGCAAGGCGGTTTCAATGCGTTACCCAAGATGACGGATCCGCTCGATGCCTACCTCAAGGGGGATTCTCGTCCGAAGAGGTACGCGGAACCCACGCGCGCGTGATCCCTCGCTCGCGCTCTTCTTTCTTGTAACACCAGTACGCCCGTTCTCCGTCGTCGCCGCCCGCACACTGTGACTCGGAGACTGACTCGTCGCCATGTCTTCCTCGTCCGTCGTTCGTGGTGCGCCGCGTCGCGTCCGCGCGTTCGACGTCGCGTCGACGAGACTGATGGAACGCAGAATCGCGCGTCGACCGGCGTCCGCGTCCGCGTCCGCGTCCGCCTCGTCGTCGTCGTCGTCGGTCGAGACGGATGACGTCGAGCGCAAACCCACGTCGTCATCGGTGACGCTCTCGTCGCGTCGACGCGCCCTGTGCGCCGTCGCGGTGGGCGCAACGATGCGCGCGTTCACGAGCGCGAATCCCGTCTCGGTCGTCGCGCGCGCGGACGAGGACGACGACGAACAGGCGGAGGTGGAGGCGAACATGAAACGCGTGATGGAACGAAATAGCGGCGAGCAAACGTTTATTCGACAGGTGGGATTGTCGACGACGAGCGAGGACGGCGTGCGTCCGTGCGCGTTCGAGGTGAGTAATCTGTGGACGGTCGGGGAGAGCGCGACGAGAGGGCTGACGACGACGTGGGGAGAGATTGTCGATCCCGTGAACGGACAGGCGGCGGCGAGCGCGGTGACCATCGCGACGCCGAACTTTAACGCGCGGTCCATCGCGGATTTAGGCAAGCCCGAGGACGTGCCCGTGGCTCGTGCGTTGGGATTGGACGGTGATGATTCGTATCGTCGAGCGGACATGTTGGGAGCGGCGAAACGAGTCGACGCGAAGACGGGACAGGTGTATTACGATTGGGAGCTCGTGGCGTCTCCTCCGCCGCAAGCGTGTCCGAGCGCCGTCGGGTGCTTGTACCCGGAACACATCTATTTGATCTCCGCGTCGGTGCTCGACGGCGTGCTCTACGTCCTGAGTCTCGACGCGACGCCCGCGCAATGGCGCGTGACGGGAAATTCCGTCAAGCGAATTCGCAACTCGTTCGCAGTTGGCGTGCGCGAAGACGTCTTCTCGGACGCCGTCGCCGACGTCGACGCGGCTTAGATACCAGCGCCATAGCATCATTTCATTCTTTCACTCGTGGATTATTTTCGCATTTCTGCTAAACTAGTTGTGTGCGCTCGCGATTCCCGCGGGACCGTTGCGCCGACCTCCCGAAGGAGGACGCGACGTTGTTTCTCCTCTGCGCCGACGGTTCGCCTCGCTGGGCACCCGGCGTCGGCGGAGCGTGCGCACCGCTCGATCTCCCGCTCACAGAGCGCGAGATCGTCGCGGTGTGGTGATCCATCGCGTACGTTCGCGACGACGACGACGCGGACGACGACGACGATCTCGTATCGACGAAGAACGCTCGCTCGCGTTTCGACGGTACGCACTGCGAGACGCGTCTCTCCGCGGGTGTCTCACCGCGCAAATCCTTCGACGCCGTTCCCACCGCGTCAGACACGCACTCGATCGACGCCAACACTGTCTTCATCTCCTCTCGCAGACGACCGATGAGTTCATCGCGAACGCGATCGAGCTTGCGCACAGTCGCCGAATCGCGCTCTCTCTCGCGTCGCAACTCGTCCGCGCAATTTTCCAACTCTCCTCTGACTCGGTCGAGCTCCGTCGCCAATCGACCGACGCGCACCTCGTGTTCAGCCTCTAATCGCAATCGAACGACCCCTTCCTCCTGGCGAACGACCGTTTCGACGCGCTCGATTTCGTCTCGCAATCGAAACGTCTCCGCCTCCGCCTCGGCTCGACGCGTCTCGGCGTCGTGAATCTTGGAGACGAAATCTTCGCGTTCCTTGGCCCACATCACCTCGCGCATCTCCGCGGCGTTTTCTAATTCATCGCCTCGCGCGCGCTCTTCCTCCAACTCTCGCGTCAGGCGCGCTCGTTCGCGCGCGTCGTTCCTCGTCGCGTCGTCTTCGCCGCGGCTTCCATAAATAGTCTCGTCCTCGGCGCGTTTGATTTCCTCCGCCACCGCCGACAAGCACGCTCGCACGCGCTCGCTCGCGAGCCGCGCGCACGCCGCGCGCACGCGCGCATCGCAGTCATCCGTCATCGCTCGAGTTCGGGTCGACGCGCGTCGCGTTCTGTTTGACTTTGGGCGCGGGGGCGGCGGCGAGGAGCGTTTTACGAATGTCGTCGCCTTCGTCTATCATCAAAATGTGTTCGTTCATCACGTGTACACCGTCTGCGGCGAGGGCGGTCTGGGTGGGTGTTCGTTCGCGTGGTGTTGCGACATCGCGTCGGCGTCGCCGTCGTACCCATCGATCGTCGGCGGTCGTCTCGCGACGACGACGTCGTCTTCGTCCGTCGCCGTCTCGGCGGCGGTTTCCGCGCACACCGACGCGACGAACGCCTTTTGTTCGTTCGCCACGGGATCTCGCGCGTCTCGAACCATCGCCTGCGTCGGCGCCTCATCTCGCTCTGTCGTCTCCACGCCTCCCGCCGCGCCTCTTCGATCCACCGTCTGCGTCACCGCGAAGAGTTTTAAAATCGCGTTCATGAGTTTAGCGGGCGACGCGTAATACTTCTCCGGTTCGCACACCAACTCGCATATCCTCTGTATCGTAAACGGCGCGTCCACAGCGAACGAAGAGATACACTCCCCACACACCCTCTCCACGTCCTCCTCGTACGCCCGACGCGCGCGCGCCTCCGCCTCCGCCTCCTCGTCCTCGAGTCGCTCGCCCTCGCTCGCCCTCGCCGTCTCCGCCGAATCACCACCGCTCGCGCTCGTCCGCTTCGCTCGCTTCCCCGCGCGTCCCCCCGCATCGTCGTCGTCGTCGCCATCGTCCACGTCCTCACCGTCGCGCCCTCTCCCGCCCGAGGCGCGCCGTCCGAACGCCGTCAAACGCGCCCTCGCCACCGCGCGAAGCGCGCGCGTGAACGCACCCTCGTCGCGCCAACACGCGCTCGACGTCCCACACTCCCCGGTCCTCGCGCACGCGCGCACCGTCTCCACCGCGCGATCGAGATCGAGATCGTCCATCACCGCTCGCCCAACGCGTCGTCGTCGTCACCGCGCGTCGTCCAACGTCGCGCGCATTCGTTTTGATTTTCATTTTCATTTCATTTCGCGCGCTCGGCACGGCCGTCGATCGGTCGATACACGGTCGATCGATACATGGACTGAAATTCGTCAGAGTACGACGCCGTGGCGACGATGACGGATGACGCGGTGCGAGGCGTGCAGGGGACGCGCGCGTCGGACGAGGACGAGGACGACGACGATGGATTTGAAAAGATCGCGTCGAGCGTGGGTGCGCGCGCGCGCGCGCGGTGGACGATGGGGACGTCGAGACGCGAGGGATGGGTGAACGTCGTCGGTTGGTGGTGGGAAATCACAATCACATCTCTCGAGCGCCGTGGGACGACGGGAGGAGGGCGTGCGATCGCGCGTGTTTCGATTCGATTCGATTCGATTCGATTCGTCGATGTTTCGTGTCGACGCGGCGACTGACGAGGGAGCGTTCGCGCGCGCAGCGAGAAACGCGAGGAGAGAGTTGAGCGCGTCGTTCGCGACGTCGTCGACGGCGACGCGGGGGATTTGCGGGACGCTTATCGCGGGATGGTTGGCGAGATTCGCGATTTTTGGGAAAGAGTTGGATGAAGTGTTCGCGTTATCGCCGTACGCGGTGTTTACGCGTCCGTGGACGCTGTTGACGAGCGGGTATTATGAAATGTCTCTGGCGGCGGCGTGCGTCGACGTGTGCGGTTTGTTGTACATCGGACGCGCGCTCGAACCGATTTGGGGACCGAAGGAGTTGACGCGATTCGTCGTCGGGGTGAACGTGGCGACGGCGACGATGTCGTGGTTTTCCATGTGTCTACTCTACGTCTTCAGCGGTGGGGATGAATTTTATTTGTTTGCCAGATTTGCCGGTTTTCACGGCGTCTTGGCAGCGCTCTTGCTCGCGCTTCGACAGACGTCGCCCGAGGAACCGGTGTTCGGAGAAGACGCGCTGGGTGGTGGTAGAGGTCGCGGGATCGCAAACGCGTTGGCGTCGCTGCGCGCGCTCCGGAATAAGCACCTGATTGGAGCGTACCTGTGCTTCACGGCGGCGTACGCGTTCATGAGCGGCGGTCGACACCATCACGTGGGCTTATTTCTATTCGACATCTGGGGCGCGTACTCCGCATGGGTGTACCTTCGATTTTTCCAGCCTCACGGATCGGGCGTGCAAGGTGACGATAGCGCCGACTTTGCGTTCGCCGCGCTGTTCCCGCCGGCGGCTCGACCCGTCATCGCGCGAGTCTCCGCCCCGGTCGGCGCCGCCGCTCGCGCCTTCGCCGAACGAAGACGACTCGCTCGAGAGGCGTCCAATCAGACCACGGCCACCGCACACCCTCCACCCGCCAACGCCGCCGCGGATGCCGCCGTTCGAGCGAAATTAGAACAGAAATCATCCGCCGCCGACGTCGAAGAGGACGCCGACGCGCGCGCCAAGCGCGAACGTCTCGCCGAGCGTGGTCGTCGCGCGCTCGCCACCAGCGAGACCCGCGCGTCGGACACCATCGATTCACAATCCAACGACGCTCGCGAATGCGCGTAACTCTCATCCGCCCGCTCTCTCGCTCGCGTTACGCTTGTAAGACTTCTTCTCTCCTCTGGAATTCGGTAGATTCAGAGGTTCATGACTCGACCCGACCCACCCCCTTCCCCTTGATACAAAATGGTGACGTCGAGGACGCCTTCGCGAACGCGTCACCGTGCGACTCCTGTGGACGAGCGAACGCGCGAGAGGTTGGCAAAGAGCACGAGAACACATGGTGCACTCGATGTCCGCGGCGCGCGCGCCGAGCGCGAGCGCGAGCGCGCGGGGGAAAGGGTCGTACGCGCGCGCCGGGACGAGAGCGCGGACGAGCGCGGGACGCGCGGTGGCGCGACCTCGAGCGGGGTCTCGGGGCGGCGCCACGATGGCGAGCGCGGCGGGTGAGGGAATCGATGGCGTTGAAGGCGCGAGCGGGGTGAAGATCGCGGCGCCGAGCGCCAAGGAGGAGGAGGTGGATCGCATTCAGGAAATGCTGAACAAGCCCTACAAGTGGGGCTTCAGCACGACGATCGAAACCGAGACTATTCCCGCGGGATTGAGCGAAGACGTCGTTCGCATGATCTCTGCGAAGAAGGAAGAGCCAGAGTGGATGCTTGAGTTCCGATTGAAGGCGTTCCGTAAGTGGTTGACGATGGAGGAGCCGGACTGGAGCGACAATCGGTATCCACAAATTGATTACCAGGCGGTGTCGTACTACAGCGCGCCCAAGTCCATGGAAAAGAAAAAGAGCTTGGATGAAGTCGATCCCGAGTTGCTGGCCACGTTCGATAAGCTCGGAATTCCTCTCAACGAGCAAAAGCGATTGTCGAATGTCGCCGTCGACGCCGTGTTTGACTCGGTTTCCATCGGGACGACGTTCAAGGAGGACTTGCTAAAGGCGGGCGTCGTTTTCTGCTCCATTTCCGAGGCCGTGCGTGATTACCCGGAACTAGTCAAGGAACATCTTGGCTCGGTCGTTCCCGTGGCGGATAACTATTTCACCGCCTTGAACAGCGCGGTGTTTAGCGACGGCTCCTTTGTGTACATTCCGAAGGGGGTCATTTCTCCCATGGAATTGTCCACGTACTTCCGCATCAACGCCGAGTCTGCCGGTCAGTTTGAACGTACGTTAATCGTCGCGGAAGACGACTCTTACGTCAGCTACTTAGAAGGCTGCACCGCCCCGGCTTACGACGATAACCAGCTGCACGCGGCAGTGGTCGAAATTAGCGCCGGCAAGAACGCCGAGGTCAAGTACTCCACCGTCCAGAACTGGTACGCGGGCGATGAAAACGGCAAGGGAGGCATTTACAACTTTGTTACCAAGCGTGGGTTGTGCAAGGGGGACAACTCGAAGATCTCTTGGACTCAAGTTGAGACGGGTTCGTCCATCACGTGGAAGTATCCTTCCGTTGTGCTCGCCGGCGACAACTCCATCGGCGAGTTTTACTCGGTCGCGTTGACGAACAACGCGCAGCAAGCGGATACGGGTACGAAAATGATTCACATCGGTAAAAACACACGTAGCCGCATCGTGAGTAAGGGTATCAGCGCCGGCAAGAGTAAGAACGTGTACAGAGGATTGGTGCAAGTCGGCCCGAACGCCTCTGGCGCGCGCAACTACTCCCAGTGCGACTCCATGCTCATCGGTGACAAGGCCGGAGCGAACACGTACCCATACATTCAAGTCAAGGAACCGAGCTCGCGTGTGGAGCACGAGGCGAGTACGTCGAAGATTGGTGAGGATCAACTGTTTTATTTCCAGCAGCGCGGCATCGATCCAGAGGAAGCGGTGGGAGTGATCATTTCCGGCTTTTGCAGAGAAGTGTTCAACGAATTGCCCTTAGAATTTGCCGCGGAAGTGAACCAGCTCATGAGTCTTAAGCTAGAAGGTTCGGTTGGTTAATGCATCTAGAACGCCGCGCGATGCTTGTAATCTTACACTATGAATATTTTTTCTCAAGCGGGGAGCGTGGTTTACAGCTTGCATATGTGTTGAATGAACATGTTTTTGGGTAGAACTATCTAGATCGCGGTGATATCGTCACTAATACGCGTCGGTCTGATGTTGGGATTGATGGAGGTCATCGGCGGAGTCCTTCTTGGCTTGAGAGCTCAACGACATTTTCGAACCCTTTGAAAAAGTTGACTTGCTGTCGAGCGAGAGCAAAGAACTCTCCTCCATCATTTGCATCTTCGCAAGAGCCTCGATGCGCTTCTTTTCCTTTGCTAACTTGGCTTGCTCTTCGGGCGGAAGATGTGCCTCGTCACCTTTAACGTCGCTGTCGCTTCTCATCGATCTTTGTGATGCTGTCCTACTCAGCGTCGCGCTGTCCGTCTGCAAGTGCAACGCGTGCGAGGAAGCGACCGAGTACTCACTCACGTGTGGTGCGTGTGGTTGCTGGACGGCGCCAGTCGTGGTAGGCTCTGGTACGTGCGCGGGAGGTGGTGATGTTGGCGTCGACATCGCACTTTGGTGCTGCGGTGCGGTGGGGGTGGTGTTGGGGGTGGGAGCAGGAGCAGGGGCAGGCGCCGCCGAGGGCGGCGGCTGAGGCGGCAAACCATGATGGAGAGAGCTCGCGCTCTGCGCGTTGCTGAGACGCGTCGTCGGATGAGTCTGCGTCGGAGCGGGTGTTGGCACTCGAGAGTGCCTTTCAGCGCGAGCGGACTCTGATCCGGTATCAGAAGCCGCGAGCAAGGCCATCTTACTCGCCGTGCGCTCGATGCGTTTCTTCTGTAGAGAGCGCAACTTTTGTTGCCTTTCAGTCGTGTGCCGCTGTCGCATTTCAGCCTCCTCCTGTTGCTGCTGAAGCTCGAGCTCTTCAAGCAATCGAAGTTCTTCCATCTCTTCCTCTTCTTCCTCATTCACGTAGGAGGATCCACCATCTGAGCTTCGATCGCCGAGGTCGGGTTGTTCGAAAACTCGATGCACTTCCTGCATGACGTGCTCGGACATGTGCGGTTGAGGTACCGCCGTCGTCGCGGGCACGCGAGGGGGCTTCGCAGCCACAGCAAACTGTTCCAACGACGCAGCCACGTCAGCCGGCGCGACGGGCGCAGACTGCGGCGGAGCCGGATGCGCCGGCGGCGACGTCTCGCCCGGACTCGATCCTCCGCTCCCCGCGGCGGACTGCAAGAGGGACATGGTATCATGTTGCTTCAACGCCTCGAATGCGCTCTTCGGACGAGACGTATGATCTTCGCGCGCCACCATCGGTTGCGACTGCGGAACGATCGTATTGTCGTCCAAGAGGATTCGCGCCTTATCGGAAAGCGACTCCGTCGACGGTGTGCGCATGACGAAGTCTGAGTGTCCGACGTTTGCCGTCACCGCGGGACCATCTTGACTCGAAACAGCGTCTTGAGTTCGCGCTGCCTCGGGACTCGACGCACCGCTATTATCCGCACTCGGTCTCTTGCTTTCGTCGCGTACGCAGAAACCCCTCTTCTCATCCTCCAAGTATTTCACCTCCTTCTCTATCTCTCTCTCAATCGCCTCCACGGCGCTCGACTCTAGGCTGAGAGCCTCCACCATCTCGGTCGCGACAGACCGAGCGCTGTCCGTTCCAGTATTAAAAGGAAACTCAACAGTTCGATTTTGACCGGACGAGTCGGCGATTCTCAGGCGTAAACGAAGAGAATTGTCTTCCAAAAACGTCCCCTTGACGCGCACGTCTAGCGAAGCGCCGCGCTTGTGCGACGGAGGTTCCGTCGTATCCGCTTCCGAATACACGCGCACAATCTTGCGACCGCTGTCGGCGGCCAACGGAAGTTCCGCCTGGAGCTCTTCGTCTTCTCTGACGATGGGTCGCGGCACCTCCGGCTCCTCCTCGACCACTCGCCTCGGCACCATGGTCTTCTTTTCCTTCTTCATCAACCACTTGTGATCCAAGAGTTGTTGCGCCGTGGGCCGTTGGTCAGCCGGTGCGATGGCGAGCGAAATGAATTCGTAAATGTCGTCACCTTTCTCCTTGATCTTTTCGAGGGAGGCTGGTGGAACCCCACTCGACACGCGCTTGTAAATTTGCGCCGGATTCTTGCACTCGCAATACGGGCACTCGAAAGTCACCAGTTCGATGAGGCACATACCGAAGGAGTAAATATCCACTCGCTCGTCGTAATCCTCTTCGTAAAGCTCTGGCGCCATAAATTCGGGCGTTCCGATAACGCTGTGGGTGCGTTGGTGGTCCAACATCGCGGCGAGCCCCAAGTCTCCGATTTTGATTTCTCCGGCGTTGCCGTTGACGAAAATGTTGTCGCACTTCAGGTCACGATGAACAATCGGTGGCTCGTGCGCGTGCAAATACGCTAAACCTCGTAAAATTTGTCGAGACCAGCTTTTAACGGCCCGCATATCCAGATTGTTTTTGAATCGAGCGGCGTACTTGTTGAGAGTCCCCGCGCACGCCTCGGTGATGAAGTTTACGCTGACTTCGCCAGTCTTCTCATCAATCGTGTTCCACGAGTGATAAAACTTGAGCACATTTTTGTGATCGAGTCTCTTCAAAATCTCAACCTCACTCAACAACCGCGCCTTCTCCGCCGCGGGCAAACCGTGAACTTTGACTTGGTTCCACGCGACGTCCATGCCCTCCTCTTCGTCGAACGCCTTGTACACATTCTTGTACGTACCGCGTCCGAGAAGCTCCGTTGTCCGTCCGAAGCGTCCGGTCGGATCCCACTCTACAAACTTGGTCGTCTCCTCTTCTGGATCGTCATCAATCTCCGCTGGGTCTGAAGCTTCCTCCTGCGAGTCGACGTTGACCTCGTCTCGCGTCGCCTCCTCCGTCGGCGCGTCTTCAGCCTTCCCATTCACCGCCTTTGGTGACTCGGCTTCACCCGAAGAGAGCTTACCGTTCGCATCTGCGGCATCTTCTCCCATCGCGGAGCGCTCTTGCGCCGTCTGGGCCGGTTCCGCGTCCTCCATCTCGGTCCGCGAGTCGCCTCTCTCTCTCGCGCCAATCGCGTCTGAATCAACCTCAGAATCGACCGACGAGCGTCCAGTTCCTTGAATTATCGCTGAAAACGACGTCTTAATGACACATCGATCCTTCTCTCTGGCGAAACTCGCGTGAGGGGTCGAATACGACGCGCCCTTTTGAAAAAACTGGTGAGAAAGCTTCTCAAACTCTCGTTTGAAAAGAGCAAGATCCCGTCAAAACTGACGAGTCCTGACCCGTCGCGACCCCCTTCGCGCGGCCCTGGGTGGTGTTGGGTGAGATTCGCTCACACGCCTCGACGCTCGCCTCGACGCTCGCCTCGACGACGTTCGCGCGCTCGATCGACGCTACGATTTCCCCTCGCGCGCCTCAAACGCGCTCGCGCCTTCTCACCGCTCGCACGTCGCGAACACCTCCTCCGAGATCTCTCGTTCGCGCACGATTCGCCCGCGCCGCGCGCGCGAGATGAGATTGGCCTTCGCACCACCCCCTCTCGACGCCTCTCCGCGCGACACCGACGTCGCTCGAGCGCGCGCGAGGCGACGATTCGCTCACGAAAAACTTTTTCCGCCCCCTCGCACGCACTCACGCGCGCGAACGACGCTCGCGCCTCGTCCCGGGCGCCTCGCGCGACACCCCGCGCGCGGACGACCGACGACTGCGGACGGCGGCGGACGCGCGCGAGCCCGGTCTCGGTCTCGTCCGTCATCATCCGTCGTCATCGACATCCCGTTCAAAACCATACACTACGAGTGAAAAGTCCGTGTATCATCACACACAAGACACACGCACGACGGCACGCCTCTCCATACAATCACCATCGAGAGCGCTTTGCGCGGAAGGGAATCACAACGGTGAGGCGCGCGCGCCGATATCGCGCGCGACCTCGGTCGACCGGTCGACCGTTCACGAAGGGGTGGGGTGCCGACCGATCGATCGATCGAGCGATCGATCGATCGACGCCGTCGGCCTCGCGAGGTGTGCGTTTTCGGTCGGCGTCCACCGGTCGAACGCGTCGGGCCGTTCGTCCGCACTCGACGACGAGGACGACGGGCGCGAGGACGAGGACGAGGACGAGGAGGGTGCGATGATGCGTGGGGGACGAGGAGGACGCGGAGGTGGTGGTGGTGGAGGAGGCGGTGGTGGTGGACACGCGCCGTCGTTGGCGGGGATGGTGGACGCGCGCGTGCACGTCATCACGAACGATGGGAGACACGTCGTGGGGACGCTGCGAGGTTTTGACCAGGTGACGAACGTGATCCTGGAGGGGTGCTCGGAGAGGGTGTATTCGAGCGAGCGAGGGGTGGAGGAGGCGCCTCTGGGGTTGTACATGATACGAGGCGATAATGTGTGCGTACTTTTGACGGATTCGAACGCGCGGGGAGGACGTTTCTCGAGACGGGCGACGCGCGGACGCGAGACGAGGGGAAGGAGGCGAACGATGACGACCGCGCGCTTGAGACTGACTTTTGAAAAACATCGTCTCGTACGTTTTCTATTCGCGCAGTGCGCTCGTGGGTCCCGTGGACGAAGAATTAGACGCTGAATTAGACTTGCCGGAGACGAGGGCTCCTCCTCTGAAACCAATCAAATTTTGAGCTCTTGTAAACGAAATCTAGGAACGGTAGTGTAGTTTGTGTAGTCATCCGTAAACGTCAACGTTTTGTTTCTCAGACAACAGGGCGTTCGCGTGCAGGATGGTGTCCATTTCGTCCTGCGTGACGCCGGTGATTGGTTCCGTACGTCGTGAGTTCGTCTTCATTCGCGCGTGGAGGTGCTTGAGCGCCTCCGCGCACTCGGCATTCTTGACGGCGTTATCCCACGCCGTGTGATTCGTGTGACTGAGGCTCGTCGGTGTTCTCGGAAGCAAGAATTGGAATCTCTCTCTGAAGAAATTTGTTTCGCTCTCTACGTGTTTATAGAGCGCTTTCAGTCCCGGGGACGTGCCCGCAACTGGCCGAACAAAGCTCATGAGGTTCGCCGCTGCGTGCTGTGTTCGCGCCATGGTCAGTCACGACGTTTTCGAGAACACGCGCGTCGCAATTCGCTATTCAACGTCGCGGAATCTATCGACTCACGATTGCCCAGAAGCACAATAGGGTACAAAGGACTTGCACGTGGGAAATGGTCGGAATGGTGACGAGCGCGACGAAAGTGACGAGCACCTGCGCCGGCACACGAACGAAAGCGCTCACGGCGGTGTTGAAACCACGAGCCAGACGTAACACAAGCGGGAAAACTTCCTTGATCTCCTTTCGCATCATCACGTCGTTTTCTTCGAAGCTCGCCGTCTCTTCCGTCTCTTCCGAAGCGGCGCTCGCGACTTCGCGCTCTCCGAGAGTCTCTGCAACCCCTTCGTGCTCCACGCTATCGTCGAGCGTTTTTGTCCGAACGCGTTTGAAACCTCTCTCGAGAATTTCCTTATCAGGTTTCCCCATCGTCACCGCCGCCATGCGCGCTTCGTCGACGTCGAATGTCTCCACCGCCGCGCGGGCGTCCGAGAGGCTGAGTGTGAAGACGCGGGACGTTTCCTCGGGACATCTCGCCTCGTTCATCGACGCGTCATGATGACGGCGCGCGCGCGTAGCGCGCCCGCGAACCGATCGGCGACAACGCGCGCGTCCTCCTCCTCCTCCTCGTCGTCGTCGCACGCGTCGTCGTCGACGCGTCGATCGACACGCGCGGTGTCGAGACGAGAGACGGCGGTCGTGGGCCTGAGCGCGTTCATCTTGAGCGCGGCGACGCGCGGGAAGGGACCGGCGTTCGCGGCGAGGTACGCGCGAGAGAGTCGACGCGCATCGCGTCGCGATCGTTCGCGCGCGAGGTGACGCGCGCGCGGCGTCTGAGGCGAGTGACGAGCGCGCGCGCGCGGAGAGACGAGACTGACGACGCTTTTCCTCTCGTACGCGCGATAGCGACGAGGACGACGTTCGTCGAGCGATTCGAGCGGCGCTCGAAGCCAAGGTCGTGAAGACGAAGTGTCCAGCGGTGTTGCGATTGGTGTTTCACGACGCGGGAACGTACTTGGAGAGCGCCAAGGATGGAGGCATGAACGCGAGCGTGCGATACGAACTCAACCGACCGGAATCGTTCGGCTTGAAACGAGGACTGAGCGTGGTGAAGAGCGCTTACGACGCCCTCGACGGAACCGCGGCGGAGGGTAAAGTATCTTTTGCGGATATGATCGCGTGCGCGGGCGCGTACGCGGTGGAGTTTACCGGAGGACCATCGTTCATGGAGCGCGTGCCGCTCGGTCGCGTCGACGCCGACGAGGCTGATCCGGAAAATAGAATGCCGGAGCAGACATTGAGCGGAAAAGACATGCGCGAACACTTCGCGCGGAGTGGAATCAACACGCGCGATATGGTCGCGCTCGCCGGGGCGCACACCATAGGTGGAAAAGGATTCGGTGACGCGTACACGTTCGATAACGCGTATTACGTCACCCTCGTCGCCGATCCGTGGCACAAGCCCAACATGACGAAGGACGAGGCGGAGATGGCTGAGCACATCGGTTTGCCGAGCGATCAGTACATGAGAGAGGACGCGGAGAGCATGGAGTGGATTAAGCGCTACGCGAACGATCAAGACGCCTTCTACACCGATTTCGTCGACGCGTACCTGCGGTTGACCAGACTCGGTGCCGACTTCGTGTAGACGCCGCGTTCGTAGTTTATTTATTTGATCAATTTGATTCAGTATTACAGGTAGATTGGCGTTAAACCATTCATTCACGTAAAACACACAGTACATCGTTCGCGTCTGTCCATCCACCGCCATCGACGAGCCGCGCGTCCTTTCCAGGACGCGACGACGCGCGTCGATTCGAAGGCGTCGAGAGGCGTTTTGCGGGCGAGGCGTCTCTTACGCGCGTTCACCGCGGATGCGTCGAGCGAGTTGAATGTCCTTCGGCATGATGGTGACACGCTTGGCGTGGATGGCGCACAAGTTGGTGTCTTCAAAGAGACCGACGAGGTACGCTTCCGACGCCTCTTGGAGCGCCAACACGGCGGTGCTCTGGAAGCGCAAATCCGTCTTAAAGTCTTGCGCGATTTCGCGCACGAGACGTTGGAACGGGAGCTTGCGGATCAAGAGTTCCGTAGACTTTTGGTACTTGCTACGTCATCGAAACGTACGACGATTCATCGCGCACTCGTCAGTCAGGCATTCATCCGCCTTCGCGCGCGTCGTCTCCGTCGCTCGCGTTTTATTTTAGGGTTGACACTCGCGTCTCGACACGCACCGAATCTCACGAAGCGCGACGGTACCCGGACGGTACCGGTGCGGTTTCTTAACGCCTACGACGAACGCGCGCGCAAAAATCGTGTGCACCCCCTCGTCAGTCCCCGTTCGACGCACTCGCGCGCGTCGACCCACGTTCCACCGCACGTCGCGATCGCCATTCGTCCCGTCGGTACCGCCACTCGCGAATCCGTCGTCGTCACCGTTCGCTCGTCTCGCGCCACGTCTCGCTCGCGCGCGCGCGCACCTCCGGTCGTCGGCGCCGATTTTCTCGCAGCCTTGGTCGCCAACTGCTTGCGCGGCGCCTTCCCACCCGTGGATTTACGCGCGGTTTGCTTCGTACGCGCCATGTCGAGAATCCACGCGCGCGCGAGTGCCGACGATGCACTTCGTCGAGAGCGCATCGAGTCTCTCCTCGATGAGTCGTGAACGGTGAAATCCACCCACACGTGCTCGATCCGGGTCGAATCGAAGGCGTCAGTTGGTCGTCGCGCTTTTCGACGACGCCGACGCCGACGGTGGACGCGACTTGGCGAGGCGAGGCGTGCGCGCGCGGCCATGCGTGCGGTGTGCGTCGCGCGTGCGCGCGTGGAGACGCCGCGCGTCGCGCGAGCGCGCGTGGAGGCGAGGCGCGCGCGGGACGTGCGCGAGACGCGCTTTGGACGCGATGAGAGGTGTCGACTGGTGGGAACGGCGCGGGGGGGGCGAAACGGGCGCGCGCGCGCCATGGTGACGGAGGAGGATAGGGATGAGGATGATTCCGGGGACGCGGCGGGGGCGGGAGGCGTCGAGGGATGGCACGGGAAGTATACGTTTTCGACCAAGAGGGGCGCGGACGGGGCGCGGGGGGAGACTGGGGGCGACGGTGAGGCGGAAACCAAGCGTAAGACGGTGCGAGAATTATTGTTGAGCAGAGATCCTGGGTTGAATCAAACGTTGATCTCGTCGGGAACGAGCATATCGCAGTTGTTTGATCAGGATAAGTGGGAACGACACAGAATGGTGGACCGGTTCATCACCGAGCTCGTCTCGATTCCTCAGAGCACGGTGTTTTTGCGATTATTGAAGCCGTGTTTAGCCTTGGCCGCGTACACGGCGATGCTCTCGGTGTTGCCGAGCGTTTTAGAGCGCGCGTGCGCGCATTTTGGATGGAACGTGCTCATTCCAAACTTGAACTCGAGCGCGTTGGTGCTCCCGGCGTCGGTGCACTCGTTTCTCGGGTCTCTGTGCGGTTTGGTCCTCGTGTTCCGCACCAACTCGTCGTACGGGCGCTTCGTCGAAGGCCGCACGGCGTGGGGATCGCTCATCAAGCACGTGCGCGACGTCGCGCGGTTGTCCATGTACATTCCCGACGCAACGTTGCGGCGACGACTCTTGGAGCTGAGCACGGCGTACGCGTACGTGTTAAAGACGCGTTTGCGAACCGGTCGCACGCGCAGCGATCCGACGGACCCGACGGCGTTCAGAGACATCCCCGACGAAGCCGTGCGTCGATGCGTCACCGAGGCGCCCCTCGCCGAAGAAGTGTTGGCGTCGGCCAAGACGGGTAACAGATGTCTGTACACGCTGCTATTGATTTCAAAGACGCTCAAAGCCGCGCTCGAAGCGGGCACTCCGAGAGAGATTCACTGGAAGATTGAAGAAGCCGTCAGCGGCATGGGTCTCGCCGGAGGCGTGTGCGAACGCATCGTCGCCACGCCCATTCCTCTGAGTTTCTCTCGTCACTCCACGAGATCCCTCGTCATCTGGCTCCTCACCCTTCCGTTCGCCTTGATCCCCACCATGGGTTGGCTCTCCATCCCCTCCATCTTCACCCTCGCCTACCTCGTCCTCGGCATCGACGAAATCGGGATTCAGATCGAAGAGCCCTTCGCGACGCTTCCTCTCACCCCTCTCTGCGCCACCATTGAGCGCGACGTCTCCATCGCCATCGCCGGCGTCGACGTTCCCGACGTCGTCGTCGCTCGATGACTCCGTCCGTGTAACACCACTTTCGCGCACATCGTACCCTTCGCACTCACCCCTCTTCACGCGTCGCACTCACCGTCGTCTTCTCACCGCGCGCGCTCGATCGTTTTCTCCGCGCTCGAAACCAGGCACCCCCGCGCGCCTCCGCCCTCTCGACACGATGACTGCCCGATTCGCCCCACCGCCGCATTCGTCGTCGCGCGTCGTCGTCGCATGTCGCCTCGCGCGTCGGCGTCGTCGCCGACGCCCGACGACGACCGCGACGACGACGCGCGCGACGACGATGACCGTCGTCGATCGGCGTCGTGCGCGACGGCGAGCACGCAGAGCGCGTGGAGAGGACGTCTCGGTGGGGTGGAGATTCGCTGTCCGTTGGTTCCGTACAAGAGTCAGATGCAGGTGATGTCGCAGGTGGTGCGCGCGGCGTCGAAGCGCGCGTGTGCGCTCATCGAATCGCCCACGGGGAGTGGGAAGTCGTTGGCTCTTTTGTGCGCGGCGTTGGCGTGGAGAGAGCGAGAGATTGAGGAGAGAGAGGAGGCGCGGGAGAGAGGGCGCGGCGGCGAAAAAGAAGACAAAGGCGAGGCGCGAGGCGAGACGGGGGAGAGCGATGCGGAAGGGCGAGAGGACGACGACGATGATGACGACGGTGAGAAGACGCGCGCGACGGTGACGTCGAAAGCGCAGGGTGGACGAAAGCGTGCGTCGACGCGCGCGCCGAAGATTTATTACGCCACGAGGACGCACTCGCAAATCGCGCAAATCGTCTCCGAGTTGGCGAGGACGTCGTACAAGCCGCAATCGGTCGTCTTGGGCTCGAGGGAACATTATTGCGTGAATAAGAGCGTGAATAAGAGCGGTAACGTGAACGAGGAGTGTAAGCGGCTGATGGACGTGAGCGCCGGTGGAGACGGGCGAGGATGCTTTTACGCCGGACAGGCGGCGAGCAAGTTGGCCTCCATCGCCAAGAATCATCCCGATCCGTTGGACATCGAGGATTTGATGAAGATGGGCGTGAAGAAGCGAGGGTGTCCGTACTTTGCGTCGAAGATGATGGCCGAGTCGGCAGATATCGTCTTCTGTCCGTATAATTATCTCTTGGATCCGCGAACGCGCAAGGCGATGGATATCGACATTGAGGATTCGTTGATAATCTTCGACGAGGCGCACAACATCGAAGACATCGCGCGCGAAGCTGCGAGCGAAGAGTTCAATTTAGATGACGTGGCGAATGCCGTCGATCAATTGCGCGACATGAGCAGGCGTCTGACGGTGCACAAGAGTGAGTGCGATTTAGTGGCGCAGACGATGAACAATTTGTACGAGTGGTTTCTTCAACTGTGCGTCAGTCTTCAGAAGACGTCCCTGGATGCGTGGTCGACGATGATTCGCGGCGAAACGACGTTACAGGTGCTCTCAAACGCGGGACTCACGGAAGCGAGCGTGCTCGGCGTCATGAAAGCCCTGGATGAGATTACGAAATTCAATCTAGAACACAAAGATCCCAAAGAGCGCGTGTCCAACGGCGTTTTCAACACGTGCGAGAAGGTGTTGATTCCAATCAAGTTTTTACTCTCGCGCGGGGACCGCACGGGACGCGATTATCGAATTTTCTTGACGAAGACGTTAGACGACGACAAGGTGGCGACGACGCAGCGCACAAAGTCTACTTTGCCCGTCAACGAAATTGTCAGGTTGAACTTCTCTGCGCTCAATCCGGCGTTGGCGTTTTCGGAACTCACCGGAGAAAACGGCGCTCGCTCCGTCGTGCTCTCGTCCGGTACGCTCGCACCGCTCAACTCGTTTGCGAGTGAGCTCGGGAACGATTTTCCGATTCGAATGGAGGCGCAGCATTGCATCGACATGCAGAAGCAGGTGTGGGGCGGACTCATCGCCGCCGGTCCGAGAGACGTTCCGCTCAACGCCGGATTTAAATCGCGCGGTGATCACGCGTTCCAGGACGAACTCGGCGCGAGTTTGCAACAGTGGGCACAGACCGTTCCTCACGGTATGCTGATGTTCTTTCCATCGTACAGTCTCATGGACAGCATCGTTCGACGTTGGCGCGAGACGGGTTTGTGGCGCGCCATCGAGCAATCGAGCGGGAAGAAGATTTTTCAAGAACCGAACAAGAAGAACTCATACGGCAAGAAACCGCCCACGCTCGAAAACGTCTTGGACAAGTACTACGCGGCGGTGTCGACGAGCGTGAACGCGGCTAAACATCCGTACGCTCCGGCACCCAAAACCGCCCGATGTCGAGGCGCCATTCTACTCGCCGTCTGCAGAGGTAAAATAAGCGAAGGCATAAACTTCGCGGACGCCAACGCTCGAGCGGTAATTTGCGTCGGCATTCCGTATCCAAACATTAAAGATCCACTCGTCGCGGAAAAGCGCAGCTACAACGACGCGGGACGACACCGTGGCTTGATGAGCGGTTCCAAGTGGTACGACCAACAAGCGTGGCGAGCGCTCAATCAGTGCGTCGGGAGAATGTTGCGACATCGATACGATCACGGTGCCATCATGCTCGTCGATCAGCGATTCACGCAGCAACATCTGCAATCGCTTCCAAAGTGGCTTCGACCGGCGATGCAACGAGCACCGGCTCGTTTCGACGCGCATCTGGAGAGTCTGCAGAGCTTTTTCGAGCACCACGCCGAGAACCCGCCAAAGCAGGAAGAACCGGCGAGTTGCGCTGAAAATTCAAAGTCTGGTAAGCGTCGAAGAACGTCAATCACGGCGGTGTCGCCTCGGAAATCGATGAGAAACACGCCAATCACGAATTTCTTTCAAAAGGCGACGTCGACCAACGCCACAACTGGAGACGATCCGCTCATGCGCAACATCGACAAACCGAACGCCGATCGCGCGCGTCCTCCCGTCGACGCGTACAAGGCGCCAATGCTCGCCGAAGACGATTATTTCGACGACCTGGACGTTAGAAAACTCACCCACGTGCCTCAAAAACCGCGAGACACCCCGGATGAGACCATAGACGGCACGTACCAGGCTCCGATGTTGACCGACGACGACGACTTTGACGTCGATTTGGCGGCTCTCGTCGACGCGGATGAACACGATCAAGGATCGGACGACCGCGAAGACGCCAAAAAGGAATCACCGGCGGAGGAAGAACTCTCCACCGAAGCCATGTGCGCGCAAATCATGGACGGCATCGAGTGGGACGACGAAGACGACGAAGACCAATGGTGGCACCAAGCGATCGAGTGCACGCAAACCGCGCAGACGCTCAGTAAAGTCGAGAGCACGACGCCGACGCTCGAAATGAGTGCGCCGGAGGTGACGTCACCGAAACCTGGCCTCAGAGCGTAGAATGAGCTAAAGCGAAATGAATTACACACGTGATATGCTAGCTAGCGCCGCCGCGAAATGTAATACTCCATCACATAGTCGAAACGATTTGAATCATTTCATTCGGCGTGACCCTGCGAACGGGACGCCACTCGAAGGGCGACGTCGACGTATCGGTCCACCGTGCGCGTCAGCGCGAACACCCCTCCCATCGTCGCCAACGTCTTGGTGAGAAAGTACACCACGCTCTTGGACGACACGGCGATGTTCACGGTGATGGCGGATAAATCGTAGATGAAGTGCACCTGCGGAACTTCACCCCAGTGATGCGTTTCCGCGTAATGTTCGGTGACGCTATATTGATTCGTCTTCAACCTGTACGTCCACGGTATGAGTCCGAGGAGCAGACGAGACGACGAGTATTGAGTCGGCACGACTTTCATAAAATACTTGTACACGCCCGATTTTTCCTCCCTGCGCCGAACGCCATTCAGAGGATTCACCGCCCCCGGAAACTCCGACCCGAACGCGAATTTCTTCACCTCGTGTCTCGCGTCGATGTCCCACGGATTTTTAAACACGTCGCGCAGTAACCCATAACTCTCCGGTCCCGTGGAGACGCGCAGCGTCCCCGCCACGCGCTGCGCCTCGACGCGTCCGTGCAACCGACACCCCTCCATGTCCATCTTCGCGTTTTTCACCTCGTCCGAGTGTCCAGGTTTTCGCTGAAACATCACCAATCCCCCCAAATCCACCCCACCCGCGCTCTCGTAATCCCCTTTCGTCCGTCCCGCGGCGTCCAACCGCGTCTTTATCAATTGTCCCCGCACGTCCACCTCGTGTTTCCCGCTCGCGTCGTACGCGTCCACGTACAGCATCTGACACGGCATGCGCGGAAACACCACGTCCACATCAACCGCGAGCATCTCACCCCGCGCATCGTCCACCGCCATCGTCTTCGTGCGCGCGGGCGTGAGAAAATCAACCAACTCGACGCATCCGAGGCTCAGCGCCAGGACGACGCCGACGATGGATATGTACGCCCCCGTGCGCGTCTTTCTCGTCAGGTGCGGCGCCGCGCGCGTGTACGCGTCGAATCCACGCATCGATCGAAGCATGGCGCTCGCGCTCGTCGGGCGCGCGGTTCGTCGACGCGCCCGTCTCTACCGCTGATCGGGCGAAGAGCGGACGACGACGACGACACTTTGACGCGCGCGTCGACGAACCGCCGACCGCGCGCCCGACCGTGAGATTGGTATGCACCGGTGCGCGACGCGAGCGATCGGCGCGGTCACCGTCGCGGCGACGAAACGACGACGACATCGACAACGCGCGACGACGACGACGACGAGACGAGGCGCGATGACGACGACCACCGCGACGAGCGCGCAGTCCGCCTTTACGAGCGAGACGCCGCCCGAGGGATTCACGACGGCGGATCAGGTGAAACGGTTCGCCAAGGCCAAGGCGGCGAACGCGCCGCGCGTGATGGACATCGACGCGGTGTACGATGGGTCGTTTCTCGCGGGGACGCGCGTGCTCGTCACGGGCGCCAACCGCGGCATCGGTTTGGCGCTGTGCCGAGAGTTGGCGGCCAAGGGGGCGAAGATCGTCGCCACGTGTCGGAAAGCGAGCGATGAATTGCGAGCGTTGAATCCGGAGGAGATCATCGAGGGGGTGGACGTGACGGACACGGCGAGCTGCGAACGCATGGCGCGAGAGGTGTCGGCGCCGTTGGACGTCGTCGTGAACAACGCGGGATACTTTTATGAACCGGTGGAAAAGGTGACGGATGGGACGATGGCGTTCGATGAAGAGATGAAAATGATCGACATCTGCGCCGTCGGACCGTTGCGCGTGACCACGGCGTTGTATCGTGAGGGTAAGATTGCAAAGGGATCGAAGGTGGCCATGGTGACGTCTCAGGGCGGTTCGGTGACGTGGCGAGAGGTCCAGAACCCAACGGGCGGTGATTACGGTCACCACATGTCCAAAGCCGCGGCTAACATGGGATCGAAGCTCTTGGCGCAGGAGTTGAAGCACGAGGGCATCATGGTTCAGGTGCTCCATCCCGGTTTCAACAAGACGGACATGACGGCCAAGTACGCCAAGATTTGGGAAATCGAAGGCGCGGTCGATCCCGCCGTCGGCGCCAAGCGCGTGCTCCACGAGATCGGTCTCATGACGCCGGAATACAACGGTCTGTTCATCAACTGCGAGGACGGTTTGCAAATCCCGTGGTAAACTCGTCGCGAGTGCATTCTTTTCTTTAAAATCCACAAGTTGTCATTTTACACTGCTTCTACAGTACATCAATCAATCGCGCGCTTTCCAGCGCCTAACGCTCCGGTTGTGATCCTAACCGATGACACGGCGCGTTCGGGGCGCTCTTACATCCCTTGGCGCACGTCTCGTAACACGGCGCCGCGAACGCGGCGTCCACGACGTCCGGTTTCGCGCCGAACGTCATCAAACAACTCCCGTCCTCGTGGTTCGGATCGAGTCTCGCGTCCACCCCGAACGCCTCCTTGAAGAACCGCTGCGTCGGCACCTTACAAAAGTTTGCGCACGACGCCGTGCATCCGCTCTGTTCGAGATACCTACACTTGTGCAATTTCACGCTCGCCATCGCCCCGTCGCTCTCTCTGGGCACAACCTCGCACGGTCCGACGAGCCACGCGAACGCCTCTCGCGTCACCACCGCATTCATCTCGTCCACCCACGTCGCCGGCGCGATGAGCTTTTTAAATAAATATCGCACCGGCGCCGGAATTATGCTCAAAAGCGCCCTCGTGACGGCGTCTCGCTGCGCCTCCGCGTCCCGTCCCTCGGCGAGTCGTTCGCTCAGCGCCACCAGCCTATCGAAACCTCGCAGCGCCCGCTCCTCCTCGTCGCCCTCACCGACGACGGCGCGAAGCTTGGCGTTAAACAGCGCGATGGCGAGCGAATCCGCGACGCCGTCCTCGTACGTCGTCGGCGCGCGCTCGCGATACGTCGCGCTCGACCCACGCCCGATGCCGAACCGATGCGTCTCCGCGCTCGCCTTCGCCGCGACGCGCGATGCCCGCGCACGCGCGACGCGCGACGACGACGACGACGACGACGACGTCGATACCGCGACGCGCGCACGACCGCTCGCGAGCGTCGCCATGCGCGCACGAATGTGACGCTATCGTGATTGCTTTCGGTTCTTTACATACGACGAGACGTCGTCTCGCCAAATTTCTTCTATGTATTCGTCACTGCACGACGCAGCAACACTTATCGTTCTCGCCGTACTTCAGATCCTGCATCGCCTGGCGCATCGCTTGAATGTCGTCCTCGGTGTCGAAACTATCGTCGCTGCTGTCCGCGTCGCCGTACGCGCCCACGTGTTCGCCCGCGCCCGCGCTCGGAAGCCGTTGAAACGTATCGAGCGACCCCTCGCTCTCGGTGACTTCGTATTCGATCAACGTCTCGAGCGGCGGTCGTTTCGGTTTCGGTTTCGACGTCG
>Ga0181576_10000601_pt1 | contig 27018 bp, 23 predicted proteins | sample 101ome_22_FD_132464 | JGI IMG/M metagenome (GOLD analysis project Ga0181576, IMG submission 132464) | Coastal salt marsh microbial communities from the Groves Creek Marsh, Skidaway Island, Georgia - 101412BT metaG (megahit assembly) | ecosystem: Environmental > Aquatic > Marine > Intertidal... | reverse complement strand
TATTAATTTAGAATTTCTTAATTTCGATAAAAAACTACTTGAATATAATCTAAATAATTCATTTTTTTTTTGTTCAATTAATTCTTTTTTTAAATTTTCAATATCTTTTGAACTAGTACTAATTATTTTTTTATCAATTAATTTAAAAAAAATAATTTTATCATTTTTTTTAATAGGTTTTGTTACTTCTCCCACCTCAAGTTTTTCAATAATTTCTAACAAATCTTCTGATAAAGAGTTGGAATTAATCCATCCTAGATTTCCTTGATTTGATGATGAGGAAGCTATACTAAATTTTAATACAGCATTTTCAAATCCAGTTTGTTTAATTTCTTCTAGAATTTGAGGAATTATTTCTTTTTCAAGATTTGGAGTTGAAGATAGAATCTCAATTTCTGATAAATTAAATTCAATAGAACTTTCTTGTTGCTCAATTTTTTTTGGTAGCTGCTGAATTAAATCATCTGGATCTATATTAATTTTATTTGAGTACTTATTGAAAATTAAATTTCTCCATTTAAACTCTATGTCTAATTCATTTTTATAAGTTTTGAAATCTAATCCATTGATCTCAAATGATTTTTCCAAACTTGGTATATTGTTAGAACTTATAGAATTCAGATAAGCATTAATTTGTCGATCATTTCTCTTAATATCATATTTATTTAATTCTATCTTTTTTAATCTATTAATGATCAAATTTTCTAAAGCAATTTTTTTTAAACTATTTATATTTTCTTGATTAAGTTCTTTTTTAGATAAAAATAAGGTGGTAATGATTTTATTTTTCACATCGTAACTAGTAATAAGTTCATTATCTATTTTAACAATAATATTTAAGCTTTTTTTTGCGTATAAATTTAATTGAAAAAAAAATAAGATGATTGCAAAAAATATATAAAAAATTTTTTTTTTCATCGATTTAATTTTGGAGCATCTATTTCACCAAAAGGCACTAAAGTAATATTAAACATTAAAGAATTTTCAGGTTCTAGTTCAGAGTCATTGTAAAACTCTCTTCTAAATACTAACCCAGCTCTTAAACAATCATTAGCATATTCATAACTTAAGTCATAAAATTCTGCAGAATTTGTTATTAAGTTTCTTTTTGCTTCGAAAGAAACTAATCTATTTTCTTGATTATCAAAATCTATTTTAGTTTTGAAATATTTTTTATCACCTATGTGGTTATTTTCTTCGATGTAGTTAAAATTAACACCTAAGTTTCCAAATTTAAGTCTTGAACCAAAATCGTTAAAATTAAATTCATTGTAATTTTGATCTATTGCAAAATTATAATCTAATTCTAAATTATTGTTAATTCTTAAACTAGACGTACCAACTAAATCTGAGAGCTTTTCATCCAAACTAGTTTTTGAGTTATGTTTTTTATTTTCCTCTTCATTAATAATTTGTGCTACAGAAAAATTAAATTTATCAATATTTTTTTCTTTGATATTAAAATCAAAACCTAAGGTAGCAGTATTTCCAGTTTCAAAATTATTAATATTGTTTAATCTATCAATGTCAAAAGCTCTAGATGGGTCCAAAATATAACCATCTTCCTCTTTTCTCATGCTGCCTGGAGACAGTTTCAACAAGATTTTAGGAGTAAGTAACTGGGTTAATTCACCCTCTTTCTTTGAGAAACTAATTTCTGAATGTAAACCTATCGCACCAAATAGTTCACTAGTAGTATCTTCTTTATAAATATCAATATTTTTTGCTTCATAATTAATATTCTTTATTTTTCCTATAAATTTATTTTTAATTTTAGAATTTAAGACGAAATCATTAGACTCCCAATTAAGGTCATTAACAAGAAAATTTGTTAATTTATTAGTATCATAATTATGCGCTTTGTAATTTGATTGTAAATCCAAGTTACCGAAAATGTTGCTACTCATCAAATTTTTATCTAAAATAATTTCAGGAAAAATATACTCATATTTGTCGTTATAACTATCATTTAAAGTTTGATAAATACTTGTGTTAAAACCTATAAATAAATCATCTTTTGAGTGATTAAAATCAAAAGAATTTTCTAAATTATTTTTGTTATAATCCACTAAATTTGATTTAATTTTATATAATTTTAAATATTTTTTATTAGAAACATTTTGTATATTTATATCAAAGGAATTTTTAGAATTGTTTTCACCTATGAAATTCTTAGTAAATTTAGAAAAAAAATGTGTTTTACTACCTGTTGCTTTTTTAGCAGATGATTTTTTGTATCCCTCAGTATAACCAAAGTCAGTTATAAAATTAGAATTTTTAAAAGCTTGATGATACTCTCCATGGAAAAGTGGGTGCTCATCAATGAACAAACGATTCTTGATTGTAAAATTTTTGTCGTCATTAATTGCCCAAAAATAGGGTACGGTTATTCCAGCACCCAGGTTTTTTGTATCTGAAAAAGAAGCAGGTAAAAAACCAGACCTTCTCTTCACTGATGGGTCCGGGTGAGATAAAAATGGTAAGTAAAAAATTGGAATATCGTAAACTTTAATTACTGCATTTTCATAGTAAATGGTTTTACTAATATTATCATGATTCATTTTACTAGCTTGCAAAGTCCAAGGAGGGCATTTTTGACCTTCTTTTAATTCACATAAAGTGAAAACACTTTTATTAAAAGTGCTTCCTGAGTTATTCAATTTCATTGTATTTGCAAAAACCCGTGGATCATTTTTAATGTTTACTTTAAAATCATCACTCATCAGAATTGCTTTAATGTCAGTGCCTAAAACCTCCTTTTTTTTTGTATCAATGTATATTTGAGAAAATTCATACGAATTATTTAATTTATCTTCAATTTTTATTAATCCTATTGATTTAAAAATATTTTCACCGATGCTATATTCAAAGTTTTCCAAATATATTCTATTACCATTTTCATCTGTTAAAATTGCCGCTTGATCAGAATTTATTAATTTGTTTTTATTATCAAAGTTTATATTTTTACCTTCTAATGTATATTTTTCAGAAGATATAAAGATAGTGGGGCCTATAGTTTTAAAGAAACTATTTTTATTATCATATTCAGCATGTTCAGCTTTTACCAAGTTATTAAAATTATCTTGAGCTATTACATTATCTTTTAAAATTATTTTTTGAATTTCTTTATCATAACTAGCAAATTCACTAGATATTTTTTTATCTAGCGCTTGTACACTTACGTTATCTTTAAATATTGTAGTTTTGTTGTTTTTATCCAAAGTAATATTTTTTGCTTCTATAGATAAGTTTTCAGAATAAAGATGTGTATTTAATAAAGATAAAAAAATAATAATTAAAAACTTATTTTTCATTAATTTGTACAATTCCTATAAAAGTGAAAAAACTTAGTGCTATCACAGGTGACCATATTGATAAAATAACTGGCAATCTTCCTGTTTTACCCAAAGCTATTGATAAATCTTTTAAATAATAAACAAATACGCATGTTAATAATCCTACGATTATAAACTTAAAATTTTCTGATCTTTTTAACGTATGCATTGTTAAAATAGAAGCTATCCCAGTCATCAAAAATAAAAAAAAGGGAAAAACAAGCATTGTGTGCAGACTTTCTATTAAAAAATTTCTATTATAACCTTTATTTATTAATTTATTATAATTAAAAATCAAATCTATAAATGAAAGTGTATTTGCATCATTAAATAGATTATTTATTTTTTCAAAATTAAAATCAGACTCAACAATATATTCATCATATTTTTTTTTTACTAAAATTGAATTTTCACTTTGAAAAAATTCTACATCTTTCAATATCCATTCATTATTCTGAATATTAGCTGATCGACTAGCAATTTTTTTTGATAAAGTATAATTTTCATCAAACTCAAAAATTTCTACATCTATTAACAATTTTCCATCAGGCTTAGTCGCTGAAATAATTCTTTCACCACCATTAATATTTTCTTTAATCCATAGACCGTTTTTATTAAAGGAGATTAGGTGTTCTATATCTTTTGCATATTGTGATTTAGTTTTTTCATAAAATTTAAGCATTGATGAAGTTGCTGGATTTATAGTTAATAAAACTATCCAGCCTAAAATGAATGAAGTAAAAGCAAGAATTAGAAATATTTTTAATGATGAGAAACCATTAATTTTCAAAATTAAAAAATCTTTATTATTTCGTATTCTTATTAAATAGATCATACATGAAATAAATATAATGAATGGTAATAAATTTAAAATAGTACTTGGCACAAATATAAAGGTTAACGCTAAAGGTAATAAAAAATTTACATCAACTTTTTTAAAAAATTCAATTTCTTCAAATAAATTTAGAATTACTCCAAAAGTATATATTATTAAAATTACGATAAAAAAATATTTAAAAAAATTTGATAACATATAATTTAAAATTATTTTATTCATATTTTTTTTACGTTTGTTTTTAATTTAAAATTAATTATTGAATAAAATATCAACATAAGAATAAAAGGTAGTAAGATATAAGAAATCCTTAATTGAAAATTTATTCCAGTGTATCTTATTAAAAGTTCTGTGAATACAAGTAGCAAAAAACTAGATGTATAAATTTTTAATTTATCAAATATTAATAAATTTGTTTTAAGTAATAAAAATGAACAAAGTATAGATATAACTGGTAAATAAAAAGGCAAAATAAGCCTTCTTATTAAGTTTGGAACGATCTCTTTATTCGTCTCATTATCGCAAATTTTTGAATTTTCTAATTTTGATCTAAAACAACTTAACAATTTTAAAGTTGATGTTTCCTGTATCTTAGGCTGCTTTATTGTACTTGTTGACAAGCTATTTAAACTAATATTAAGCTGTTCAAAATTAACTATTTCAACATCATTTTTTTTTGTTGAAATAATCTGACCATTAACTAAAAAAAAATTTCTATTTTTAACAACTCCTTTTTCCGCAATTATTGTTGTGCTATTAACTCCAGAAAAATTGGAAGAAAATTTTTTTAGGTTATTGCCTGTGTCGTGTAAAAAAATATTTTTTAATTCGTTGTCAATTTTTTTATCAACTAAAAAAGTAAAACCTTTAAAAGAGTCGCTAAATTGTTGTGATCTGATTGTAGGTAAAAATGAATTATACTGGTCCTGACTTAACAAATTTCTTGATTTATTTAATGCGTAAGGAGATAAAATAGCAGATAAAAATAAGTAGAAAACTAACACTAAAAAAGATGACAAAAATAGTAAATTTACTAATCTGGTCTTGTTTACTCCAGATGACCATAGAATTATAAATTCACTGTTACTGTTATGCTTTAAAATAAAAATTATAATTGAAACAAAAAATGCTAATGGAATAAATTTAGGAATTATCCCAAAAAGGTTTAAAAAGGAGTATTGAAAATAAGTAAGAACTGGGTATCCATTATTAACTATAAGCTCTAAAAAATTTACCGCTCTTACTGTAAGAGCAAGCAAAGAAAGCCCCAAAACAATAGTAAAAAAGGTTTTTAAAATTTCAATTACGTAATTTTGATAAATTTTATTTTGAAGCATAGGAATAAGTTTTTAAGATAATCTAACCAATATAAAATTTCAACTACTGGTTTAGATGTGTCTAATTTTACATTGAAAACTAGTACTTTTCGACATATATAAACATTTTAATAAAATTACAATTCAAAATGACGTTAAAAATTAGCTATTCCAAAAAAATAAATCTCAAAAACAGTAGAAATTTAGTTTTATTTTGTAATGAAAAATTTAATTTAACAAATTTAAAAACTTTTTTATCTAGCTCAGAATATAATTTTGTAAGCGACTTAATAAAAACGATTGATACAAAAAAAAAATTTTTTGACTTTTCAATTAATTCTAAAAAAAACATTATTTTAATTCCTATCAAAACAAATATTAAAAACTTTGAATGTGAAAATTTAGGTGCAGATTTTTTTTCACATTTGAAAAAAAACAAAAAAAATGAGTATAATTTTATTTCTGATAGCATTTCTCAAAAAGACAAAAATTTTTTAGGACTTTTTCTTCACGGATTAAAATTAAAGTCTTATGAATTTACAAAATATAAAACAAAAAAAAAAATAAATATTATTAGTATTAACGTTATAGGAAGAAAAAGTTTGCCTTCTCTCCAAACACAATTAAAATATAAAGCTTTAGAAAAAGGAACATTTTTTGCAAGAGATTTAGTTTCAGAGCCAGGTAATGTTTTACATCCAGATGAATACGCAAAAAGAATAAATCAATTAAAAAAAGACGGTTTAAAAATAAATATTTTTGATGAAAAAAAATTAAAGAAACTTGGCATGTACTCCTTGCTTGGTGTAGGCATGGGCAGTATACGAGGATCCTATTTAGTAACAATGGAATGGAATGGTCTAAAAAACAATTCAAAACCATTAGCTTTTGTTGGGAAGGGAGTGACATTCGACACCGGAGGATATTCATTAAAACCTGCAAAATTTATGGAGGACATGACATACGATATGGCTGGTTCAGCTGCTGTGGTAGGTTTAATGAAAACTTTAGCATTAAGAAAAGCAAAAGTTAATGCAGTTGGTGTAGTAGGGTTAGTTGAAAATATGGTTAGCGGAACAGCCCAACGACCTGGAGATATTGTAAAATCATATAGCGGTAAAACTATAGAAATATTAAACACTGATGCAGAAGGACGATTAGTATTAGCAGATGCATTAACTTACACTGAAAAAAAATTTAAACCAAAATTTATAGTTGATTTAGCCACGTTAACAGGGGCAATTATTGTATGTTTGGGATCTGAATATGCTGGCCTGTTTTCTAATAACGATAATTTATCTAAACAAATTATAAAAGCAGGTGAGAAAGTAGAAGAAAAATTGTGGAGAATGCCTCTTCATAAAAATTACGATAAGCTTATAAATTCAAAAAATGCAGATATGCAAAATATAAATTATGTTGGTGGAGCAGGATCTACAACTGCAGCACAATTTTTACAAAGATTTATAGTTAACAAAACTCCTTGGGCTCATCTTGATATTGCTGGTATGGCTTTTTCAAAATACGGTGGATCATTAAATTCTGGAGGCGCTACTGGATTTGGAGTAAGATTGCTTAATAAATTAGTTGAGGATGATTATGAATAATATTGAACAAACTTTATCAATTATAAAACCTGATGCTGTTGAAAGAAATTTAATCGAAAAAATTAAAGATATTTTTTTAAAAAATAGATTAAATATCAAAGATTCTAAAAAAATTCATATAACTAAAGACGAAGCAGCAGAATTTTATAAAGTTCATCAATCAAAACCTTTTTATAACGACTTATGCGCATACCTTTCTTCAGGCCCTATAATGGTAATGATTTTAGAGGGAGAGGATGCCGTAAAAGTTAACAGAAAAATAATGGGAGCAACAAATCCAAAAGATGCAGGAGAAAATACTATAAGAAAATTATATGGAATTTCTATTGATAAAAACTCCGTTCATGGATCTGACTCTATTGATAACGCTAAAAAAGAAATAGATTTCTTTTTTAAAAATTAACGATATCTAAAAATACTTATAATCGCTTGTGGAAAAGCTTTATACTCTAAGTTTTGAGTTTTATGTTTTAAGGTAGTTTCATTATCACTAGGTATAAGAAAAAATTTTTTACTCTTTATTATATGGCCAGCATCTAGTTCATCATTTACGTAGTGAACTGTGCAACCAGATTTAATTTCGTTATTTTTTAGCACTCTACTAAATGTATTTAAACCTTTAAATTTAGGGAGTAGAGATGGATGAATATTAATAATTTTATCTCTAAATTCTTTAATTATTTTATTTGAAATTATTTTCATATAACCTGCTAAACAAATGAAAGATATCTTATAATTTTTAAGTTGTAGTAGAATTTTATTATCGCTATTTTTATTTTTCGTATTTACTAATATTAAAGGAATGTTGTGCAATTTAGCATATTTTATTCCCTCAGCTTTGTTATTATTACAAATTATTAAACTTATTTTAATTGGAAAACTTTTGTCCCTTGAATAACTAATTAAATTTTTGAGATTTGTTCCTTTTCCTGAAATAAAAACACAAGTTCTCTTTTTTACCATTCTAAAGAATTTATTAAATTTATTCTTTTTCCACCTTTTGATATAAAACCTATCTCATAAGGTTTACAATTCTTATCAAACACTTTTTTAATCTCAGGTATATTTTTTTTTGAAACAATTACACAAAACCCTACACCACAATTAAATGTGTTTATCATTTCTTTGTCAGATATATTATTTTTTTTTAACCATTTAAAAATTTCTAAAATTTTAATTTTTGATAAATCTAAATTTAAATTAAGATTATTTGGAATTGATCTCATTATATTTTCTACTATTCCACCTCCTGTTATATGGGCAGCTGAGTTAATTAAATTTTTTTTAGTTAATTTTAAGATTTCTTTAGAGTAAATTTTTGTAGGTTTAAGCAGTTCTTTTTTTAATTTTTTAGTAATTTTATTTTTTTTAATAATTGTTCTGACTAGTGAAAAGCCATTTGAATGTAATCCATTAGAAGGTATTGCAAGTATTATGTTGCCATCCTTGACATTATTTTTATCTAAAATTTTTCTTTTAGATACAATGCCAACACTAAATCCTGCTAAGTCGAATTTATCTTTCGTATAAATTCCTGGCATTTCAGCGGTTTCACCTCCAACTAACTTACAATTTGATAATTCACAACCTTTGAAAATGCCTTTTAAAATTTTTTTAGTTTTGTTTAAATCTAATTTTCCAACAGCTATATAATCTAAAAAAAATAAAGGTGTAGCTCCTTGGACAATTAAATCATTTACGCACATTGCAACTAAATCGATTCCTATAGTATCAAACTTTTTGAACTTATTAGTTAAATCAATTTTAGTGCCAACTCCATCAGTGCAAGATACTATTACGGGATCTTTTATCTTGTAATTACTAATATCAAATAATGATCCAAAGCCACCTATCTCATCTTTTATTTTTTTAGACTTCGTTTTTTTGACATTTTTTTTTGTTATTTTTGATATATGTTTAACAAGATTATTTGCCAACTGAATATTTACACCACTTTTTTTATAGCTATTTTCGTTTCTTTTCATTTATAAATTGATAATTACTTTTTATGAATTTTTTTAAACAAATATTTATTATTTTAGTTATTTTTTTTCAAACAGGAAATCTTTTATCAGACAATAGCATATTTAGTGTTAATAATATTTTATTGGAAAAAAAAGGTAATATTTCAAATGCCAAACTTGCAAATCAAGCTATTAAAATAGGTTTTAGTCTTTTGACCGAAAGAATTTTGCTTAATGAAGATATCATTAAAGTTTCAGATTTAAATCTTTCAAACATCAAGGAATTAGTTAAATATTATAATATTTCAAAAAATAAAGAGGAAACAGATGACAAAGTTAACTTTAGTGTTACTTTTGATAAGGACAAAATTCATAACTTATTTTTTAAAAAAGAATTATTATATTCAGATGTTACGGATAAAGAGTTTTTTATTTTACCAATTTTCGTGAGTGATAATGAAGTTTTTATTTTTTCAAATAATTATTTCTATAATAATTGGAATAAGATTAAAAACAATGATCTAATTGAATTTATTCTTCCTTTAGAAAATATTGAAATAATTCAAAAAATTAATAAGAGTAAAAATAATTTGTTGGATTTAAACTTAGACTCTTTGTTTGAGGAATATTTAGATAAAAATGTAGCGATCGTTTTAATTGAAAACTTTTCATCAGAAAATGGAAAAATCTATTTAAAAGCCAAAATTCAAAATAAGATTATTTCTAAAAGTATAAGATTTAAAAAAGAAAGTTTAGACAAAATATCGTATGGTGAAAAAATTATTAGTGAAATAAAAGATGAAATACTGAATTTAGTAAAGTCTCAAAATTTAATTGATATCAGAACTCCCTCTTTTCTAAATGCAAAATTAAAATTATCAAAGCATAGTAACTTGGTTGAATTTAATTCAAAGATTAAAAAGATAGGCTTAGTAGAAAATATTTTTGTTGAAGAACTTAATAAAGATTACGTGAATTTTAAGATTAAATATTTTGGCAAATTAGAAAAATTAATTTTTGAATTAAAAAATAAAAATATAAATTTAAACTTTATTAATGAAGAATGGCTAATTAAAACATTGTAAACATGGACCAGCTTACATTTAAATTTCCATTCTCAAAAAAATATTATGAACAAGATTTTTTTGTTTCAAGCAATAATTTTTCGGCTTATAAATTAATTGATAGTTGGCCTAATTGGTCTGGAAAATGGTTAAATATCTTTGGTGAAAGTGGATCAGGAAAAACACATCTTTCAAAAATATTAGAAAAGAAAATAAAAAAAACAAAAATGATTAATGCTGAAAACATTGATAATAAAACAATTGAATACCTAAGTGGTCTTGATTGTTTAATAATAGAAAACTTTAAAAATAATATAGATGAAAACCTTTTGTACTCAATTTTAAATCAATCAAAACAATTAGATAATTTTTTATTAATTAATTCAAGAATTTCAATTAAAAATTATGATTTGAAATTAATAGATTTAAAATCAAGATTAAATAGCTTTGTATTTATTGGAATAGATTTACCAAATGATGATCTTTTAAAGGTTATGATAACAAAAAGCTTATCAGATAAACAAATAAGCATTAGTCCAAAATTGTCAGACTATATAATTAATAATGTTGAAAGATCATATGAAAAAATGATTAAATTTATTAAAGATTTAGATGAACTTTCTTTATCTACTGGAAAATCAATTAATATTAATCTAATAAAAAAAGTATTAAACAAATGAATAAATACAGAACTCATAACTGTTCAGAATTAGATGAAAAAGCAATTGATAAAATTGTTCACCTTTCTGGTTGGTTACATAGAAAAAGAGATCACGGTAACTTATTATTTATTGATCTAAGAGATCATTACGGCATGACACAATGCGTTATCGAAAATAACAACAAATTTTTTTCAATTTTAGAAAAATTAAAACCCGAGTCAGTCTTAAAAATTATAGGCAAGGTAGTGAAAAGAGCTGATGGAACAGAAAATTCAGATTTAAAAACTGGCAAAATTGAAATCAAAGTTCAAACAATAGAAGTTTTATCTGAGGCTCAAGAGTTGCCTATGCCAGTCTTTGGTGAACAGGACTATCCCGAAGATATTAGACTTAAATATAGATTTCTCGATTTAAGAAGAGAAGAAATGCATAAAAACATTATTCTTCGTTCTAAGGTTATCGCGTTTATTAGAGCAGAAATGATAAAATTAGGCTTCTTAGAATATCAAACACCCATTCTAACATCTTCAAGCCCCGAAGGTGCTAGAGACTTTTTAGTTCCAAGCAGACTAAACCCTGGAAAATTTTATGCACTGCCTCAAGCTCCACAACAATTTAAACAATTGATTATGGTTTCAGGCTTTGACAAGTATTTTCAAATTGCACCTTGCTTTAGAGATGAAGATGCCAGAGCAGATAGAAGCCCTGGTGAATTTTATCAACTAGATCTAGAAATGTCTTTTGTCGAGCAGGAAGATGTCTTTAATGTTGTTGAAAAATTAATGGTAAGCTTGTTTAAAAATTTTTCATCAAAGAAAATTACTAATGAAAAATTTCCTAGAATTACTTATGAAGAATCAATGATGAAATACGGAACTGATAAACCAGATTTAAGAAATCCATTAATTATTCATGATCTTACAAATTTATTTACTAGAGAAGACGTAAAGTTTGAAATATTTAAAAAACTTGTTAAATCAGGATCATTAGTTAGAGCAATTATTACTAAAAATACGAAAGACAAACCAAGAAGCTTTTTTGATAATATTGATAAATGGGCTAAAGACCAAGGTGCATCTGGCTTAGCCTATTTCACTATTGAAAAAGAGAATGAAATTAAAGGCAAAGGCCCTATTGGTAAATTTTTTAGCCAAGACTCACTTATAGAATTGATGAAAATCTGTGGTGCAGAAATAGGTGATAGTGTTTTTCTAGCTTGCGGCAAAAAGATAGAAATAGAAAAAATTTTATCTATTGCTAGAGATAAAATTGCTAATGACCTCGGAATCGTCATTAAGGATCAATTCTCTTTTTGTTGGATAGTCGATTACCCAATGTATGAGTATGACGAAAACTCTAAGAGGATTATTTTTAGTCACAATCCTTTTTCAATGCCTCAGGGTAATATAAATGAGTTAGATTTAAAAAAACCTTTAGAAATTAAAGCTTATCAATATGATATTGTTTGTAATGGAATAGAATTATCTTCAGGAGCAATTAGAAATCATATTCCAGATTTGATGTATAAATTATTTTCTGTAGCAGGTTATAGTGAGCAAGAAGTTAATGAAAAATTTAGTGGAATGATTAATGCTTTAAGTTATGGCGCACCACCTCATGGAGGAATAGCACCAGGAGTAGATAGGATTGTGATGCTGCTTGCAGATAAAGAAAATATTAGAGAGGTTACTCTTTTTCCGATGAATCAAAATGCACAAGATCTAATGATGAAAGCACCCTCAGAGATTGACGAAAAACAATTAAAAGAATTAGGTTTAAAAAAGGATCTTAAAAAAAATTAGTTTTTAGTTTTTAAATTTATTCTTACATCTGATAAGTCAACAAGTTTTTCCTCATAATTACTTCTAACAAAACCTTTTGATGTAATATTTTTCACAATTTTAAGAAATTTATCGTCACTGTTATTAGTTTCCGTTATTTTAGAACTAGCTATTGAAGGCGTATGAGCTAGTTCCTCTTTTCCTAAGTAGGAAATAGCAAGTTCACGAAAAACATAGTCAAGTATTGATGATGCACTTAAAATTCTATCATTTCCAATTACGTTTCCTGATGGTTCAAATTTGGTATCAATAAATGCATCAACGTACTCTTCAAGAGGAACTCCATATTGTAAACCTAGTGAAATGGCTATTGCAAAGTTATTCATCATTGCTTTTACCAACTCACCTTCTTTATTAGTATCAATAAATATTTCACCTATTTTTCCATCATCATATTCTCCAGTATGTAGATAAACTTTATGATCTCCGATCTGAGCTTTTTGAATATATCCTTTTCTCCTATCAGGCATTTTAAATCTTAAGTTATTTTTTAATTTTAGGTTTGAAGCAACGTCTTTATTTTTAATTTTTTGATTATTTGATTGATCAGGGATATTACTTTCTATAGTAATTTCATCTTTTAATTTCTTTGCATCACCTTCCTTTTTACTGCCAATTTTTTTTGTTTTTCTGTTATTTAACTTAACATCAATAACTTCGACTTCACCGTCGGTTCTTTGATCTATTTTAGATAATTCAGCATCATCTAAGTTATTTAATGAATGAACTGTCTTAAAAGTACACGTATAGTAAGTTTCAACAATGTATTTTTTCATAAAATTTATGGAATCTCTTTATTTAGATATATATTAATTGTATAAAGTGTCTATTATTTAATAATTCAATTTAAAATTGTGTGGATTTAAATTTTATATGATCTTTAAAATAATTTTTACTTGGTGGAACAAACAAACTTTTGGAACTTTTTTAAAAACTTTATTTTTTGGAAAGTACGTTGGATCCGATGAATATGGGAACAAATATTACAAAAGTAAAAAAAATGAACGTTGGGTAGTTTACTCAAATAACATTGAATCAACCAAAATTACTGCAGATTGGTTTCTATGGATACATCACACAATTGATAAAATACCAGATGTTAAAGAAACTAAATTTTCTTGGCAAAAAAAACATTTGGAGAATCAAACTGGCACAAAAAATAGTTTTAAATCCGTAAAAATAGTTAAAAATAATTTAAATAAAAAATATGAAACTTGGAAATAAAGTACTTTTAATTATATTATTTTCATTCAATTTCTTACAGGCTGAACAGAAAATAACCACAACACCCCTTATTAATATAGACAAAATAGAACCTAGTTTTGAAAGTCTAGACTTAAAAGATGAAAACAGCACTTCAAACAAAAAGTTAAGAGAAAAAAAAACTATTAAAAACTTAAGTTCTTCCCAAGCAGTATTACTTGGATTAGATAAAATCACAGCTAAATCATCTGAACTCGTGGTGAATTTGAATGAAAGTAAAAAATTTGGACCGTTAGAAATAAAAATTTTAAAATGTGGCAAAGTAAAAGTAGACAACAAAATTGATAGCGTTGCGTATATGCAAGTAAAGGATCTAACAAAAAATGAAAACGATAAAGTATTTATATTTAATGGCTGGACTTTTGCTTCTGATCCTAGCTTAACTCCATTTGATCATGCAATATATGATTTACAACTACTTGATTGTAGCAGTGCTTAATAGAATTTTTCCTTACCAAGCCAATTCGTATCAAAATCTGAATTAATGAATTTTTTGTGATTTAGTATCTTCTTATGTAAGTCAATAGTTGTTGTAATCCCCTCTAAAACAAACTCATCTAGAGATCTCAAGGTTCTTTGTATTGCTTCGGTTCTGTTTCTTCCTTTACAGATAACTTTTGCTACTAAACTGTCATAATAAGGTGTTATTTTACAACCTTGGAATATTGACCCATCAACCCTTGTTCGGAATCCAGAAGGCTGATGACAAACACTAATAGTCCCTGGGCTTGGTTGGAAATCAAGTGCTGGATTTTCCGCGTTAATTCTGCATTCAATTGTATGACCTCTAGGATTAATATCGCTCTGATTTAAGGCTGTGTTCCCTGTAAAAGCGATCCAAAGCTGCTCTTTTACTATATCTATACCAGTCTGCATTTCTGTAACTGGATGTTCTACCTGAACTCTTGTATTCATTTCTAAAAAATAAAATTTCCCATTTTCGTAAATAAACTCAACTGTGCCGGCTCCCTCATAATTTATTTGTTCGACCATTTTTACAGTTTTTTCAAAAAGGTCCTTTCTTAGCTTTTCACTCAAAACAGGGCTAGGTGTTTCCTCAATTAGTTTTTGATGTCTTCTCTGAACAGAGCAATCTCTTTCTGCCAAATGGACAGTTTTATTTTTACCTGACATTACCTGGACTTCTATATGTCTAGGATTTTTAAAATATTTTTCTATATACAACTCATCATTATTAAAAAATTTTTTTGCCTCTGATTTAGCAGTAAGAAATAAATTTTCTAATTGATTTTCCTCATCTACTATTTTCATGCCTTTTCCACCACCACCACCAGCTGCTTTAATTAAAACTGGATATCCTATTTCTTTACAAATTGATTTTGCTTCAGCAAAAGATTTTACTCCACCTTCTGAACCTTCAATGACAGGCAAACCAAATTTCTTTGCAATTCTTTTTGCTTCAATTTTATCACCCATTTTTGAGATTATATCTGCGCTTGGACCTATAAATTTTATTCCGTGTTTGTTTACAATTTCTGAAAATTTTGCGTTTTCAGATAGAAAACCGTAACCAGGATGAATTGCCTCTGCACCAGTCAAATCTACCGCCGACATAATAGAAGAAATATTTAAATAACTATTCTGAGGTTGGTGTGATCCAATGCAAACGCTTTCGTCTGCCAATCTCACATGCATGGACTCGGCGTCAACGTCTGAATGAACTGCAACAGTTTTTATACCCCATTCCTTGCAAGCTCTAATTACTCTAACAGCTATTTCACCTCGATTAGCTATTAAAACTTTTTTAAACATTAATTATTTTTTAAGAAGAACTAAAGTTTGACCAAACTCTACTGGTTGTCCATCTTCAATTAAAATTTTTTTTACTTCTCCGTCTGCCGTGGAAGGTACATGATTCATTGTCTTCATTGCTTCAACTATCATCACTGTTTGGCCTTTTTTAATTTTATCACCAACTTGAACAAATTTTTTTGCACCTGGTTCTGGAGCTAAATAAGCCGTTCCAATTATCGGAGATTTTACTCTGATACCTTCAATGTCATCTGACGATTTTAAAACTGATTTGTTTGGTGAAACTAATGAGCTTGTTTTTACTTGTTCTATTCCTTTAGATGCTTTTGAAACTTTAATTTTAGTTTGACCTTCTTGATATTCCAGCTCTGTAAGCTCAAATTCTTTTAAATTATTTACCAACTCTTTTATTAATTTTTTGTCAATTTTCATTTTAAAAAATTTAGCATCGCTTTTAATGACAACAAATATCCATCAGCACCAAACCCACAAATGATACCTTTTGCAACCTTACTAATCAATGATTTGTGTCTGAATTCTTCTCTATTATATATGTTGCTAATATGCAATTCAATTATTGGTATTTTAAGTATTTTTAAAGCATCATGAATAGCTACTGAGGTGTGAGTATACCCACCGGCGTTAATTATTAAACCTTGTTGATTATTTCTTGAGCTTTGAATTTGGTTTACTAGCTCACCTTCTATATTTGATTGAAAAAAAGAAAGATTAATTTTATTTTTTTTAGCATAATCTAAGCATATGTTCTCAATATCTTTCAAAGTAATATTTCCGTATTGATCTTTCTCTCTTTCACCTAAAAGGTTGAGGTTTGGGCCATTAAGAATTATAATTTTATTCATAAAAATTTTTCATAGTAAATAACTTAATTATGGCAAAAATACAATTAAATGGAAAGAAAGTAATTATTAAAAGTAATTGCTCAATATTTGATTTACTAAAAAAATATAAATTATCTAAAAAGAAAGTCGCAATTGAATATAATGGGGTGATAATTCATAAAGAAAATTTTAGAAAAAAGAATTTAAAAAATAATGATAAAATTGAAATTGTTCATTTTATAGGCGGGGGATAAATTGAAAAAAGATATTTTTAAAGTAGCAGGTAAAAAACTTAAATCAAGACTTATAGTTGGAACAGGAAAATATAAAAGTTTTAAAGAAACTGCTCAAGCCATTCATGCATCTGGAGCTGATATGGTTACAGTTGCAGTTAGAAGAGTAAATATTTTAGATAAAAAAAAACCTTTACTAACAGATTATCTAAATCCAAAAAAAATAATTTATCTTCCAAATACTGCTGGATGCTATAATTCAGAAGAAGCTCTAAGAACCTTAAGGTTAGCTCGAGAGATGGGAGGCTGGAAATTAGTAAAACTTGAAGTTTTAGGAGACAAAAAAACATTATATCCTGATATGATTGAAACTTTAAAATCTACTAAAACTTTAGTTAAAGAAGGTTTCAAGGTGATGGTCTATTGCACAGATGATCCTTTGCTAGCAAAAAAATTAGAAGATAATGGTGCTTCAGCAATAATGCCCTTGGCTTCACCAATTGGATCAGGTTTAGGTATTCAAAATAAAATCAATATTTCAATAATTATAAAACAGTCGAAAGTTCCGGTAATAATTGATGCAGGAATTGGCACAGCTTCCGATGCATCGATTGCAATGGAATTAGGTTGTGACGGAGTTTTAGTAAATAGCGCTATAGCTAGAGCAAAAAAACCTATCTTAATGGCAAAAGCTTTTAAAGATGCTGTGATCTGTGGCCGAAATTCTTTTCTTGCAGGCAGAATGGACAAAAAATTTTTTGGAGTTCCAAGTTCACCTACAAAGGGTTTAATTTAGTCTTTTTCTTCGCACCCAAAGAGTTTTAATTTTTTTTTTTGATTTAACTTTTTTTAATTTAATTTTACTTTTTTTAGACAAATTATTTTTTACCCCTACATTTTTTACATCTTTAATTATTGTTTTTGTATTTTTTGAATCTATTATGTTGTTAACATTCTCAACAGAATTAATTATTTTTTTAGATTTATTTAATAAGTCTATTTTATATTCAGGTACTATAAATTTTTTCTCCGAAAATAATTTTACCTCAAATGAATATTTTTTTTGAAAATATTTAAGCTCTTCAATTAAGTTATTTTCAATAAAAATTTTTACTTTTTCAGGAATATAAACTTCAATAATTTTTACTTTTTCATTAAAAGCTAAATGTTGTGTCATTTTTAAAATCTTTTGTGAAAAAGATGACAAAGATAATTGAGTCTCCCATTTAATCGAACCTTCTCGCAATCTTTGTCTACTCATTTCAAGCAATCCAAAATTACTTATTTTTCCAATTTGTATTCTGGCTCTATCATTTTTTATACTTTCTCGCATTTTTTTTTCTACAATTCTTCTGTTATAAAAATTAACCATATCAATAAAATCAATTACTATTAGACCTGACAAATCTCTTAATTTTATTTGATGCGCAATTTCAACTGCAGCCTCAAGATTTGTATTTAATGCAGTTTTTTCAATATTTGTTTGTTTTGTGGATTGTCCAGAATTTATATCAATAGCCACTAATGCTTCTGTAGGATTAATTACGAGATACCCTCCAGAATTTAATTTTACGGTAGGTTCATAAATATTGATTAATTGTTTCTCTATATTTGCATCATGAAACAAAGGTTTTTTGCCTCTATACTTTTTAATGTTTTTTACATTTTTTGGCATTAATTCTTTCATAAATTTTTTTGCTTTTTGATAAGCCTCGCTCCCTTCAACGTAAACATTTTTTGTATCGTTGTCATAGGTATCTCTAAGAGTTCTTTTAATAATATCTCTTTCTTCATATACAATGGATGGTGCATTAGAATTAAGTGCTTTATTTTTAATATCTTCCCAAGTTTTCAAAGTATTTTTAAAATCTTTCTGTATTTCATTTTTTGTTTTATTTGCTCCAGCTGTTCTGACTATTACACCCATACTTTTTGGAATATCAATTTCATTTAAGATAGATCTAATTTTTTGTCTGTCTAAAGAATTAAAAATTTTTCTTGATATGCCGCCACCTTTTGGAGTATTTGGCATCAAAACTATGTATTTACCCGCTAGAGATATGAAAGTAGTAAGAGCAGCACCTTTTTGACCTCGTTCTTCCTTAGTAACTTGGATTAATATTACTTGCCCTGGTTTAATTACTTCTTGAATTTTATAACGTTTAATTCCAAAAGATGACTTAACTTTTTCTCTATAGTCTTGTTTTTTTTCGCTATTTATTTTTGACTCATCAATATTTTGTAATTTTTCTTCTTTAGCTTCATTATTATTCTCTGACAGTAAATTATCATGATTTATATCTATATTTTTTTCCTTTAATTCTTCTCTAATTTTTTCTTCAGCTATTCTTATTTTATCTTTATCCTCCGACGGCAGTTGGTAGTAATCAGATTGAATATCATTAAAAGCTAAAAAACCGTGTCTCTCTCTTCCAAAATTTACAAAAGCTGCTTGTAGTGAGGGTTCAACTCTACTTATAGATGCCAGATAGATGTTGTTTTTAAAATTTAAATTATTCTTATTCTCGTACTCATATTCTTCAATTGAGTTATCTGATTTAAGAACAATTCGAGTTTCATTTGGATGCGATGCATCAATATATAAGTTTTTATCCATTTTAGTAGAATTCCTGTTTTATTTTTATGATTTGAAATTTTAAAATTTGTCATGAATTTTTATTTTATACGATTTTATAACTAATTTCATATTTTAATTAAAAAATGCCTAAAGATAGTCAAAATTTTCATTATAAGTAAAGTATATGTTAAATTTTTTCAATTTTACACTTAAATTTTTGATCATTTTCTTTGCAATAGTCATATTTTTGGTATTTTCAACTTTATGGTATTTTTCAATTGGATTGCCAGATTATAAAAAACTTTCTAACTACGAACCTCCAATTTCTAGCAGAGTATATTCTGAAAATAGTAAATTAATAGCTGAGTATGCATTAGAAAAAAGACTGTTCATACCATTCGAAGCAATTCCAGAAAAAGTAATAAACTCTTTTTTGTCAGCAGAAGATAAAAACTTTTTTAGCCATCCTGGAATAGATGCCAAGGGAATTATTAGAGCAATTATAAAGAATTTAGGAAATGTTGCAAAAAATAAGAGATTAGAAGGAGCTTCAACAATAACTCAACAAGTAGCAAAAAATTTTTTATTAACCAATGAAGTCTCAATGAAAAGAAAAATAAAAGAGGCAATTTTGGCCTTTAGAATTGAAAGAGCGTATACAAAAGAGAGGATTTTAGAATTATATTTAAATCAAATATATTTAGGTCAAGGAACTTATGGTATAGCTGCAGCTAGTTTAGAATATTTTGACAAACCGATTAAAGATTTAAATTACTCTGAGTCAGCATTATTAGCTGCATTACCTAAGGCACCAAGTAAATACAACCCATATAGATATCCAAAGGTAGCAAAATTTAGAAGAAATTTAGTTTTACAAAATTTAGCTGAAAATAATTTTATCTCAAAAAAGAATTTAGAAAAATTAAAAGAGTCAAAACTAATATTAAAAAAAAGAAAAATTGAAATAGTAAATGAGGCTAATTCATACACCGAAGAAGTAAGAAGACTGGTAAAAAATATTTATGGTTTTGAAAAACTTTACTCACAAGGTTTAACCATAAAGACACCTTTAAATATTAATTATCAAATTCAGGCATTAAAATCTTTTAGAAAAGGCATAGAACAATATGATACAAGAAGAGGCTGGAGAGGACCAATAGCTAATAAGTTTAGAGATAAAAATTGGCAAAATAAAATCGATCAATATAAATTAGATCCAACCTTAAATTGGGAATTAGCAGAAATTGTTTCGCTAAATAATTATGAAATAAGATTTAAAACAATCAATAAAAAGAAAAAAAAATTTGAGGGCAGTCTAAATCTTAAAGATATAGAATGGACATTAAAACAGAAAAAAACCATTGAAGATTCCTATCAAGTTGGAGATATTTTATTTGTTAAAAAAATTAATAATACATGGAAAATAAAACAGTACCCCAAAGTAGATGGAGGAATCATTGCAATTAATCCTTTTACAGGGGAAGTTTTGGCTTTAGTAGGGGGATTTAATTTTAAATCAAGTGAATTTAATAGAGCAACACAAGCAAAAAGGCAGCCAGGTTCAGCTTTTAAACCAATAGTATACGCAGCTGCTTTAGAAAATAAATTCGCGCCAAACTCTGTAATTCTTGATGCACCGTTTGTAGAAAGTCAGGGCGTAGGGTTAAAAAATTGGAAACCTGAAAACTATGGAAAAAAATTTTATGGACCATCTACTTTTAGAAAGGGAATAGAATATTCAAGAAATTTGATGACAGTAAGAATTGCAAAAAATATAGGATTAAAAGAAATTTTAAAATTATCTAAAGAACTTAATATTTATGATGATATACCAGAATTATTATCTGTTTCACTAGGTGCAGCTGAAACTTCTTTAATGAGTTTAGCTTCTGCTTATGCACCTTTTGTAAATGGAGGAAAAAAAATTGAGCCTAAATTAATTTCACGAATTCAAGATAGAAGAGGAAATACAATTTTTCTAAAAAAAAATAGAGAGTGCGTTGGATGTGATAAGTTTGTAAATAATGATGAAATTCTTCCAAAAATACTAAGCACTAACAAAAAAGTAATGAGTGAAACAACAGCATATCAAATGAATTCTATCTTACAAGGTACTGTAGAAAGAGGAACAGCAAAAAAATTGAGAAATTTAAAAGTACCTTTGGCTGGTAAAACAGGTACTACTAACGATAATAATGATGCCTGGTTTATTGGTTTCTCATCAAACCTAATAGTGGGGGTTTATGTGGGTTACGATAATCCAAAAACTCTCGGTAAAAATGAAACAGGTTCTAAAGTAGCTTTACCAATTTTTAAAGATTTTGTAGAAAACGCTCTTTTCAAGGAGGATTTTAAAGATTTTGAAATCCCAGAAAATATATACTTAACCTCTATAAATTATGATACTGGGATTAAATCAGCACCTGGAGAGAAAAACTCAATAATTGAGGCATTAAAATTAAAAGATGTTAACAATATTGATAATAAAAACTTAATATCTACAAACGACGGTGATAAGAACATAAAATTTAGACAATTCTATTAATGGAAAATTTTGAAACTATTTTTAAATCTGCAGAAAAGTCCTTGAATAACATCAGGGGGTATCTTTGATCAAGAAGACGTTAAGGTTAAACTAAAAGAATTAGACAAAATTTCCTCTCAAGATAATTTTTGGCAAAATCAGAGTCTAGTTAAAAAAACTATAAAAAAAAAAAATTTTTATGAAAATATAATAAACTCTTACCAAACATTGTTAGAAGACTTAGAAAATATTAAAGATTTATATGAACTAGCAGCTTTAGAAAAAGATGAGGAAACGATTCTGGATTGTAATAAAAAAATTTCTAAAATTTTATCAGAAATTAAAAAGTGTGAAACTAATTGTTTTTTATCTGGCGAAAATGACGGCTACGATATTTATCTTGAAATACACGCAGGAGCTGGGGGGACAGAAAGTCAAGATTGGGCAGATATGCTTAGAAGAATGTATTTAAAATGGTTTGATAAGAAAAAATTTAAATATGAAATTATTAGTGAACATAAAGGAGAAGAGGCTGGGATTAAATCATCTACAATTAAAGTAGAGGGAAATTATCTATACGGCCTCATGAAATCAGAATCAGGAGTTCATAGGCTTGTACGTATCTCACCTTTCGATAGCGGAGCTAGAAGACACACTAGTTTTGCAAGTGTTTGGGTTTATCCAGCAGTAGATGATGATATAAATATTAAAATAGAGGAAAAAGATTTAAGAATAGACACATATAGATCAAGTGGAGCTGGAGGACAGCATGTAAATACTACAGATAGCGCAGTTAGAATAACTCACCTACCATCAAAAATAGTTGTGCAGTGTCAGAATGAAAGATCACAACATAAAAACAAAGAAACATGCTTCAAAATGTTAAAAGCAAGAATGTATGAATATGAGATCCAAAAAAAGGAAGAGGCTAATCAAAAAGAATTAAGTTCAAAAACAGATATAGGCTGGGGTCATCAAATCAGATCATATGTTTTACAACCTTATCAAATGGTAAAAGATTTAAGGAACAAAACTGAAAACACTAACCCCGAAAGCGTACTTAACGGTAATATAGATCAGTTTATTGAGGAAGGTTTAAAGAATAAATGATAAAAAAATTAATTTCTAATTTAGTATTAATTTTATTAATTTTTATTAGTTCCTTTTTTATAATTTTATCTACTATTGGAATTGAGACTGATAAATTTAATCAATTAATTTCAAAAAAAATAGGCCAAACAAAAAATATTGAATTGGAACTTAAAAAAATAAAATTTAAGCTTGATGTAAAAGAATTAAGATTATTTTTAGAAACCCTTCAACCTAAAATAAAATATAATAGTTTTTCAATTCCTACCTTAAATGTAAAAGTATATGTCGATTTTTTATCTTTAGTAAAAGCAAATCTAAAAATAAAGAAGATTAATGTTAACTTAGATAAATTAGATATTGTAGAATTAAATGAATTGTCAGAATTTATTAAACCCTCTAACTTTAAAAATTTTTTAACTAATAAAATTAAAGAAGGAAATTTAATTTCAGAAATAGAAATTTTCTTTAATGATAGTGGAAAGATTAATAATTATATAATTAAAGGAAACGTTGATAATGTGAAAGCTAATCTTTTAGATGAATTGAACTTGTCAAAAACAAAGTTTAATTTTTTTGCTGATCAAGATGATATTATAATCAAAAATATCTCTGGGAATTTAGAAAATATAGAGATTAAAAATGGAGATATTAAACTAAATTTAGAAAAGGGGTTAAAATTAGACTCAAATTTTAATTCAGTAATTAATTTAAATGATAAAACTTTAAGAACGTACTCTAAATTTATTGACAAATTTGAATTAAGCAAGCAATTAAGATCATTAGATGGAAATTTTAATAATACTATCTCTTTAGAATTAGATAATACTTATAAATTAAAAAATCTTAATTATAAGCTTTTTGGAAAGTTACAAAATAGCAAATTTAATTTATTAAAATCACCAAAGTACAATTTTATTCCTAAAGAACTTAGAGAAATTTATTTCTCAGACACACAAGTTATCTTAAATTATTCTCCAAAAAAATTTGAGTTTAAAAGTGAAGGAAATTACTCATTTAATAATAAAGATTATTTAAAATTTAAAACTGATAATATATTCGATAATAAATTTTTGAAATCAAATACAGATTTAGATTTTAAAGAAAGCTTTTTTCTTGAGCCAATAAATTACGAAAAAAATACAACCACAGTTGCAAATTTATCTATAAAATTAGAAAAAAAAAAAAATACTATCAATGTTAAAAAACTCAATTATGTCGAAAACAAAAATTCAATCAATATTACTGGTTTGGAATTAGTTGAAGGAAATTTTTCTTCCCTAAAAAAAATGAACATAAATACATCGAAAAATAATTTTTTTGTCCAATGGGGAAAAAAAATCTTAATTAAAGGAAATAAATTTGACGCTTCCAATATACCTAAATTTTTAAGTAAATCAGATGGTAAAAATATATTTAATAAAATTAATAAAAATATTGAAATAGATTTTAAAAATATCAAAGCCCCCTTATCTGAAAAATTACAAAACTTTAGATTAATTGGAGAAATTCAGAATGGAAAATTTATAAAGATTTCTTCTAAAGGAGATTTTGGAGGGGACAATTTTCTAGATATTTCAATGAAAAAAGATAAAAAAACAAATAAAAGGTTTTTAGAAGTTTATTCGGATCTTTCTCGACCACTATTATCTGAATATGATTTTTTTAAAGGTCTTACTGGAGGAAAATTATTTTTTACATCTTTAATTGATGGGACAAAATCAAATTCAAAATTAAAAATTGAAAATTTTAAAGTTATAAATGCCCCAGGCTTAATAAAATTATTATCCTTAGCAGATTTAGGCGGTTTAGTAGATTTGGCAGAAGGAGAAGGTTTATCTTTCGATCTTTTAGAAATTAGCATGGAAAAAAATGAAAATATTTTTAAATTTAATGAGATATTAGCATTAGGGCCAAGTATGTCTGTTTTAATGGAGGGCTACCAAGATTCAAAAGGAGTCACAAGTTTGAGAGGGACGCTTGTTCCAGCCAAAACTTTGAATACAATTATTTCAAAAATACCAGTAATAGGAAGTATAGTTATACCAAAAGAAGTTGGAGAAGGTTTATTTGGTGTTAGTTTTAAGATTAAAGGACCAAAAGGAAACATAAAAACTTCAATAAATCCTTTAAGAACTTTAACCCCAAGGTTTATCCAAAAAATTGTTGATAGAAATAAATTCTCTAATTAATTTTTATTATGTAGTGCTTCTTTTTTCCGTAAGAAAGTTTTAAAGTATTTTTATCAAAATCTTTTAATTGTATTGTTTTTTTCTCATCATTAACTACTTTATCATTCAATTTAAGACCTTTATTTGCAATTATTCTTCTAGCTTCATTCTTAGATGATAAAATTTTATTCTTTGCGACTAGATCCAAAATACTTATCCCATTCTTTGCTTCTTCTTTTTTAATTATAATTTCAGGTAAACCTGTTGCTAATGTGCCTCCTTCAAAAGTATCTTTAGCTGTTTGTGCAGCCTTTTTTGCGGATTTTTCACCATGAAGAATTTTTGTCGCTTCGTTTGCTAATAAAACTTTTAAATTATTAATATTTTTTTCTTTTTCAAATAAGTTTTCTGTCTCATCGATTTCAATTTCTGTAAAGAATTTAATAAATCTTTTTACATCACGATCGTCAGTATTTCTCCAAAATTGCCAATAATCATATGTAGATAATTCTTCTTCATTTAACCAGATAGCACCTTTTTCTGTTTTTCCCATTTTTGCACCTGATGCTAATGTAATTAGTGGAGATGTGATGCCAAAAGCCTCTTTTTTTAATTTTCTTCTTATGAGGTCCACTCCATTAACAATATTACCCCATTGATCCGACCCTCCAATTTGTAAGATGCATTCATTAGTTTTAAACAATTCATAAAAATCATATGCTTGTAAAATCATATAATTAAACTCCATATAGCTTAGTGATTGTTCTCTATCTAATCTTAATTTAACACTATCGAAAGTTAACATCTTATTGATTGTAAAATGACTCCCTATATCTCTCAAAAAATCAATATATTTTAATTTTGTTAACCATTCAGCATTATTTACAAAGACTGGAGAAGTTTTTTTATTTGATGTGTCTAAAATCTTGTTGAATACTTTTTTGATACTTTCAATATTTTTCTTAATTTCATCATTGTCTAACATTTTTCTAGTTGTGTCTTTTCCCGAAGGGTCCCCAATTAATGTTGTTCCACCTCCAAGTAAAATTATCGGTCTATGACCATGTTTCTGCATTAATTTTAAAATCATTATTTGTAATAAACTGCCAACATGAAGACTGCTTGCAGTACAATCAAAACCTATATAACCAGATATGGAGTTTTTGTTGCAAATCTCGTTCAATTTATCGAAATTTGTGCATTGGTTGAGATAACCTCTTTTTTGCATTTCTTGTAAAAAATTATTTTTCATAGTGATATGTTACTTTGGTAACTATTATACAAATATTGTTATAAATAAATAAAAATATGAAGAAAAATTGGACGTCTTTAGGTTTAATGAGCGGCACTTCTGGAGATGGAGTTGATGCATCTTTAATTAAAACTAATGGACTCGATGAGTATAAGGTCCTCACAGACAAATATTTTGAATATGATTCTAATATTTATAGAGATATTCACACTTTAAAAGAAAAAATACACAAAATTTCTCACTTAGAAGATTTTTATAGTGAATTAAACGACTTAGAGAGAAAATTAACAATTTTCCACGCTGAGATAATTAAAGATTTAAAAATTGATGATGAGACAATTGTGGGATTTCACGGTCAAACTATTTATCATAATTTTAAAGAAAAAATTTCAAGGCAATTAGGTAATGGAAAACTTTTAGGTCAATTAACAAAAAAAAAAATTGTATATGATTTCAGAAGAAATGATATTTTAAATGGCGGTCAAGGTGCACCATTAACGCCTATATTTCATCACTTAATAGCATTACAACATAACATTGATCTCCCAGTTTGTTTTCTAAATATTGGAGGAATCTCAAATATAACTATTGTAAAAGAAAAAAATAATTTTAATGAACTTTTTAGCAGAGATCTTGGACCAGGTAATTGTTTAATCGACTCTTGGGTTA
>Ga0181576_10000596_pt1 | contig 27152 bp, 24 predicted proteins | sample 101ome_22_FD_132464 | JGI IMG/M metagenome (GOLD analysis project Ga0181576, IMG submission 132464) | Coastal salt marsh microbial communities from the Groves Creek Marsh, Skidaway Island, Georgia - 101412BT metaG (megahit assembly) | ecosystem: Environmental > Aquatic > Marine > Intertidal... | reverse complement strand
TGTACCATAGTTATACCGTCGATGAGCATACCATTTTCGCGATTGGTGTGCTTCATCAGATTGAAACAGGTGAATTAAAGGACATTGCCCCGGTTGCCTCGCGTGCAGTAAGCAATGTTCAGGAACGCGTTGAACTCTATGTGGCTATGTTGCTTCATGATATTGCTAAGGGGCGTGGGGGTGACCATTCCATCCTTGGCGCAGAAGTGGCACGGCAGGTCTGCCCTCGGCTTGGACTGGATGAAGCCGCAACCGAAACCGTGGCCTGGCTGGTGCGATACCATTTGCTGATGAGCGAAACTGCCTTTCGTTATGATCTGAATGATCCAGCGACCATTGAACGCTTTGCAGAAGCGGTGCAATCACCTGAACGGCTTAACTTGCTATTGGTTCTGACAGTGGCAGATATTCGCGCTGTTGGCCCAAATGTCTGGAATGGGTGGAAAGCTGCCCTTATGCGTGATTTGTATAATCGCACTATGGCGGTTCTGCTTGGCGGTGATGCTGTGGCAGTAGCTGATAGCATGGCGGTTGAAGTTGGGGAAGAATTGCGCCTTGCCCTTAAGCCGATAGATCCTTATTGGACAGAAGAAAATATCGCGGCGCATCTGGGGGTGTTCTACCCCAGTTATTGGAGCAGTTTTGATGTGGCATCATGCTTGCGTCACGCAGAAATGTCCCGAAAGTTTAGTCAGTCTGATGATCTTGTTGGCATTAGCATGACGCCAGATCAAGCCAGAAATGCCACAGAAATTGCAATCATAACCGCAGATGATGCCGGTCTGTTTTCACGCATCGCTGGCGGTGTTGCGGCGTGCGGTGCCAGCATTGTGGATGCGCGGATCACCACTCGTAAAGATGGGCTGACTCTTGATGTGTTATGGGTTCAAAATGCTGATAAACAAGCAATTACTGAAAAAGCGGTGCTGGCGCGGATGAAAACCACATTGAAAAAAGCAATGAGCGGACAATTAGATATTACCGCCGCTGTTGAGGCCAGATGGCGGCAAACACCGTCTCGCATCCGCCGCATCTCTGCCCCAGCAAGAGTGCTAATTAACAATCAGATCAGTTCCACCCATACCGTGATGGAAATCAATGGCAAGGATGCCCCCGGCTTGCTTTACCGGATCACACGCACCATTGCGGATTTAGGGGTTCAAATTCAAACCGCTAGTGTTTCCACTTATGGTGATCGGGTCGTGGATGTGTTTTATGTTAAGGACAGTTTTGGCCTTAAGATTGAACGTGAAAGCCGGATTAAAGTGATTAGGGAAACTCTGCTTAAGGTGCTTGAAGACAGTGATCCAGCCAATCAGGTGGCGGCATGACAACGGCATCAGGTTTGCTATCGGCTTTTAGCCGAATCAGCGTATTTACCGCGATTAGCCGGGTATTGGGATTTACGCGTGATATCATACTGGCAGCAGTGCTGGGTATTGGGCCAGTGTCAGATGCGTTTTTTGTGGCGTTCAAATTGCCAAACCTATTTCGCCGATTGACCGCCGAGGGCGCGATGACTAGCGCCTTTATTCCTGGTTATACAGGGGTTGAGCAAAGCGAAGGTAAAAAGGCTGCACAATGTCTCGCTGGTGAGATTCAAACTATGCTGGTTTGGGTGTTGTTGCTGATCCTTGTGGTGTTTGAAATCTTTATGCCCTATGTCATCACGGCCATGGCGCCGGGGTTTGCAATTGACGCTGATGCCTCGCGATTTGATGGCGGTATTCATCTGGCACGCTTAACCATGCCGTATCTGCCTATGGTGTCGCTTTTGGCGTTATGGATTGCTATTGGGAATGTTTATGGCCGATTTGCACTAGGGGCATCAATGCCAGTGATAATGAATATCGTCATGATTTCTGGCGCATTTTTGGCATGGTACATGTGGCCTGATCTTAATCAAGATGGCGTTGGTTATGATAGGGCAGCTATCATTGCCATATCGGTTGCCAGCGGTGGTGTGATTAAGCTTTTGGTTATTGGCACTATGCTGTGGCGGAAGAAATCTTTACCGCCGATTTATTTTTTTCCACGCCTCAGCCAAAACAGCAGGACACTCTGGCGGCGGTTTTGGCCTGCTGCACTTGGTTCTGCTGGAACCCAGATCAATTTGCTAATTGATACCATTCTGGCCTCTCTTTTGCCGATAGGGGCAATTTCCCAGCTTTATTTTGCTGACCGTATCGCCCAATTGCCTCTTGGCGTTGTTGGCATTGCCCTTGGTGTTGCTTTATTGCCGACCTTGTCACGCCTTGAACAGGTTGAGGTGGTTGATAAAGCGGCGGTGAGGCAAGTGCTTCGCCGCGGTATCATTATAGGAATGCTGGCGGCGTGCCCGGCTTTGGCCGGAATCATGGCTATTTCTGATGATTTGATCAGAGGTTTATTCGCCTATGGGGCATTTGATCCAGCGATGGTGTCATCAACGGCGGCGGTGCTGATGGCTTATGGTTCTGGGATACCTGCGTTTATTTTAGTCAAAACATTTCAACCTTCCTTTTATGCCGCTGGTGATATGACCACCCCTATGAGAGTCACCATCATGTCGGTTGGAATAAACATTGTTCTAAGCATCGTGCTGATGCAGGTGATCGGGGCGGCAGGTTTGGCGCTTGCGACCTCAATCAGCTTATGGGCATCGACGCTAATTCTCATGCTGATGTTGAAGCACAGAGGCCGTCTTGATGTTTCTGTGATTTACCCTGTGATAAAAATTGCCGTGGCGTCGGCGGTAATGGCGGCTGGGCTTGTCCTAATCCGTTACGGGTTAAATAGTTTATCGGCATGGCAGGCCCTAAGTATTTTGATGCTTTCAAGTGCAGGGATTTATCTTCCTCTGATCTATGCCATGGGGGTTTGGCGCGGTCTAAAGGGTTGACCAGTACCGCCGCATAGCCTAACAGATTTGTGGCAAAGTCTAATTGATTAATAGGCCATTAACGCTAAACGACGCAGGACAAAACAATGAACAGGATTTTTTCTGGCATACAACCAACAGGCAATTTGCACCTTGGGAATTATTTAGGAGCAATTAAAAACTGGGTTGAATTACAGCATCAGTTTGAATCGATTTACTGCGTTGTGGATTTGCACGCAATTACCGTGCCTCAAGACCCTGTGCTTTTGCGCGCATCCACGATTGAGGTAACAGCCAGCCTTTTAGCGGCTGGAATTGATCCAAAACAGGCTATTATTTTTAATCAAAGCCGGGTGCCACAGCACGCTGAGCTAGCTTGGATTTTTAATTGCGTGGCGCGGCTTGGCTGGCTTAATCGCATGACCCAATTCAAAGAAAAAGCAGGTAAGAACCGGGAAAACGCCAGCGTCGGTCTGTTTGCTTATCCGGCGTTGATGGCGGCGGATATCCTGGCCTATAAAGCAACGCATGTCCCCGTGGGTGAAGACCAGAAACAGCATCTTGAACTGACCCGTGATATCGCGGGCGCATTTAATGCCATGGTAAATGAAGAGTTTTTCCCCTTACCAGAGCCGCAAATTCTGGGTCAGGCAACCCGTGTGATGAGCCTTCGCGATGGCTCCTCAAAGATGAGCAAGTCTGATCAATCTGATTATTCGCGCATCAATCTGAATGATGATGCTGATACGATTTCCCAAAAAATTCGTAAAGCCAAGACAGACCCCGATCCTCTGCCAGAAACGATGGAGGGGCTTACCGACCGCCCAGAGGCAAGGAATCTTGTCACAATCTATGCTGCTCTGGCAGATTGCTCTTCCCAAGAGGTTTTGACAGAGTTTGCTGGTAAGGGCTTTGGCGTGTTCAAACCTGCATTGGTTGACATGGCTGTGGCAAAACTAGCCCCTGTAACCACGGCTATGCGGCAATATATGGATGATCAATCCCATGTTCGGGCGGTGCTGGATGAAGGCGCAGAACGCGCTCATGCTATCGCTAGGCCAATCATGCAGGATATTCGGGAAAGGCTTGGCTTTCTTGGCACTAGCCTGGGGTAGACGCGATCATAAAAATGGGAAATGGCGGCATATGCTGCCGTTAGAAACTTGTAACTTTGCTAAAAATACATATATGAAAGCAAAGGGAGACAGAAAAAAATGTTTATCCAGACTGAAGACACACCTAACCCCTCGACGTTGAAATTCATTCCTGGCAAAACCGTCATGGAACAAGGGACAGCACAGTTTACATCTATTGGGGAGTCTTCTTCTTCACCGTTGGCGCGCCGCCTATTTGCGGTTGATGGCATCACCCAAGTCTTTTTTGGCCACGATTTTATTTCGATCACCAAAGCAGAAAGCCATGACTGGTTCACCATAAAGCCCGGGGTGTTAGCCGGGATTATGGAACACTATGCTAGCGGTATGCCAGTCATAGAAGGCGAAGCAGATGACCATGATGAAGATGATGGTGAAGACAGCGACACGGTATCTCAGATCAAGCATCTTTTGGATACTAGGGTACGCCCTGCGGTAGCCATGGATGGTGGTGATATTGTTTTCAAGTCTTTTGAAAACGGTGTGGTTACGCTTTATATGCGCGGGGCCTGTCAGGGATGCCCTAGTTCAACAGCAACACTGAAAATGGGTATCGAAAATATGCTTCGGCATTATATTCCAGAAGTCCAAGAAGTCATGGCTGATAATGGGTAAAATGTGACAGGATAGGATACGCCAATGGCAGACCTGAACTCTGAACATAAGCGCTGGTCAGTCAATTCATGGCTTCTTGGTGTTCTCATTATTCTCATCATTGGTCAGGGGGTGTTAATCCTAGGAGCTGGGCTAACCTATGTGCCAATTAAATCTGGCTATTATGAACCCCTTGCTGCGGATCAGGATGTAGCCGCATCACCTTCACGCGAACGGTTATTATGGCTAGAAAAACAGCTTGCCCCCCCACCGCTTTTGGTTTGGTCTGATACACCGCCAGATTTTGACTTTGCCAGCGTTCTAAACGCAGACAAGGAACCCGGGGGTGTTGCTGGTGATCTGTCATCTGGACAGGCTAATAGCGATGAAACAAAGGCAAGTGTTGGTGACATCGCCAGCCTATCTTTATCAGATATGACAGCGTCAGGGACGGAATCAGATGTCCCCCAACTATCCCAGACAAACAGCCTCTTTGCGGTTGATCCTGACTATATCAAACACCTACCAGATTTACGGATGATGGATGTTGAGGAACGCAAATCAGTATTCATTGCCTCAGTTCTGCCGTTAATTTTACGTGCTAACGAAGAATTGTTGATGCGCCGTGAGATTATCAAAAGGGATTATGCGCAAGGAAATGAAGACCGCTTACGCCGCTGGGCAGAACTTTATCTAATTGATGGGGTCGATGAAGATGACGATGTAGATAACCTCTATGCAGCGTTGTTGGTGCGGGTTGATGCGGTACCCGTGTCCCTTGCTTTGGCTCAGGCGATCGTAGAAAGTGGTTGGGGAACCTCTCGATTTGCGCGTCAAGGTAATGCTCTTTTTGGCCAATGGGCATGGTCAGAACATAAAGGTATCAAACCGTATGAGCCCAGTAACGACCGCGCTGTAGTTAGATCTTTTCCCACGCTTTTTGATTCTGTTCGTGCTTATATGCACAACCTCAACACCCATTTTGCTTATGAAGAATGGCGTCTGGCTCGTGCTGAAAACCGCAATTTAGATCAAAGCGCATTAGCTTTACGGTTAATTCCAGAACTTGAACGTTATTCTGAAGACGGGCAGATTTATATTCGGAAATTAGGTAATCTTATCCGCGCTAATAACCTGCAATATTATAATGATACTCAGCTAACCCAAGGGAATTAGCAGCTCTGAATATTTCGGATCAATTCAACAAAAATTGTCGTCCGAGCCAGCGAAAACGCCCTGTTTCCTTGCCATCTTCTAATACAGGCATGGTGCAGTTGATGCGGCTCCGGGGTGAGGTAATGGGTTCTGGCAGACGAATTTCAATGCGCCGACCAAGGGGTATTGTATCCACCCGTCCCATACCAGAAGCAAAACAAATTAGGCGGTTAAGCGGCTCAATGCCTTCATCTACGGTAAAACCGATGAAAGGGGGATTGGTTTCCAAAACCATAGAAGGATGGGTCATATCTGATAACGGTAAGGCCATGGCCTCAACCGCCATAGTCAAACGCTTGGTATCGCCATAATTTTCATTAAAAGCAAAGCGTGGCCACTCATAACTGTCTATGCTGGCATGGGCAACGCCAGAGGCTTGCCCAAAGGCAGCTTCAAACCCCATATCTTTGATCATATCACGAACCGGCAAGCTATACTCACCATAAGGGTAAGCAAAGAATACAGGCTCTTCCCCTAGCTCTTTAAGAAAACGGGCGTTAGATGTTGTGATTTCTTGCCGCGCTTCATCAAGGGACAATTGGTGCATGTGCGGATGCGAATGCGATTGTGAACCAATTGTCACTCCAGCGGCTCTCATTTCTCTGATCTGATCCCATGTGGCATAGCCTTTTAAGTTTTGATCAATGGCCTTGGTAGCAACAAAAATTGTAAAGGGATAACCATAGGATTGTAGGCGAGGAAAGGCTTCTTCATAAACAGATAAAAAAGCGTCATCAATGGTGATGGCAAGCACTTTATCAGGAAGGTCTTCGCCAGATTTTAATTTTGCAACAATCTCAGCCAATGGCAGAACCACCCAGCCATTATTTTTTATGGTGGCAAGATGGGCATCAAACATTTCAAGCGAGATATTGGTAGAAGGCAAGCGGCCTTCCCCAAAACGGTGATACATAATAATGGTGGCATCATCACTTGCATGGGCGGTTGCCACTGCAAATTGGAACAGCATAACTGGCATCAATACCATGACGGTCATCAGCCTCAGTAGTATTTTGATACTGATATAAAATCTATCCATGGTCACACCTTGCTGTTTTATTATGATAGATTTAGCATGGTGATAGCAAAAGCATCAATCGGAAAAGGCAAATCAGCATGCTAATCCTTGGCATAGAGGCAAGCGGTAATAGTGCATCGGTGGCGTTAGTTCAGGCGCAAACAACACTGGCCTCTGTCACACGGCAGGATCGTCACGGTCACGCGGGTTGGATTACGGAAATGGTTGACGGCTTATTAATGGACGCCTCGCGCAATTTTTCTGAGATTAGCCACATTGCTGTTGGTTGTGGGCCCGGGTCATTTACGGGCATCCGTGTAGGCTTGGCGGCGGCCCATGGATATACCATCGGTCTTGATATTCCTGTTTTTGGGGTCTCATCACTGGCAAGCTTAGCGGATGGGGTTGCCGCCAATCAGCGTGTTTTGGCGCTTATTGATACCCGCCGCGGTCATATTTTTGCCCAGGTATTTTTAGGGGGTAAAGCCATCAGTGAGGTTTATGATGCCCCCGAGGATGATTTGGTAAATCATCTTTCTGCCCATATCAGCCCTGATGATAACCAGGGTTCGGCAGGGCTTTTTGTTCATGGCTTTGCTGCCTCTGCCATCGCTAATATCTTGGCAGAACATGGGCATGTGATAACACAATTTCAGGATGCAGATCCTGATGCTATTATGGCGGCTACTATGGTTGCCTCACGTATTCAGGCTGGTGAAACAGCGGCTGATTTTCCAGCAACGCCGCATTATCATTCCTCCCCATTACTAGGCCCTAGTAAAGCAAAGTCTGGACAAGGCTGATGCAGATCAGCTTTAGCGTGATGACAGAGGCTGACCTTGCCACGATTGATGCGATCCATGATCAGGCATCAGCAAAATTAAAAGGCATGATGGATCAGCCTGCCTTTGCCGGCATGATGGTTTATTCTATGGAAACCATGACGGATTTACCAGTTGGCTATATCGCTGGGCTTTCGATTATGGGGGAAGCAGATATTATCGATCTGGCGGTGGGGATGCCTTATCGGCGCCAAGGCATAGGGCGGCAAATGGTCATGCGATTTTGTGAGCAGCATGGTCAACATATAACCCATCTTGAGGTTGCGGCATCAAATCATGCGGCACGTCAGCTTTATCAGTCGCTAGGTTTTGTAGAAACAGGCCGACGGCGCGGTTATTATCCATCAGAAAAAGGGATGACCCATGCGGATGATGCGGTGCGGATGACGCGATCTGGACTGACAGGATAATCAACCCATCTATAGTGATGCGTCTTGACACCTGATGATGCCATGATAAAGGGATAACAGACAGGATAAATGTGATGGCCAAAAAGCTTTATATCAAAACCTATGGATGCCAGATGAATGTGTATGACTCTGCCCGAATGGCAGACACGTTGTCACCGTTAGGCTATGTAGAGACATCACATCTGGATGAGGCGGATATGGTGGTCATCAACACTTGCCATATTCGGGAAAAAGCATCGGAAAAGGTATTTTCTGAACTAGGCCGATTGCGAAAAATGAAATCCTCGCGTCAGGAACAAGAAAACCGCAATATGACCATTGCCGTTGCTGGATGTGTGGCGCAAGCTGAAGGTGAAGAAATCGCGCGCCGTGCGCCTTGGGTGGATTTGATCGTTGGCCCGCAAGCCTATCACACCTTACCGCAACTGGTTAGCAAGCTTGATCCAACATCACGCCAAGCTGTGATTAATACGGATTTCCCGGTTGAGAATAAATTTGATTTTCTGCCTGAAGAACACACTCCACGGGGCCCTGCAGCATTTTTATCTGTTCAAGAAGGATGCGATAAATTCTGCACATTCTGTGTCGTCCCCTATACTCGTGGAGCAGAGTTTTCACGACCAGTAAAAGGCATTATGGATGAAGCAAAGCGACTGATTGAAAACGGATCAGTAGAGCTGAACCTATTAGGCCAAAATGTTAATGCTTGGCATGGGGAAGCTGAAGATGGCCAAACATGGAGTTTTGGCAGATTGCTATACGCGCTGGCAGAACTGGATGGGTTAAAACGCATTCGCTATACCACGTCGCACCCATTGGATATGCATGATGACCTTTTTGATGCTCATGCAGAGATCCCTCAACTGATGCCCTATCTGCATTTGCCGGTGCAATCTGGGTCTGATCGTATTTTGGAAGCTATGAACCGGCGCCATGACCGCGATACTTATTTCCGGATTATTGATCGTCTGCGTGACGCACGTCCGAATATGGCTTTGAGTGGAGATTTCATTGTTGGTTTTCCAGGGGAAACGGATCGTGATTTTGCCGATACCCTTAATCTGATTGATCGGGTAAATTATGCTTCGGCGTATTCTTTCAAATACAGCCCTCGGCCTGGCACACCTGCTGCCAGCCATGAAGATCAAATTGATGAAGCGGTGAAATCCGAAAGGCTTGCGGGGTTGCAACAGTTGCTAGCCTCGCAACAGCAGATGTTCAATCATTCCAAATTGGGTGAGGTGATGGATATTCTGATTGAAAGACCAGCAAGCCGCGAAGGGCAAAAGGCAGGCCGGTCACCATGGATGCAGGCCGTACATTTCAGCGAGAATTCTGGTGAAATTGGTGATATAATACCTGTGAAGATTGTCGCCGCTTATCAGAACAGCCTTGCTGGTGAACGGGTCATTACATGAAATCCAACCGCGAGAAAAGAGATTGCAGGAACAGACCAGCGTGAAATCAGACAACGATACCACCGGCCGCATCACTCTGGAATTCGATGATAATCAGGTCCTTCCCCTGCTTTATGGTCATCACAACAGCAATCTGGATCATATTGAAAAAGAACTTGATGTCAGACTTGATTCCTTTGGCAATATTATCCAAATTTCAGGTCAGCACGATAATATGGAAACCGCGCGCAACACGCTTGAAGCGCTTTATAAACGAATGTCCAAGACGGAAAAAACCATGGAGGCTTCAAAAGGCATGATTGATGATGCTCTTAGGCTAGCGAAATCCGAAGCCCCTAATGCGATGGCGCGTTTTGCTAACAATACTGGCGCCATCACCAGTTGGAAAAAAACTGTCACTGCCAAAAGCAAAACCCAGCAAGATTATGTTGAGGCTATTGACCGCCACGATGTGATTTTTGGTGTCGGCCCTGCGGGAACGGGAAAAACTTATCTTGCGGTTGCAAAAGCTGTTGAGGCGTTAAAAGCAAGGCAGGTTGAGCGCATTATTCTTTCACGACCTGCGGTTGAGGCAGGTGAACGATTGGGGTTCTTGCCCGGGGACATGAAGGAAAAGGTCGATCCGTATCTGCGGCCTCTTTATGATGCACTTTATGATATGATGCCATCAGATAAAATGGATCGAATGCTTGCATCAGGTCAGATAGAAATTGCTCCTCTTGCCTTTATGCGTGGCCGAACGTTAGCGCAAGCATTTGTGATTATTGACGAGGCGCAAAACACTACCCCAGTTCAGATGAAGATGGTGTTGACCAGACTTGGTGATGATTCCAAGATGGTTATTACGGGTGATTTGGGCCAGGTGGACTTACCCAGCGGCCAGATTTCAGGACTTGCCGAAGCCGTAGAATTGCTGGATGGTGTAAAAGGGATTGATATTACGACATTTACTGGTGAAGATGTTGTGCGTCATCCCGTTGTTGCGCGCATCTTAACGGCGTATGATAAAAGAGAACAGAAAAAGAAAGTGTGATCCATAAGATGACCAGCACCGCTGAAAGGCAACCAGAAGGCAAAGAAGAAGACGGCGAAGCCGAAAGTTTTGACATTCCGATATCCACAGGAATATTAGCGGAATTCTCACTCACAGACCCAAGCTGGAAACCGATGTTTTCAGCCTTGAACAAAGACCATTTATCCGAAGTCATAAAGTTAGCTTTGATAGAGGGTGAGTTTCATGAAAGACCAGTTGAGATCGCTGTTTGTCTTGGTGATGACCATCATATGACGCATCTTAACGCACAATTCCGCGATAAAGCCGAACCAACGAATGTGCTGTCTTTTCCTGCGGCAGATACAAGTTCACATCTGGGTGATATCGCCATGGGTTTTGGGATAGTTGCTCGTGAGGCCAAAGAAAGCGGAAAGCCGATTGCTGAGCATTTTTTGCATTTGCTGACCCATGGGGTTCTTCATCTTTTGGGTTACGATCATATGGCGGATGATGAGGCCGAAGATATGGAGGCAGCCGAACGGCGAATATTAGCCGCCATTGATATTGCTGACCCTTACCAATCTCAACCTGCAGATAGGATCTAAGATCATGGGTATTTGGCAAAATATCACATCGAAATTGAAGAATCTGTTGCCGGGTAATTCTGCGCCTTTAGCACGAGAAGAGATTACCGAACTCTTAGAAGAATCAATCCGCGACACGGTTAGCTTTGATAGCCACGAAGGCACATTGCTTCGCAACATGCTTGGGCTACGAGATATTACGGCGGTTGATGTGATGGTGCCCCGCGCGGATATTTTTTATGTTGACCGGTCTGATGCTCTGGAACAGGTCATTGAGAAAATGATTGCTGCTGGACATTCGCGGGTGCCTGTCGTCAATAGCAATCTGGATCAGGTGGATGGCATCCTTCATATTAAGGACTTGCTTCGTGTGTTGCATGGAAAAGAGTCTGTGGATATTCAATCTCTGTTGCGGCAACCCATTTTTATTTCCCCTGCGATGCGCGTCTTGGACTTGCTTCAAGAAATGCGGATACGGCGATTGCATCTTGCCTTGGTGGTTGATGAATATGGCGGAACAGATGGTTTGATTACAATTGAAGACCTCGTTGAAGAAATCATTGGTGAGATCAATGATGAGCATGACGAGGACACCTCCCCGGTATTTGATATCGTAGGTGACGGAACGGCACTGGCAGAAGCGCGACTTGAAATTGAAACGCTTGAGGCTGTGGTTGGACCATTATTAGATGAAGAAAACTATGATGAAATTGATACCGTTGGCGGCTTAGTGATTGCCCTAGCAGGACGTGTGCCTGGCCGGGGTGAGATTGTTCGCCATCCTTCTGGGCTTGAGTTTGAAATCTTAGATAGCGATCCGCGTCATGTGTCTATGGTCAATATTCGCGGCCTTAACCGTGTTGGCGGCCCGTCTCCATCATGAAGACTCTGATGCGGCCGGTTGTGATAGTGCCTCTTTCAGGCCTATTAGCTAGCCTTGCCTTGCCGCCTCTTCATGTTTTGCCGTTTTTGTTCTTTCTGTCTGTTCCTGCAGCAATATTGTTACAGGCGAAGCGGAAACGATCTGCGTTCTTGATCGGTTGGGGGATGGGATTAGGCTGGTTTGTTGTCTCATTATATTGGACCAGTAATGCCTTAGTGACAGGTGGCCCTGCGTTTTACTGGATGATCCCTTTTGCAGTGTTGCTTTTGCCCGCAGGATTAGCCCTATTCTGGGGGGCGGCGTTTTTGCTAGCATGGGCCAGTTTTTCCAGTCCTGCTAGTCGCCTGACAGGACTATGTTTTTGGCTGATGGTGATGGAATGGCTTCGCGGTCATATCTTCACAGGCTTTCCCTGGCAAACCCCCGGGATGAGTTTTGCGTTTGTGCCTATTGGATTTGATCTTGCTTCAATTTTAGGTGTTTATGGGTGCGGTGTGGTCGCAATTTTGGTTGGGCTTTTGCCATTGATGTTTTTTCAGCGGCAGCGTCTTGGCGGATTAACAATCTCTGCTTCAGTGGTTATCATCCTTAGTATCTCAATAGCGGCAGCGGTGTTAGTATCTTGGCGTCCACTTGAGGACACTTCGGCAACGGGGCTTCGTATTAGGTTAGTTCAGCCAAGCATCCCTCAACAAGAAAAATGGATCCGTTCGTTAAGGCCAGAGCATTTAGAGAAACATGTTGCCCTAAGCCTGATGGATCAGAATCTAAATAATCAGGTTTCTGAAACGCTTGACGCAGAACACACCCCAGATGTTATCGTTTGGGGCGAGGTCAGTTACGCTGGCGTTTTAGAACAAGATCTTCCCCAATTAAAAGAGACGTTTCGCACCGCTAGCCAGATGAAATCATGGCTGATGATAGGGAGCCTTTATCGCCAAGAGCTGAGCACTGGCCCAGTCTATTTTAACTCTGCTTTTTTGATGCAACCTGATGCTCATATCAGTGGCCGCTATGATAAACAGTTTCTCGTGCCTTGGGGGGAGTTCGTGCCCTTCCGTCATGTCTTCCCGTTTATCAATAAGCTTGTTGGTGGGGTGGATTTTTCAGCGGGTTCAGGGCCAGTTCTCTTGCCACTTCAACGCCAAGACGGCCGCCTTGTTCAAATTGCACCACTCATTTGTTATGAGATCATTTATCCAGCCAGCACCAGAAAGGCTAGCGATAACGCAGATCTGTTAGTTAACCTGACTAATGATGCTTGGTTTGGGAATAGCATGGGGCCGCGTCAGCATTTGGCCATGGCTCGGATGCGGTCAGCGGAACTAGGGCTTCCCATGGTTCGTGTGGCTACAACGGGAATATCTGCGGTTATTGATCCCTATGGAAACCTTATTACGAGCATTGGTTATGATGTTAGTGGTTGGCGTGATGCCGTGGTGAGAGGCCGCACCCAGACCTTTTATTCCTATTGGGGTGAAACAGGTTTTGTCTTTCTTTTAATCTTGATTTTATCTCTGGGATTTATTTTCCGGCCTAGGGATATCACATTGGGTTGACGCCCTGAAGTCTGTGGTTAGAATGGGTGAAATTTTCTAAAGGACTTGGCTCATGGCTCATCTTTTTACTAGCGAATCTGTCTCTGAAGGACACCCAGATAAAGTTTGTGATCGCATCTCTGATGAGGTGGTTGATCTGATGCTCGGCAAAGACAACGAAAGCCGCGTGGCGTGTGAGACTTTTGCCACCACAAACCGCACTATTATTGGCGGTGAGTTTCGGTGTCGTGAAACCATTGAGATGGACGAAGTGATCGCTCTTGCCAGAAAGGCTGTGCGCGATATCGGCTATGAGCAAGATGGCTATCATTGGGAAAAGATGATTGTTGAAAACTTCATGCACAAACAATCAGCCCATATTGCCCAAGGCGTCGATGCTGATGGCAATAAAGACGAAGGCGCAGGCGATCAAGGAATTATGTTTGGCTACGCTTGCGCCGAAACAGATGTGCTTATGCCAGCACCAATTCTGTATTCGCACCGGATCTTAAAATCATTGGCTGAAGCACGGCATTCAGGGCAAGCTGATATCCTTGGCCCTGACAGCAAATCACAAATCACCTGTGTTTATGAAAATGGTGTTCCCACTAGGGCTTCTAGCATAGTTGTTTCAACCCAGCATATAGAGGGCAGCGAAGGCAAAGTCCGTGATTTGGTACGTGACCATGTGCTTAAAGTTCTGCCTGAAGGCTGGATGTGTGATGAGGGTGAGTTTTATGTTAATCCAACGGGCAAGTTTGTCATTGGTGGACCAGATGGTGATGCTGGACTTACTGGCCGTAAAATCATTGTGGATACCTATGGCGGTGCCGCCCCACATGGTGGCGGGGCATTTAGTGGTAAAGACCCCACTAAAGTAGATCGTTCAGCAGCTTATGCCGCGCGGTATCTGGCGAAAAATGTGGTTGCCGCAGGGCTGGCAGATAAATGTGTAATTCAGCTTTCATATGCGATTGGTGTATCAAAACCATTATCAATTTATGTTAACACCATGGGAACTGGTAAGGTTGAAGACAGCCGTTTTGCCGCCATCTTGCCGGATATTATGGATTTATCACCAAGAGGCATTCGTCAGACCTTAAAGCTTAATGCTCCAATTTATGCGGCAACAGCGGCTTACGGTCATTTTGGTCGTCACCCTGATGAGGCTGGCCCAGGGACATTCACATGGGAAAAGACGGATCTGACGGATGCGATTTTGAACGCTGTTTAACAGCAAAGCGTCGCAAAGCATGACGGCAGAATATGATAAGCGCAAGGTAGCAGAACAGCCTCAATTCTATGGCAGAAGGCGTGGGCGCAAATTGCGCCCTGCTCAAGAATTGGCGTTACATCAGGGGATGGAGGAATATGCCCTTCCCTCGGCGGAACTGAAAGCTTCATCACTTGATCCGCAGCAGTGGTTTCCAAAAAATTGCAAACAGATGTGTCTAGAGATCGGTTTTGGTGGCGGCGAACATCTTGCGGCACGCGCCTCACAAAATCCGGATCATGGTTATATTGGTGCTGAACCTTTTGTGAATGGTGTGGCCAGCCTATGCCGGCATATCAAAGAACAGCATCTTGAAAACATCCGTATCTGGAATGATGATGTGCGGCTTTTATTACCGCACCTTGCCTCTTCTTCGCTAGATGCCGTTTATATTTTATTTCCAGACCCCTGGCCAAAATCACGTCACGCGGCAAGACGGATACTGCAACCAGAAATGCTAGAGATGCTGTCTGATAAAATGCGCGTCGGAGCAGAATTGCTGCTTGCCTCAGATGACCCAACAGCGAAATCATGGTTGCTAGCTACCGCCTGCCGTGATGATCGCTTTACGTGGCTGGCAAATAGCCCGTCAGATTGGCGGCAACCGCCGGCAGATTGGCCAGGAACACGCTACATGCGAAAAGCGGAAATTGCTGGTAGGACATCGGTTTGGTTTCGGTTCTGTCGGCGTTAAGCCTTGCCACTTGCGTTCTCTAGTAAAAATGGGTATATGTTCATCTACATTATCAGAAATTGGATGATGGGCCTTCTCCAAAGGAAGCGGCCCATTTTTCTTTGCCTATGATGAATGGATAGGAACGACAGAACAGATGGCGGCAACACCATTAGAGAGCAAAATTGAAACGCTGATTAGCGAATGCATCAATGCGCTGGATTTTGAATTGATCCGCGTCAGCTTTCGTGACCAGGTGTTGCAGATTATGGCTGAGCCAAAAGATCGCAACCTTGAGATGACGGTGGAACATTGCGCTAAAATTTCTCGAAAAGTTGCCCTGATCATGGATGAAGAGGACCCAATTTCATCTGAATATCAGCTTGAGGTGACCTCACCTGGCATTTCACGACCATTAGTTCGTCGTGACGATTTTCAACGGTTTTCAGGTGAGCTTGTCAAAGTGGTTACTAGTGAATTAATTGATGGTCGCCGAAGATTTCAAGGCAGGCTTGCCGGCATATCAGACCATGACGAAATACATTTAGATACTAGTTTTGGCCCAGTATCTATTGACTATGGATTAATAGAAACCGCCAAACTCGACCCAACAGAAATCATTGAACGGCAGTTTAAGTCAAAACAGAAAGGATAAAAGATGGACACATCATCGATCCCAAATGGTGAGTTGCTTCAGGTAGCGGATGTTGTTGCACGTGAAAAGGCAATCGATCGCGAAGAAGTGCTAGAGGCGATGGAACAAGCTATCCAAAAGGCTGGTCGTTCTCGCTATGGACAGGACAGAGATATTCGTGCCCTGATCGACCGAAAAACGGGAAGCATTATGCTGGAACGCTTTACTGAGGTTGTGGAAGTCGTTGAAGACGAAGCCACACAGATCACTTTGGATGAAGCTAAAAAACGCGATGCAAGCCTAGAAATCGGTAGTTTTATTCGTGAAACTTTACCGCCAATGGAGTTTGGCCGCATTGCTGCCCAAACCGCAAAGCAGGTGATTTCACAGCGCGTGCGCGAAGCAGAGCGGGCGCGTCAATTTGAAGAATATCAAGGCCGTGGGGGCGAGATCGTGATAGGCACGGTTAAGCGCGCTGAAAGTTATATGGTTACAGTCGATTTAGGGCGTGCCGAGGCGGTTATCCGCCGAGAAGATATGATCCCCAAAGAAATGATCAAGCAAGGTGATCGCATCCGTGCTCTGATTAAAGAAGTCCGTGAAGAGCCGCGTGGACCTCAGATTTTCTTAACTCGCGCAGGTGATCAATTTATGGCAGCTCTGTTCACACAAGAAGTGCCAGAGATTTATGACGGCATTATTGAAATCAAAGGGGTTGTTCGCGAACCCGGCAGTCGTGCTAAAATATCAGTCTATTCCCATGACCCAAGCATCCACCCTGTTGGGTCATGCGTGGGTATGCGTGGTAGCCGTGTGCAGGCAGTGGTGAATGAACTGCAAGGCGAGAAGATTGAGATCATTCCATGGTCTGAGGATATCGTGACCTTTGCCATCAATGCATTAGCGCCAGCTGAAGTCGCTAAAGTGGTAGTGCATCAGGATGAAGGCCGGTTAGAGGTTATTGTTCCAAATGATCAGCTTAGCTTGGCGATTGGTCGGCGTGGGCAAAATGTCCGCCTCGCCTCACAGCTAACAGGTTGGTATATTGATATCCTCTCTCAATCTGAGGAATATGAACGCTTTCAGGATCGTTCCGAACGGTTTATGGAACTTCTTGATATTGACGATGTCATTGCCAGCCTTCTGGTCGCAGAGGGTTTTGTCAGCATTGAAGATATTGCTGATTCTGAGGTTGAGGAATTGATGGCGATTCAAGGCTTTGATGAAGGTATCGCTGCCGAATTGCGTAATCGTGCCATTGAGGTTGTTGAGCGTGAAAACACGCGTGTGACTAGCGAAATGGGAGCCTTCAGCATTGCTGATGATCTGAAGGATTTTGCCATGATCACGCCGGTTATGTTGTTGACGCTGGCACAAAACGGCATCTTAACCCTTGATGATTTGGCTGATCTCGACACAGAGGAGCTTACCGGATATTTGGGCGAGCACGGGATCAACAGCGAAGAAAAAGCTGGCGCTATTATCATGGAGGCACGCAAACATTGGTTTGATGATGAAGATGCCGCTGATGATGCTGAAGCAACAGTTGAAGAAAGCGAGACTCAGGCTGAATAAATCTCTACCTGTAAGGAAATGTGTTCTCACTGGCGCTAGTGGTCCGTCACATCAGCTGATCCGATTCGTTACTAGCCCCGAAGGGGTGGTGTTTCCTGATATTGGCAATCGGTTAGATGGGCGCGGCGCTTGGCTTAAGGCTAGCGGCACGGTGTTGGCGCAGGCGGTCAAAGCTAAGAGTCTACAAAAGGCCCTAAAAGCCAAAGCACTGGCAGAGGATTTGCCACATTTGGTAGAAAGGCTGTTGGTAGAACGAGTTCAGCATCTGTTGGGGTTAGGACGGCGCGGAGGCTCTGTCCTTGGTGGTGCCGGAAAAATACGGGCCGCTAGTAATCCAGTGGCTATCCTTTTGGTAGCAACCGACGCGTCTGAACGAGAAGCAAGAGGTTTGGCATCAGCCAGTGGAGCAGAAATAACTATTGGATGTTTAAGTGGTGAAGAGTTGGGAAAGGTGTTTGGGCGTCCATCTTTGGCGTTTGCAGCATGTTTGACGGGAAATCATGGTTTTGCGGCCTCATTAGGTGAGGAATTGGCGCGATTGCAAGGGGTTCGTGAAGAGTAAATTAAGGGTAAACCAACGTCTGCCCCTGCGATTTGATGAGCAATCACTTGCCAGAATGGGTAGAGGCGTTGTAAACCATGGCTGAAACTGGCAGTTGATAGATTTAAAATGAGAGGATCACATATTCATGAGTGATCAGGACAAAAAGAAAACCTTGAGTCTAGGCGGCGGCCTTGGCGGTGGTAAACTTACCCTTGGGGGTGGAGCAACCGGCAGCGGCACAGCTACGCGTACACAGACCGCTAGAAGTAAATCGGCACGCCCCGTTCAGGTTGAGGTTGTCCGAAACAGAACAGCAGGTCGGCGTTCTGCCGCTATGCCAGCAAGGGATGATGCGAAAACAGCAACTAATGCTACCCCTGATCAAGCTGGGCTGACCGAAGAAGAACGCGTTGCCAGAAATCGGGCTTTGATTGAAGGCTATAAGCCTAAAACACCGCCGCCATCTGCCCCGCCACGCTCCAAACTAAATCGGGATGAGAGCGATAATGGCGAACAAGAAGACGCCGCCGCAGAAACACAAGCGCCAGCGTTAAGTCGGCGTGAACGCGAGATGCAAGAACTGCAAAAGATCGCTGAAGAAGAAGAAGCTCGCCGCGCGGAAGAAACCCAGAAAGCTCAAGCCTTAAAAGCAACTAAACCTGCGGCCGCAACGCGTGGACGCGGCGATATTGCCAATGAAGATGGTGATGCGGATATGGGTGCAGGATGGGCATCTGCCCGCCGTAAGGTGGTGGCAGATGTGCCAAAACGCACTCCAGCTAAACGCGGCCAAGAACAAGAGCGCCGTCGTGGAAAGATTACTATTTCTGAAGCGCTTGATGGTGATGAGCGCAGTCGTCAGAGATCATTAGCGTCCCTACGTCGTGCCCGGGAACGGGAAAAGGCTAGACTGCGCGAAAATATCAATCAGCCAAGCGTCAAGCAAAGCCGTGATGTGACTATTCCTGATGGCATCACAGTTCAGGAGCTTTCTAACCGTATGGCTGAACGCGCCGCAGATGTGATCAAAGAGTTAATGAAGCTTGGCGTAATGGCAACAGTGACACAAACCATTGATGCGGAAACGGCAGAATTGGTCGTTTTGGAATTAGGACATAAACCAAACCGCGTGTCCGAAGCAGATATTGACCTGACTGAAGATGAAGTGGCGGATGATCCTAATACCCTCAAGCCTAGACCACCAGTGGTTACCATTATGGGTCATGTTGATCATGGGAAAACCTCACTATTGGATGCGATCCGAAGCACTGATGTAGCGGCTGGCGAATCTGGAGGTATTACCCAGCATATTGGGGCGTACCAGGTTAAAACCAATGCAGGTAATAGCATCACCTTTATTGATACGCCTGGCCATGAAGCGTTTACTGAAATGCGGATGCGCGGCGCCAACATCACCGATATTGTGATCTTGGTAGTAGCGGCAGATGATGGCGTGATGGAACAGACGATTGAGGCGATTAATCATGCCAAAGCCGCAGAATGCCCAATCATTATTGCTATCAATAAATGCGATAAACCAGAGGCTGATAGCCAAAGGGTTCGTAACGAGTTGCTGTCCCATAACATTGTTACTGAAGATTTTGGTGGTGAGGTGCTTTGTGTTGATGTGTCAGCCCATACGAAAGCAGGCTTGGATAAGCTAGAAGAAACCATCATGCTGCAAGCAGAATTGCTGGAGCTAAAGGCCAATCCAGATCGTGCTGCTGAAGCCGCGGTGATTGAAGCCAAGGTTGAGCGCGGCAGAGGATCGGTTGCCTCAGTTCTGATTCTCAAAGGAACATTAGAAGTTGGTCAAATCTTTGTGGTCGGTGCAGAAACGGGCCGTGTTCGTGCCATGGTTGATGATCGCGGCAACAATGTGGAAATCGCAAAGCCAGGTGACGCAGTGGAAGTGCTGGGTCTTAACGGCACACCGATGGCTGGTGATCGGCTTTCTGTTGTTGAGAACGAGGCCAGAGCACGTGAGGTATCTGAATACCGAACACGTGTCTTGCGCGAGAAAGAATCAACCGCTGGCGCACGTGGAACTGTGGAACAAATGCTATCCGCGATTGCAAGTGGTGAGGCCATGGAACTTCCGCTTGTGATCAAAACCGATGTTCATGGATCACTTGAAGCAATTAAAGCAGCTCTAGACAAATTGGGCACTGATCAGGTTAAGGCTAGAATCCTGTCTTCTGGTGTTGGTGCAATTAGCGAATCAGATATCAGTCTGGCAGCAGCATCACAAGGGATTGTGCTGGCCTTTAATGTTAGAGCTAATCCACAAGCGCGCTCTCAAGCGCGACGTGATGGGGTAGAGATCCGTTATCATTCGATCATCTATGAATTAATTGATGATGTTAAAGCTGCCATGAGTGGCTTGCTATCACCTGAACGGCAAGAAAACTTTATTGGTTATGCGGAGATACTAGAAGTCTTCAATATTACGAAGGTCGGCAAAATTGCTGGCTGTAAGGTCACCGAAGGCATCATTAAGCGTGGTTGTAAAGTTCGTCTCTTGCGGGATAATGTGGTGGTGCATGAAGGCAACCTTAAGACGTTGAAGCGCTTTAAGGATGAAGTCAAAGAGGTTCGTGAAGGCCAAGAATGCGGAATGGCGTTCGAAAACTACAGTGATCTTGTGGCTGGCGATATGATCGAATGCTTTGAGATTGAGGAAATCGCTAGAACACTCTGATCCATAATCTGTCAGGTGTCGTGATGGGAGTGTAGTGATGAGCCGTTCACAATCGTCTTCAAAAACCAAAGGAGCGAAGTCACAGCGGCAGCTCAAAGTAGGAGAAGAAATCCGGCATATTCTGTCGCAGATTTTGATCCGAGGTGATCTGCATGATCCTGATCTTGATGGAGTTTCTGTGGTGCTTTCTAGCGTTTCGCTTAGTCCAGATTTCAGCAATGCTCGTGTTTACTTTACCCCGCTTGGCGGAATTAATCCTGAATTGGTATTGGCGGGATTGATGCGCGTTGCCCCGGTGTTGCAACATGAATTATCAAAAAAACTAACCACCAGAAGATGCCCACGGTTGCGCTTTCTGCCTGACACTAGTTTTGAAATCGCAGGTCGGGTGGCGCGTTTGATAGATGAAAACCGCCGCAATGACCCGGAAAAGCCAGACACAAGTCCAACGGCAAAAACAGATCCGGATGAAAACTAAAATACCAAAACACCCGATTTCGGGCTGGCTTGCCTTAGATAAACCTCTTGGTATCACTTCATCGCAGGCAGTTGGTGTGTTGCGGCGGGTCTTTCGTCCCCAAAAAATAGGCCATGGCGGCACCCTTGATCCATTAGCGACGGGTATTCTTCCTATTGCTATGGGGGAAGCAACAAAAACGGTTCCTTATCTGATGGACGCGACCAAGGATTATGATTTTTCCATTCGCTGGGGTGCAGAAACTGATACGGATGACACCGAAGGTAAAGTCACGGTGACATCTGATTATCGTCCGGATGTGCAGGACATTAACAATGTTCTAGATCAGTTTCGCGGCCGTATCATGCAAGTGCCGCCAAAATATTCAGCCATTAAACTCGAAGGTCAGCGCGCTTATGATCTGGCACGGCAAAACAAAGAGGTAGAGTTGGCCTCAAGACCAATTGATATCCATGCGTTAGAAATGCTATCGCATGATGGGAATGAAACCCGGTTTTTGGCTACCACTGGCAAAGGGGCTTATATCCGCTCTCTTGGCAGAGATATTGCAAGAACATTGGGCGGGGCGGCGCATATTTCCACCTTGCGGCGGAGTAGAGTTGGGCCTTTTGATGAAAAAAAAGCGATTTCGCTAGATTTTCTCGAAGGAATCACGCATAGTGCCGCCCTTATTAAGACCTTGCTTCCACTGGAATCGGCACTGGACGACATCCCGGGCCTTATTCTTAGTGATGATGAAGCAGAACGGCTGCAACGCGGCCAGCAGATTGATGTCATATCGATGCCTGATAATCAGACGCGTCTTGGAACTTATCAAGGTGTGCCTGTTGCCCTTATTCGATGCGAACAGGGGAAAGGTCAACCAATACGGGTGTTCAATCTGATGAATGAAGCAACGATCCAGACAAAGGAGATGGATGATGTCGATTACAAAGAGCCGAAAGGCTGAATTGATTGCCGAATTTGGCGGCAACAACAAAGACAGTGGGAATCCTTCAGTTCAGGTCGCCATTCTGACAGAACGGATTGTCAATCTGACTGAGCATATGAAAACTCATAAGCATGATTTTGGTTCACGCCGCGGTCTGTTGACAATGGTTGGTAAGCGCCGCCATTTGCTAGACTATATCAAGCGTAGGGATGAGCCTTCTTACCAAGACTTGATCCAAAAACTGGGTCTTCGCCGCTAGGCTTCGCACCAGTTACCATAAATGAAAGATGGCACCGCTGTTCAGGCGGTGTTTTCTTTTGGTGATGAGTTTTCTTGACTTTATCAGTGATGTTCACTATTGACGGACGTACATTGATGAAACTAAGGAAAGGGGCATCAGGATACGCTGATGCCGACGGGGAACGCCCCCGGTGATGCGCGAATACCCAGGCAGAATCCTGTTCTGGAACCCATCTCCCCAAAATTTCATGAATGATGATGATAACCTGGCCTTGTCTCGGAATGGTCCGTGGTGGTCAGATTGATGGAGATAAAAAATCAATATGTTCGAAGTATTTAAAAAAGAAATTGAATGGGGTGGCAGAACGCTAACCCTTGAGACAGGCAAGATCGCTCGTCAGGCTGATGGCGCCATTATGGCTACACTTGGTGAGACAACCGTGCTTTGCACGGCGGTGGCCGCAAGCAGTGCAAAGCCGGGGCAGGATTTCTTCCCTCTCACAGTAAATTATCAGGAAAAGACCTTTGCCGCGGGGAAAATTCCCGGTGGGTTCTTTAAGCGTGAAGGACGCCCTAGCGAAAAGGAAACCCTTACCTCACGTCTGATTGACCGCCCAATCCGTCCGCTTTTTCCGGCTGGGTTCAAATGCGAAACACAAGTCATCACCACTGTGCTGTCGCATGATATGGAAAATGATCCTGATATCGTGGCGATGATTGGGGCTTCTGCGGCTTTGACCATTTCCGGCATTCCGTTTTTTGGACCGATTGGTGCCGCACGGGTGGGCATGATTGATGGTGAATATGTGCTTAACCCTTCACTGTCACAGATGAAGGATAGCAATCTTGATCTGGTGGTTGCGGGCACGCGTGAAGGCGTGTTGATGGTCGAATCTGAAGCTAGTGAGCTAGACGAAAACATAATGCTTGGGGCTGTGAACTTTGGTCATGAGGCTATGCAAACGGTCATTGACGCGATCATTTCGCTCGCCGAAGTTGCTGCTAAAGATCCTCGGCCTTTGCCTGAAGAACCAGCAGAAGCTGACGCCATTAGCAAAGCTTTCAAGAGCTTTGGTAAGCCTCTTGCAGAAGCTTATAAAATTGCTGATAAGACTAGCCGTCAGGCAGCTATCGCAGAAATTAAAGCTGAAGCCATGGCCAAACTGGATGAAGACACAGATTCCGTTCTGGCAATGGACCTCTTTAAGAAACTTGAGGCAGATACCGTTCGTGGTGCCATTTTAAAAACCAGCAAGCGTATTGATGGCCGCGATCTTTCCACCGTGCGCCCGATTGTTGCCGAAGTAGGCGTATTGCCGCGTACCCATGGCTCCGCCTTGTTTACCCGCGGGGAAACACAAGCATTAGCAGTGGCAACCTTGGGCACAGGTCAGGATGAGCAGATCATTGACGCGCTTGAAGGTGAATATCGTCAGGATTTCATGCTCCATTATAATTTCCCTCCTTATTCTGTGGGTGAGGCTGGCCGTGTTGGCTCTCCTGGACGCAGAGAAGTGGGTCATGGGAAACTGGCATGGCGTGCTGTTAATCCTGTTCGTCCTCCAAGGGATGAGTTCCCTTATACCGTTCGTGTCGTGTCTGAAGTAACAGAATCCAATGGTTCATCTTCAATGGCTACGGTTTGTGGCACGTCGCTGGCAATGATGGATGCTGGTGTGCCTTTGCCGCGTCCAGTGGCAGGGATTGCAATGGGGTTGATCAAAGAAGGCGATAAATTCGCCGTTCTATCAGATATCCTTGGTGACGAAGACCATCTTGGTGACATGGACTTTAAGGTGGCTGGAACATCCGAGGGCATTACTGCCTTACAAATGGATATTAAGATTACTTCCATTACTCCAGCAATTATGGAACAGGCGCTTGATCAAGCAAAGGGTGGGCGGTTGCACATTCTGGGTGAGATGAACAAAGCGCTTGGTCATGCACGCGATTCTCTGGCGGATACTGCGCCAAAAATCACGACCATGACTATTCCGGTGGATAAAATCCGCGATATCATTGGCCCGGGTGGCAAGATGATCCGTGAGATTTGTGAAACCACTGGCGCTAAGATTGATATTGAAGATGATGGCACAGTTAAGATTGCCGCTTCTGATACCGCATCTGGAGATGCTGCCTATAAGCGTATTCATGATATTGTCGCCGAACCGGAACTTAATGTCATTTATGATGGCAAAGTGGTGAAGACTGTCGATTTCGGTGCCTTTGTTAATTTCATGGGTGCGCGTGATGGTCTGGTTCACATTTCGGAATTGCAAGAAGGCCGCACTGGTAAAACCACCGATGTTGTCCAAGAAGGCGATATGGTAAAAGTCAAAGTGATCGGTTCCGATGATCGCGGCAAGATCAAATTGTCAATGAAGCGTGTTAATCAGGAAACAGGCGAAGACCTTGAAGCCTAAAGGCTGATCTTCTTAAAGAAAAAGAAAAGCGGGGCATCATGCTCCGCTTTTTTATTGGCGTTATTCTGTTTCTGCTGTTGGGACACCAATATGGTGGTAACCGCCATCAACATAATGCACTTCCCCCGTAACGCCAGATGACAGATCAGAAGCAAAATAAAGCCCAGCGCGACCAACTTCATCCATATCAGGGTTTTTCTTCAGTGGGGCTTGGCTTTCGCTATGACGGAAAACATGGCGGGCACCACTGATGGCTGCCCCAGCAAGGGTTTTAACGGGCCCAGCAGAAATGGCATTCACCCGAATATTATGCTTACCCAAATCTACCGCCAGATAGCGAACTGATGCCTCAAGTGCGGCTTTAGCAACACCCATGACATTATAATTTGGCGTAATGCGGTTAGCACCAAGATACGTCAAGGTTGTCATTGAGCCGCCATTTTCCTCCATCATTGGTAGCATGGCGCGCGCCAATTCCGTCATGGAATAGCAGGAAATCAGCATGGCATTATTAAAATTGTTACGCGAAGTGTTGAGATATGGCCCTCGCAATTCTGACTTATCAGCAAAGGCAATAGCATGGACAACGAAATCTACTTGTCCCCATGATTTAGCAAGCGTTGCGGCCATTTCATCAATGCCGCCTTCGGCCCCTACATCGCATGGCAAAGTAAGGTCAGAACCAAGAGATTCGGCAAGGGGAATAACACGCTTAGCAAGCATTTCATTTTGATATGTTAGCGCGAGTGATGCTCCGGCTTCTGCACATTTCCGCGCAATGCCATAGGCTATAGAGTAGTCATTAGCTACCCCCATAATAAGTCCGCGTTTGCCAGCTAAAATGTTCATACTAATCTCGTTTCATTTTCTTCGTGTTCACTGATGCCTCATAATGGCAAGGGTGGAATTGGTGCCGCCAAAGCCAAAGGAATTGCTGATCGCCAGATTGATCTGATGGTCGATGCTTTTTCCAACCACTGGAATATCACCGATCCCCTCATCGGGGTTATTCAGGTTAGCATTTCCAGCGATAAATCCATCGCGCATCATAAGAAGCGTATAAATCACTTCTTGAACCCCTGTTGCCCCAAGCGAATGACCCGTCAGTGACTTGGTGGAAGAAACACGCGGTAGATATCCCTCAGGGGAAAACACTTCATGAATGGCTTCCAGCTCTTTGATATCGCCAACTGGTGTGCTGGTACCATGGGTGTTGATATAATCCACTTGCTGATTAAGGCCGTTGCCGTCATATCCGGCCAGAGCTAATTTCATACATCTCACCGCACCTTCACCAGAGGGGGCAACCATATCATGCCCATCGGAATTTGCCCCAGAGCCGACAATTTCACCATAGATCTTTGCCCCACGTGCGAGGGCGCGATCCCGATCTTCGAGCACCACCATACCGCCGCCACCAGCGATGACAAATCCGTCACGATCCTTATCATAGGGGCGTGATGCTGCCTCAGGGGTGTCATTATAGGACGAAGACATAGCGCCCATCGCATCAAAAAGAACCGAAAGCGTCCAATGCAATTCTTCACCGCCACCAGCAAAAACAATATCCTGCTGGCCATAACGAATGGCATCGGCCCCAGCAGAAATACAATGCGCACTGGTTGAGCATGCTGAAGAAATCGAATAATTCAGCCCTTTGATTTCAAAGAAAGTAGCAATACAAGCAGAAACAGTGGAGGACATGCAGCGCGGCACCATATAGGGTCCAATGCGCTTAGGGCCTTTTTCGCGAGTGATATCCGCGGCCTGCATCAGGTTATAGGTGGATGGTCCACCTGATCCTGCAATCATCCCTGATCGGGGGTTTGAAACCTCATGCGGCTCTAGTCCGGCATCGGCAATGGCTTGCTGCATGGCAAGCACAGCATAAGCCGCACCATCACCCATAAACCGCATTTGTTTGCGATCAATATGGTCTTCGAGGTTGATTTTAACCGTGCCATGAACTTGACTACGAAACCCAAGTTCAGTGTATTCAAGCGCAGCAACAATGCCAGACCGCCCAAGGCGCAAAGATTCCGACACTTCGTCTGCGGAGGTGCCGATGGATGAGGTGATCCCAATTCCTGTTATGACAACGCGTCGCATATCAATCCTTTAATTGTTTTCAATAGTTTTGCCGATATGGCTTTGTGTTTTGGTCTTATAC
>Ga0181576_10000594_pt1 | contig 27176 bp, 24 predicted proteins | sample 101ome_22_FD_132464 | JGI IMG/M metagenome (GOLD analysis project Ga0181576, IMG submission 132464) | Coastal salt marsh microbial communities from the Groves Creek Marsh, Skidaway Island, Georgia - 101412BT metaG (megahit assembly) | ecosystem: Environmental > Aquatic > Marine > Intertidal... | reverse complement strand
CCGAAGGCCAGAAAATGTCCAAATCCAAAGGCAACGTGCTCGACCCTATCGATGTCATTGACGGTATCGACATCGAATCTTTAGTGGAGAAACGCACCAGTGGCATGATGCAGCCGCATCTGGCACAGAAAATCGAAAAAATGTCGCGTAAAAATTTCCCTGAGGGTATTCCTTCATTTGGTACTGACGCATTGCGCTTTACATTTGCGGCGCTCGCTACTACCGGTCGCGATATTGTCATGTCACCAGGTCGCATTGAAGGTTACAGAAATTTCTGTAACAAGATTTGGAATGCCTCCCGTTATGTCTTGATGAACACCGAAGACCAGGATTGCGGTATTAACAATGAAGCGGTCGAATATTCGATTGCAGACCGTTGGATCCGTTCAAAACTGCAATCGGCGATCACCGCTGTTTGTCGTTCGATGGAGAGCTATCGTTTCGATCACGCGGCTCAAACCGTCTATGAGTTTGTCTGGAATGAGTACTGTGACTGGTATCTGGAATTATCCAAACCGGTATTAAATGACGATAATGCCAGTCTCGAAGCCAAACGCGGAACGCGTAAAACACTGATCGAAGTTCTGGAAACTGCGCTGCGCATCATTCATCCGTTGATGCCATACATTACCGAAGAAATCTGGCAAAAAGTTGCTCCATTAGCCGGTATTGAAGCAGAGACCATCATGTTACAATCATTCCCGCAGGCTGATGAAGGCCTGATCGATGCTACCGCTGAAGCAGAAATGGAATGGCTGAAAACCTTCATTCTTGGCATCCGCCAGATTCGTGGTGAAATGAATATTTCCCCGGGCAAACCACTGCCGGTCATACTTGAAGATGCCAATGAGCAGGATTGTGATAATCTGGCTAAAACCAGACAATATCTGAATTTCCTGGCTAAAACCGAATCCATTGAGCTTTTGAGCAAAGGTGAATCTGCGCCTGAATCGGCCATGACGCTGGTCGGTCATATGAAAGTTCATATTCCGATGGCCGGCCTGATCGACAAAGATGCCGAACTTGAACGTCTTGCCAAAGAAATCAAGAAAGCTCAAGGCGAGATCGAACGCACCGAGAAAAAACTGTCCAATGCCAGTTTTGTCGACAAAGCACCGGCGGCTGTCGTTGACAAGGAGAAAGACAAGTTGGCGAAAGCCAAAGATGCTCTGGACAATCTGCTTAACCAACAGCAGAAAATCCAGAATTTATAACCCTGCAAGATTAGGGTTAATCAACCTTAAAGCTTGCAGTATGATTTCAATAACTTAGTAAATTACTTGGTTATTAATATTTAGGAGTAGAAGTAATGAGCGTAACAATTCCGGAACGTGATGGTGATGGTTTCCTGAGAGACATGAACCAGTGGAGTGAAGAAGTCATGTATGCCATGGCAGCAGAAGATGACTTTAACCTGACTGACGAAGTCAAAGGTTATATTATGAAAGCACGTGAAATGTTTGAAGAGTCGCAGACTGTTCCGGCAATTCGCGTATTCGCCAAAGAACTGGGCATGGATCGTAAAGCCAAAGCGCTTTATGACGTTTTCGAATCCGGTCCAATGAAAAAAATTGCCAAATACGGTGGTTTGCCAAAACCAACCGGCTGCGTTTAAGTCTTTATGAACCTCTAAAGATTTTTTTTGTGCCGGTTTACGATCATCATGACTAAACCGGCACAGAAAATTGCCACTGCCAGGGTTAGATAAATATCGGCGTTAAATTGTACGGCGATGATTATGCCTAGCCCGCCTCCTGCCAAAATCATCAGCATCATACGAATCTGTTGACAAATCCGGCAATTATTGTTGATCTTCAAGTCAGATAACTCCTAATTAATGATCCGGATGAAACCGGCATAAATTTCAATGAATATTAATCTCTCAACCGTTATCGGTATCGCTGCCAGCGTCTTGCTGGTTTTGGGCAGCTTCTGGTTTTCCGCTGAACAGATGATTGTTTATCTGAATTTACCCGGTTTATTCATCGTCATTACCGGTACCCTCGCAGCAACGTTTATCAGTTATCCGCTGGATGAACTGCGCACCGCCTGGAAAGCCTCGCGCATTATTATCGAAAAAGAACATGATCCGGTTCCGGACCTGGTCAGTGAAATTGTTAATGTCGCCAAACTTAACCGGCAGTTCACCCGAACCACACACGTCGAAAATCATCTTAACAATATCCGAAATCCGTTTTTACGAACAGGCATTCAATTAGTGATTGATGGTGCAACAACTGAGGATATCAGCAACCTGTTGCAATGGCGTATCAACCGCCTACAGGCACAGGAACAAGCCATCACAGAAATCTTTCATAACATGAGCAACTATGCGCCGGCTTTTGGCATGTTCGGCACCCTTATCGGGCTTGTCAATATGCTGTTTTCACTGCAATCGGGCGATGTCAGTGAAATCGCTCATCATATGTCTGTAGCTTTGATGACGACGCTTTATGGCATTATTCTCGCCAATCTGGTTTTCAAACCGGTTGCCCTGAAGCTTGAACGCCGCACCGAAAAACGCATCATGCTGATGAATATGGCACTTGAGGGTGTTCTATTATTACGCGAGCGTCGTCTGCCCGGCATTATCAAACAGACACTGGATTCTTTTGCTGCTGATTATGTCGACGAATTAGCCGATCATCCGGCTGATCTGGGGACAAACAGTCCCTCGACTTTTTAAGTGATGTCGGTTAACGCGAGTCAAGCTAACAGTATTAACCGGGCCGGCAATCGCCTGGCAGAAATTTTTGCGCGGAAAAAACAACGCAAGGAAAATCAAAGCTGGCTGGTTGTTTATCTGGATGTGATTACTTTGCTACTGGCAATGTTTATCCTGCTGATCAATGAACCACAAGACTTGAGTTCTCCGCAACAATCCAAAGTCGCCTCGCAATCGGTCACTCAGCAAACGCCGGTTGCCACCGAGGTACCTCAGGAATCAACTACAAATGAAGTCTCGGCGATTGACCTGAAAACAGAATCAACGGCTGTGCAAAGCGGCATTAATGACATACCTACTGAAGAGATTCCTCAACAGCAAACCTTGCCAGAAGCCGTCATTGCCGAAATGAATGCAACTTTTACAAAGACACCGGACAATGAATCAGAACAAATTCTGATGGCTGTAGACACCGAAACGCCAACACAGTCGCAACCGGCAACACCCGCAAGCACAGATGAAAAGCAGCATAATCCGGTTGACAGCGAGCTGGAAAATCAGGCCCCCGTCAGCGCACAAGTCCCCGATCAGGCCGGCCCCTCGCAGATCATGCTCGATCAACTCAAAGCGCTGGATGCCGAACAAATGCGCATTGAAGTTTCAAGCGGACAAATCAATCTGCATTTACCGGAAGCCATTTTGTTTGAAACCGGCCAGAGTGATTTACTGGCGGATGCCAACGAACTACTGGAGAAAATTGCCCCGATTCTGGCACAAACCGAGTTTCCGGTTTCTGTAGAGGGCCACACGGATGATGTACCGATTCGCTCCACACAATTTCCTTCCAACTGGGAATTATCCTCCGCCAGAGCCACTGTCGTGATTCGAAAACTGATTGACACCGGTATCGACTTCAAACGACTCAAAGCCATAGGACTTGCAGATACCCAGCCTATTGCAGATAACCAGACAGAACAAGGGCGTCAGAAAAATCGCCGCGTCAATATTATTATCCATGCAGACTCTCGTTAGTCAGACTACCGTTTTCGCAAAAAACTGCTAGTATCCACAGTCATCATCAGGTTTTATATCAAAGAGAGACCCAACATGCTTGCACAAGACATCATGACTAAACATACGGCTACAGTTACCGGCGATACCCCACTCATGGAAGCTGCCTCGCTGATGTGTCTTTATCGTTATAGTGGTTTACCTGTCGTCGAAGATGGCAAACTGATTGGCCTGATTGCTGAGAAAGATATTCTGGCGCAATTATTTCCCAGCCTCGAAGATGCGATGCAAGGTATGGCGCAAATCGACTTTGAAGAAAAAACCAAGGAATATTCTTCATTGATGAAAAATACAGTTTCGCAATATATGACTCAAAACCCTAAAACCGTCAGTCCTGATATGCCTATTCTGAAAGCCGCTGTGATTATGGCCAATAACCGTTTCCGCAGAATTCCAGTAGCCGAAAACGGCGAATTACTTGGTATGCTGAGCCTTGGAGATGTGCATAAAGCCATTTTCCACGAAAGCATCAAAAATCGCTGAAAACTGAAAAATCTTCACCACTTTTTTAACGCCATTGCTACACTGTCTACATGACTTATCAGCAACTCCAAATCAGCGATATTGTCGTGGTTCTGGTGGAGCCCTCATCGACTCAACAGAAAATCATTGGCAAACAACTTAATGAAGTTGGCATCAGGCAGATTATTTACCAATCAAGTGGTGAAGACACCCTGCGCAATCTGTCTGTCAACCAACCCGATGTTGTAATCAGTGCGCTATATCTTCCGGATATGACCGGAACCGAGCTGGTGCACCGCATGCGCGATACCGAAGATCATCAGCATACAGCCTTTATCCTGATCTCCAGCGAAACCCGCTTTCGTTATCTGGACCCTATACGCCAAGCTGGCGCCATCGCAATTCTGCCAAAACCGTTTAGCAAAGATGCCTTACAGGTTGCGATGACCAATGCGTTGGATTACATCGATCCTGAACAACTGGATCTGGATACTTTCTCACCCGAAGATCTTGCCGTATTAATTGTTGATGACAGCAAAATGGCCCGTCAGCACATTATGCGCGTGTTAAGTTCACTGGGTATTGAGCAGTTCCATGAAGCCTGTGATGGTGTAGAAGCGTTGCAATTACTCAGTGATCATTATTTCGATCTGGTAGTTACCGATTACAACATGCCTAATATGGACGGCAAGGAACTGATTGAACATATTCGTCATGACAGCCAGCAGGCTTCGGTTCCTGTAATCATGGTGACCAGTGAAGAAAATGAAAACCGTCTCGCCGCAGTGCAGAAATCCGGCGTTTCAGCGATCTGTGACAAACCTTTTGAGAATAAAAGCGTCAAGGCTCTGGTACAGCAGCTGCTTGCCTGAGCAACCTGCCTGTCATCATGTCTAAAGTTGTCTCAAGACTGACGCTCACCATTTTAACGGCTGTTCTGCTGTTTGCCTGCTCCAAAGATGAGCGTACAGCGATACAAAAGATACAGCAAAGCGGTCAACTGGACGTCATTACCCGCAACAGTCCGACAACATATTATCAGGGTATTGATGGACCTGCCGGTATCGAATACGAACTGATTACTGGCTTTGCCGAATTTCTCAATGTCAAAGTCAACTGGACATTCAGTGAAAATCTCGAAATGATGTTAACAGCGATTGAAAATAATGATGCGCAAATCGCTGCTGCCGGTTTGACCATTACCCCGGAAAGACAAAAACAATTCAAATTTTCTGTCCCCTATCAGGAAATTACTACTCAGGTGGTTTATCAAAAAGGCAAACAAAAACCACGTAAAGCCGAAGATCTTGTCGGCAAAAAACTGCTGGTATCAAAAAACTCCAGCCATGAAGAGTTACTCAAAACCTTACAAAAGACCTTGCCGGAGCTGCAATGGGCAAGCTTTGAAGACGCTTATCTGGAACAACAATTCAAACGTATTCTTAATGGTGATATTGATTATCTGGTCGCAGATTCTCATGAGATATCAGTACAAAGACGTTATTACCCGGAGATAAGAATCGGCTTCGACTTATCCGGTACGCAGCAACTAGCCTGGCTTTTACCTTTAAACGATGACAATAGCCTTACAGAACAAATAGAAGCATTTTTTATTGATCTTAAAGCCCGTGGTGAATTATCCAGACTGCTTGAACGCTATTATGGTCACGTTGACAGGTTAAACTTTGTTGATAAACGGACTTTTTTCAGACATGTAGAAGACCGTCTGCCGCTTTACGAAGACATGTTCAAACAGGCAGCTGAGCAAACAGGCTATGACTGGCGTCTGTTAGCGGCGATTGCCTATCAGGAATCACACTGGAACCCAACTGCCAAGTCACCTACCGGCGTCAGAGGCTTGATGATGCTGACCCAGGCAACGGCTAAACAAATGGATGTTGAAGACCGGCTTGACCCTCAACAAAGCATCGATGGTGGCGCGCGTTATCTAAAACGTGTTGAAAGCAAGATACCCGAACGCATCGACTATCCCGATCGTTTATGGCTGGCTTTAGCCAGTTATAATATAGGTTATGCCCACCTCGAAGATGCCCGCATACTTACCCAGAGACGCAAGGGTAATCCGGATAAATGGTCTGATATCAAAAGCAACCTGCCGGATCTGAGCAATCCCAAAGTCTATAAAACCTTAAAGTATGGCTATGCGCGTGGCGAAGAACCGGTTAATTATGTCGATAATATTCGAAACTACTATGATCTGATGGTCTGGCTTGATGGCGACACTGAGCAACCACCCAGTATTTTCGATTCGCTGCCGTCATTTTTTGATGAAAGTCACTATTGATTTTTATCTTTTGAAGTCAGGCTCGCTAAACTGACACTCACCGACTCGACTTTTTCCTGTTGGCCGATATTCGGTTCAATACTGATAAATTTATGACCATTGATCATAGCGGAAATCTCCGCCCGATCGCTTTTCCAGTCGTGTAATATTGCTGTCAAAACATGCGCCAGCACAATGACGGTTAAAGGCTGAAACAGTAGCTGGTGATAATACAGCACGGTATAACTATCTGTTCGCAAGACAGAACGCAACCAGTTGGACTCAAGCAAGAATCCACTGAAAACCTGCAAAATCGACATACCAAAAAACAGCAGATAGATGCTTTTCCATAAAGGATTATGCGCAAAATAGCCTTGTAATTGCATACGCGCAAATGATGCATAAAAGACCGCAACAGCAACGACATCCTGTAATTTCCAATCAAGCAGCGCACGGATATGCAAGACACCTTTACCAAAAAATAACAGTACCAGACGCACAATCAAAGCAGCGGCAAAGACATGCCCGGCAGGCAAATGCCAGATCTCAAGCAAGTCAAGATAGAGTAACTCATTGAGAATCATGCCCGATTGCAAAAAGCCACCGGTTAACAGCAAAATCAGCATTGAAGACGCCATCAGCAAATGCAGTAATCGCAATATTGCCGGCCAGACATTGACACGTATTAATTTATCAGACATCGCTAATCATCTTGTTTGGATTTCAGTTGTTTGTGTTGTTGACGTCGCTTTTGAAAAAAACCGGAAATCATTGCCGCAGCTTCATCAGCAAACAATCCATCATTGACCGTCGTTTTGTGATTAAAACGCTCATCCGATGGCAATAAATCAAATGCACTGCCGGCTGCACCGGTTTTAGGGTCACGGGCAGCAAAAATCACCTGTTCAATCCTGGCATGCACAATAGCGCCGGCACACATCACACAGGGTTCAAGTGTGACATAAAGGGTAGCTCCGGGTAATCGATAATTCGCAAGCTGACGACCTGCAGCGCGCAATGCCATTATCTCGGCATGAGCGCTCGGGTCATGCTGCGCAATCGGCTGATTAAACCCTTCGCCAACGATTTGACCATCAATCACAACCACTGCACCGACAGGCACTTCACCCAAAGCCTCAGCCTGACGGGCAAGTTCAATAGCACGACGCATGAATTGTTGATCCTGAGTCGAAAAATTCACAGTTTTTCCTATAGTTAGAAAAAAATCATAAGCAGTATATAATGTTTTTCGATAAATTCTGAGACAAGCAACGGGCCAATGCATGCTGAAAATTTTATTGCTGGAAGATGATGACTTCTTCAGAAAAAGCTTTTTAAGACTTTTTCATCGCCATCATTACGAAGTCATCGATTTACCTAATGGTGAGGGAGCCGTAGAGATCTGCGAGGCCGAAAAACCTGATATTGTTATAACCGATATCCTGATGCCGGTGGTCGATGGGCTGTCCTTTATTGACAGCTTGCGCAAAACTCACAATATGACACCGGTGATTGCCGTTTCAGGCGGCGGTAAATCTATTGCTCCGGATTTATGCCTGGATATTGCCGGTCGCTATGGTGCTACCGCAGTGATTGAAAAACCTTTTGATAACAAAGAACTGATCAATATGATCGAAACCATGACACAATAAAAGCCATAAATCATTGAACGGTATCTTCTTTAATCATACCGGGTTCCACTAAATTAAACGACGACTGATAGACCTCTGATTCGACTTCAAATAAGCCAAGTAATGTATGAAAAATATGATCATGACTCAAGATATCCCCATTATTTATACAAGAGTATTTTGAAGCTAACGGCTTAATTGCGACAATAACGACTTATTGATATTCTGAGGCAAATATGGAATTTACAGGTTCAATCAATGAGTTTAATGATGCAGATTTTCCTCATCACAAACATCCCTTTTGTAATGAGTCTCTTACTGATTCTGTTGACGATTTACTAGTGAATGATTGACTTATTCCCAAAAATCTTTCGTCAGAGCCATCATGTCACCTCTTGCCGTTCGCGGCGCTTATAGTCGCGCCAATGCCCTTTCGCGACAAGGCTGGCCAGTTGATCAAACACGGGATTGCTCGCCGGTAGCAGGCTGGACCGAGGGCAGTGCAAAAGAGAGCATGGCTGCAGTCAAGACAAAGCCCGATGACAGCCACAGACAGCCCTCCAGTCCATGCATCTGGTAGACCAGGCCGGACAGGACCGTGCCTGCCAGGCGGCCACCCGCGTTGGCCATGTAGTAAAAACCGACGTTCATCGACACCTTGTCATGATCGGAATAGGCCAGGATCAGGTAGGAGTGCACGGCTGAATTAATCGCAAAGACAATACCGAACAAAATCAATCCCGCGACCAGCACGGTTTCGACTGGCCAGCCCTGCTGCATGGCAACGACAATACCGGCTGGAAATATCGCCAGCATAAAGGCCGACAGCCTTGCGGTACCGCCCCCCGGCCCCTGTCCGTGTTGACTACGCCGAACCAGTTTTGGCGCTGATGCCTGCACAAACCCATAACCGATGACCCAGGCAGCCATAAAAGTACCCACGCCGGTCGCTGACCAGCCGGCCACCTCAACCAGAAATACGGGCAAGGCCACAACAAACCAGACATCACGAGAACCAAACAGGAAAAAACGCGCTGCCGACAGCCAGTTGATCGCCGGCACCTTGGAGAACACCTGGGTGAACTTCGGCTTTGATTTCATCTTGCCGACACCCGAAGGCAGCATGACAGCCGTGATGATCAGCACCACAAACAGCATGCCTGCCAAAACAATCAAAGCACCACGAAAACCAATCCATTCCAGCAACGCAGCACCGGCGAAAAAACCACCGCCCTTGAGCGCATTTTTGGAGCCGGTCAGAACGGCCACCCATTTGAACAGCTTTGACTCACCGCCGTCGCCGGCGATGAGTTTTACCGAGGCCTTGGCCGACATCTTGTTCAGGTCCTTGGCAATGCCCGACAAGGCCTGTACCGCCATCACGTAAGCCACCGACAACCAGGCATCCGGCACGGTCAGCATCGCCAGCGCTACCACCTGCATCGCCATGCCGATGTTCATTGTCAGGTTCAGGCCAATGCGCGCCCCCAGCCAGCCACCCACGAGGTTTGTCACAATGCCGAAGAACTCGTAAAACAGAAACAGCATGGCCACCTCAAACGGCGAATAGCCGAGCAGGTGGAAATACAGCACCACCAGCATGCGGATGGCGCCGTCGGTGATGGTAAACGCCCAGTAGCCGCCGGTGACGACCAGATAGTTACGCAGCTCACGTTCCATGGCTTACAGACTCCCGGCAACCATGGCCGCGATATCCATCATCCGGTTCATATAGCCCCACTCGTTGTCGTACCAGGCATAGACCTTCACCCGGGTGACATCAATGCCTTCTCTCCCCCTGCCAGCACGTAATCCCAAGCGGCCCATGCGGCAAACCCGTTGATACCGATCTTTACTGTCATTGAACTGTCTCCTCTTATCATTTTTTGTCGTAATATGCTGCGAGGTATTTGGTATCGGGGCAAGGGTCAAGATCAGGCGCCCTTCTTTGGGCAAGACCAGAATGTCATAGGGATGTTTACTATTGAACGGATAGCCCCCTCTGCGCCAATCAGGGGATCTTTCTTTGCGACTTTCTTGATTTCGGAAACAGCTTCGCGAAGACGCTGGCGCCAGCCTTGATGCCTTCCAGCTACAAGCGCCAGTCCTAAACCGCGATGGGAAAGTCCACTTGTGTTTGCTAACGGCCACTGCCATCAAACTCAGGCAGCAATCGGTTTGGCCTTCTCGATTCGCGCCCGTCGTTTAGGTGTGTTGAGCGCTTTCCACAACTCGTTGCGCTGCTGCAGATTCAACCAGAAATCAGCGCTATTCCCGAATACGGTCGCCAGCATCAATGCCGTGTCAGCCGTGATCGCGCGGCGGTTGGTACACAATTCATTGACGGTTTTTCGACTGACGCCCATGGCTTCTGCCAGCTGCCCCTGAGTCAACGCCATGGGCACAAGAAATTCCTCAGTGATCATTTCGCCGACACTGACGGGTTGTCTTTTTGTGATATTCATCGCCTGCCTCACCGATAATCGTGGCTATCCAGATAGATGTCCTGAGCCTCACCATGTTCGCCTGACCAGACAAACACCAATCGCCATTGCTTATTAACGCGAATCGAATGCTTCCCGACCAAGTTCCCTCTCAACTTTTCAAAATGATTGCTCGGAGGCGACCGCAAGTCGAGATCACAGGTCGCGTCATCGATTAACTGCAGTTTTCGGAACAGTCGGTCTACAATCTCAGCGGGTATCTTCTTGCTGGTTTTATCTTCCAGATAAAAATCCCTTAGCCAGCGGTCCCGAAAACTCTGAATCAACAGCAATCCCCTTCTTTATAGGGATACTGTAACGTACCTGGTTACTTTTCGCAAGTGATAGACGTGGAGAGTGTAGTGCTGGAATTGCCGGTATCGGTTTGCTGCAAAGCACCTATCAGTCAAGCTCCCCGGTACCATGCCAAGCTCAATTTTTATCTCATGGTATCGATGCCTGCTGCTTTGCTACGCGCAAGATATACCATGAAAAATGTCATTGATGATGCAGATTGCATTATCAATCTGATTATATTTATATTTCAATAGGTTATAAAATCCCTTCACTCCCACTCAATCGTCGCTGGCGGCTTGGACGAAATATCATAAGCCACTCGTGATATGCCTTTGACTTCATTGATAATACGACGCGAAACCAGTTCAAGAAAATCGTAAGGCAGATGTGCCCAGCGAGCCGTCATGAAATCGATCGTCTCAACCGCACGCAATGAAACAACATATTCATACTGACGCGCATCACCGACTACACCAACAGATTTGACCGGTAGGAATACGGTAAATGCCTGACTGACTTTGTCATAAAGATCATGATTTCGTAACTCGGTGATAAAAATATTATCGGCCAGTCGCAGGATGTCGGCATATTCTTTTTTGACTTCACCAAGAATGCGCACTCCTAAACCCGGTCCCGGGAATGGATGGCGATAAACCATTTCAGATGGCAAACCCAGCTCAATACCTATCTGACGAACCTCGTCTTTAAATAACTCACGCAAAGGTTCTACCAGTTCTAGCTTCATGTAATCCGGCAAGCCACCTACATTGTGGTGAGATTTGATCACATGGGCTTTACCTGATTTGGCGCCTGCAGATTCAATCACGTCAGGATAGATAGTCCCCTGTGCCAGAAAATCTACGTCAGTTAATTTACCGGCTTCTTCTTCAAAAATATCAATAAACAGGTTACCGATAATTTTACGTTTCTGTTCAGGATCTGCATTACCGGCAAGCTTGGACAGGAAGCGCTCTTCGGCATCTACCCGAATTACTTTTATGCCCATGTGCTCAGCAAACATTGCCATGACCTGGTCACCTTCCTGGTAACGCAGTAAGCCATTATCAACAAAAATGCAGGTTAATCGCTCGCCGATCGCCTGATGCAACAATGCGGCTACCACGGATGAGTCAACGCCACCGGACAAACCTAGAACGACTTGTTTTTCACCAACCTGTTGACGAATACTCTCGATGCTGTCTGTGATGATATTGGCAGGATTCCATAAAGCGTCACAGCCACAGATATCACAGGCAAAACGCTCAACAATACGTTTACCCTGTTTGGTATGAGTGACTTCCGGATGAAACTGTACACCATAAAATGACTTTTCCTCGTTAGCCATGCCGGCAATCGGAGCACTATCTGTGGTACAGATAACATTAAAGCCTTCCGGTAATTCGATGACACGATCACCGTGACTCATCCAGACATCAAGCATACCGTAGCCTTCCGGCGTTGTATGGTCTTCGATTTTATTGAGTAATTTTGAATGATTACGCGCCCTGACCTGTGCATAGCCATACTCATGGGTGTCTGATGATTCGACTTTTCCGCCCAGTTGTTGTGCCATGGTCTGCATGCCATAGCAGATTCCCAGTACCGGCACACCTAACTCAAAGATCATGTCGGGTGCTCGCGGAGTATCTTCTGCAGTGACGGTCTCTGGTCCACCTGACAGGATAATGCCTTTAGGCTGTTGTTCTTTTATCGCTTCTTCACAATTATCGTATGGCCAGATTTCACAATAGACGCCGATCTCCCGGACGCGTCTGGCTATCAACTGGGTATATTGAGATCCGAAATCAACAATGATGAGGCGATGGTTGTGAATGTTTTGTGTCATAGGGAAAGTCTTAAATTACGGAACTCAACAAAGTTCGAAAAATAAATATTAAGTAATTGCAAGCACCGCAAAAACGTTAAAAATTTTAAATCAATGTTTTGATCGCTAATCAATTAAATCAATGCAAAAAAAGATTTAAGGCAATAGTGCATGTTTTTCACTCAATCACCGCTTGATCCTGATTTTAGACGTCATTTTTCATAGCTTGCCTTAACTCGCTCCGCTCAAACAGAAGGCAAGCTGATCATGACAAAGCACTAAAAATCATGCGCGGTAAATTCGTTCTAAAAATTACACGATCGCGTAACAAAATAAGTAATACGGTTCTTTTAAATCCAAAATTCTTAATCAGTGCGATAATTCGGCGCTTCTTTAGTGATCTGAACATCGTGAACATGCGACTCACGCATACCCGCATTGGTCACACGCACAAAACGCGGCTTGGTACGCATCTCTTCGATATTGGCACAACCGGTATAACCCATACTGGAACGGATACCACCGATCAACTGATGAATGATATTCAATAAAGTACCTTTGTAAGGCACACGTCCTTCAATACCCTCAGGTACGAGTTTGTCAGATTCTTTGGTATCTTCCTGAAAATAACGATCGGAAGAACCGGTTTTACCGGACATCGCTCCTAAAGAACCCATGCCACGGTAAGATTTGTAGGAACGCCCCTGATACAACTCAACCTCACCCGGAGATTCATCAGTACCGGCAAACAGACCACCAACCATCACAGAGTGAGCACCGGCAGCCAGCACCTTGGAGATGTCACCGGAATAACGCAGACCACCATCAGCAATCAATGGCACACCGGTGCCCTCCAGAGCGGAGGCAACATTGGCCACCGCGGTAACCTGAGGTACGCCGACACCGGCAACAATACGTGTAGTACAAATAGAGCCCGGACCAATACCCACTTTAACCGCATCAGCACCGGCAGCTACCAGCGCCTTAGCCGCTTCACCGGTAGCAATATTGCCGCCGATCACGTCGACCTGAGGGAAGTTTTCCTTGACCCATTTGACGCGATCCAGCACACCCTGAGAATGACCATGCGCAGTATCAACAACGATGACATCAACTTCAGCTTCAACCAGAGCACGTACACGCTCATCAGTACCCTCGCCGACACCGACAGCTGCACCAACACGCAAGCGTTCCTGCGCATCTCGACAAGCCTGCGGATAATCTTTGGCTTTCTGGATATCCTTGACCGTAATCAGTCCTTTGAGATGAAAGTCTTCATCAACGACCAGCACTTTTTCGATACGATTTTCATGCAGTTTTTTACGAACTTCGCCACGACTGGCACCTTCGAGCACAGTGACCAGACGCTCGCGCGGCGTCATGATAGAACTGACCGGCTCGTCAATTTTCAGCTCAAAACGCAGGTCACGGCTGGTGACAATACCGACAAGGTCATCACCATCCACGACCGGTACACCGGAAATTTTATGCGCACGGGTAATATCCAGCACTTCACGCACAGAAGCTGTTGAAGCAACGGTGATCGGGTTGTTGATCACGCCACTTTCATAACGTTTGACTTTGCGGATTTCTTCAGCCTGCTCTTCGGCAGTCATGTTTTTATGCACGATACCGATTCCACCTTCAAGTGCCAGCGCTATTGCAAGACGTGCTTCGGTGACAGTGTCCATGGCCGCTGAAATCAACGGAATATTCAAATTGATGTTGCGCGTCAGCTTGGTTTCCATGCTGACATCTTTAGGCATAACGGTAGAATGATCAGGGATCAGGAGAACGTCATCAAAAGTAAGGGCTTCTTCGACAATACGTAACATAGTAAAAATCCGGGTAAGTATGCAGGGGACTGAATCAATACATTATAGATTTCACCCCCTTTCGGGTAAACTGCTTATTGATTAATAAAGAAAAAAATCATGTCACAAATTCCCGAAAACACACTGGTGTACTCCATTTCACGACTCAATACCGAAGTCCGTCAGGTACTTGAATCCGGTTTTCCACTCGTCTGGGTTGAAGGTGAAATATCCAACCTTTCCCTGCCCCGCTCCGGTCACATGTATTTCTCACTGAAAGATGCCCATGCGCAGACACGCTGTGCCATGTTTCGCATGAAACGTCAGTTGCTGCGTTTTAATCCGGCCGAAGGACAACGTGTTTTGTGTCGCGCCCGCATAACCCTGTACGAAGCGCGCGGTGATTTTCAGCTGGTTATCGAACACATGGAAATGGCCGGTGAAGGCCAGCTGCGTCAGGCGATTGAAGCACTAAAACAGAAACTCGAGTCCGAAGGTCTGTTTGATCCGGCCCTGAAAAAGCCGTTACCGGCGATCCCGCAAACCGTTGGCGTGATTACCTCGGCAACCGGTGCTGCGATTCGTGATGTATTGAACGTGCTGCAACGTCGTTTCCCGGCAATCCGGGTGATTGTCTATCCGGTTCTGGTACAGGGTGAGCAGGCAGCTGCAGATATTATTCGCATGTTAAAGATTGCCGATCAGCGGCGGGAATGTGATGTTCTGATCCTGACCCGCGGCGGCGGTTCACTGGAAGACTTGATGGCTTTTAATGATGAACAACTGGCCCGTACCATTCACGCTTTGCAAACACCGGTGGTGTCAGCCATCGGTCATGAAATCGATAACAGTATCAGCGATTATGTCGCAGACCGGCGGGCCGCGACACCCTCAGCCGCGGCTGAGCTGATCTCGCCCGATATCATGCACTTGAAACAGCAAGTAACGAAAAGCTTTAATAATCTGCGTCAGCAGATGCTTTCTCAATTGCGTCAACTAAAGCAGAAAAGCGTGTTTCTCGATAAAACCCTGTTACAGCATTCACCACAGCGCAAATTACAGGAAAACTTTCAGCGCCTGGATCATCTCAGTATCCGTCTGGGTCAGTTAAGCCGTTTTCAACTGCAAAGCAAACAGCATCAGCTGGCACAAATCGACAAGTCACTGCAAATGCAGTCGCCCCATCATAAAATCAGCCGGGCCAGACAACAGTTCAACAATCTTAAGACACGCATGAATCAGGCCTCACCCATCAAGCTTATCCACACCAATAGTGAAAAACTGCACCATGGCCTGAGGCAATTAACACTGGCCATGCAACATAAGCTGCAAGGTCAGCAAAAACAGCTTGAATCAACGGCTAAATTACTCGATTCGGTCAGCCCGCTGGCAACGCTGTCACGTGGTTATTCGATTACCCGCAACCAGCATCAGGAAATCATCAAATCCACCCGTCAGCTGAGCAAGGGCGAGCAGATAGAAACCCGGCTTGGCGATGGCTCAGTGATCAGTAACATTCAGGAGATAATACGAAACAGCTAATTATTTCTTTTTACTGTTGACGTGTTTTTTCAAACGCTGACGTTTAGCCACCTGACGTGAAGTCAGTTTGTTTTTGCGACCTTCAAAAGGATTAGTGCCGGTTTTGAATTCAATTCTCAGTGGAGTACCGGCAAAATCAAACACCTTGCGAAAACGATTCATCAGGTAACGCCGGTAAGCATTAGGCGTGGCATCAACCTGGTTGCCATGAATCACGATAATCGGCGGATTCTTACCACCCTGATGGGCATAACGCATTTTGATACGACGACCTTTGACCAGCGGCGGCTGATGTTCCATCAGGCAATCTTCAAGGATGCGGTTGATTTCCGGCGTAGACAGGTCACGCATGGCATTGCGATATGCCTGATCGACTTTATTCAACAATAATCCTACGCCACTGCCATGCAAAGCCGAGACAAACATCCATGAAGCAAAATTCAGAAATGGCAGCTTACGCTGCATCTGATCTTTAATGGTTTCACGCTCATCTTCATCGAGGCCATCCCATTTATTGATGACCACGATAACAGCACGTCCGGCATCCAGAATATGCCCGGCCAAAGTTGCATCCTGTTCACCAATGCCTTCATGTGCATCCAGCACCAGCATAACAACGTTAGCCTGATCAATGGCCTGCATGCTTTTGATGACACTGAATTTTTCAATCATGTCACTGACACGCGAACGCCGGCGAATGCCCGCAGTATCAATCAGTGTGTAGCGCTTACCGTCTTTTTCAAAAGGAATCGAAATCGAATCACGGGTGGTCCCCGGCTGGTCAAAAGCCACCACCCGCTCTTCACCCAGCAAACGGTTAATCATGGTGGATTTGCCGACGTTCGGACGACCGACGAGAGCGATTTTAATGCCGGCATCTTCATCTTCAGTTTCGGCTTGATCAAACTCCGGTGGCAGGATGGATAAAACCTTGTCCATCATTGGCTTGACACCGCGACCATGGGCTGCCGATATCGCTATAGGTTGCCCCAGAGCCAGTGGATAGAACTCAGCGGCAGCTTCGTTACTACCGAGGTTTTCACTTTTATTGGCAATGACGGTAATGTCTTTACCGGTTTTACGCAGCTCCAGCGCAATGGCTTCATCGGCTGCTGATAACGTTTCGCGGGCATCCACCAGAAAAAGAATATGATTAGCTTCACCAATGGCGAACTTAACCTGATCGATCATCAGACTTTCGACCCCGTCAACATCGCCACTGATACCACCGGTATCAACAACCAGATAAGGTCTTTTGCCAACGCGGCCAATACCGTACTTGCGATCCCGGGTCAGTCCGGGTTGATCCGCTACCAGCGCATCGCGGGTTTTGGTTAGCGAATTAAATAACGTCGATTTACCAACATTGGGGCGTCCGACCAACGCAATCACGGGAAGCATTTTTAGCTACCTTATTTAACAGGTTGAGAGGCTGTCAGTGTACCGTCGCTGTTATAGGTATATAACACGCCATTTACTGACTCCGGTGCTACTTCAATAGCACCACTGCCGGCGCGGGTTCTGGCTACCAATGCCCCGTCCGAATGATTAAACCAGTGTAGATAACCTTCAAAATCACCGACAACGACATAGCCGTCAACTGCGGCCGGTGCAGAGGTTCGCCGGTATAACAAACTATCCTGTTTCCACATGGCTGAGCCGTTATCAGGGTTTAACCCCCAGACCTTACCAGTGTCATCAGAAACATAAAGATAGCGCCAGTCAGCTTCTACACCCGAGTAGGAAGAGAGTTGACGTCGCCATAATACCTTACCACTGTATTCGCTGACAGCAGCCACTTCCGATTGATAAGTACCAACAAAAACAGCGCCATTGGCAACAAAAATATCACCATCGATATCCACCATGCGTTCCAGTTCAGAACGCCCGGATGGTGTAGTGACCGAGGTCTCCCAAACCAGCTCACCACTGTCAACGCGCAAAGCCACCAGTTTACCACCGGCAAAACCGGTAATAACATTGGGTCCGGAAATCACCGGAGAACTGCTACCGCGTAACGTCAGGACCGGCACTTCACGTGCATAAATCCAGCGCTGGCTGCCATCGATTGCACTTAATCCCAATAACTTACCGTCAATGCTCAATACCACTACAGTCCCATTAGCAACCGCGGGCACTGACAAAACCTCACTGGACGCCTCTACCTTCCAAAGTAGCGTGCCATCAGTTTGGGAAAAAGCGGCCACTTCGCCGTCAGAGGTACCTACCACAACCAGACCTTCACCACTTCCGGGTCCTCCGGAAATCGCCAGATCAGTTTCTACCGACCAGATAGAACTGCCGTTGCCGGCATCCAGTGAAAACAACCTGCCTTCAGCATCCGCGACAAACACCCTCCCCTGATCGACTCTGGGAATCAGTTTCAAGCGGGATTTATTGTCACCACTGCCAACACTGCGGCTCCAGAGCTGTTTAACCTCGAGCTGCTTGTTAAACTCAACCAGCTCAGCCGGTTTAAGTTTGGACTCTTCAGCAAACCAGCTGGTTGGGTCAGCTACGCTACCGCAACCTGACAACAAAATAACAGGCATTGCCAGCAGCACAATGTGGCGAAAGGAGCTGTAAATTTTCATCATCGAACCTGATTGATTTTCATTTCGATAAAGGCCTGATTGCTACCATTCGCATCAAGGGCTTTTTGGTAAGCACTTAAAGCGGCCGCTTTATCACCACTTGCCAGGGCTATATCACCTTCAATGTGGGCAAACTCACCGGCAAAAGCAGTGCCCGAGTACTGTTTGGCCAGGGCTGCTGCAGCATCCGCTTCATTCATCGCCAGTAAAACTCTGGCAAGGCGAACATTAGCCATCGCTTTCAGGCCTTCAAGATCAGCTTGCGCAGCAGCATATTCCAGTTGGGCTTTGGCAGACGGCAGGTCTTTTTGGCTGACATAAACCCGTGCCAGTTCGAGCGCTGCAAAATAATCATAAGGCGTTGATGCATAGTCGGCACGCAAGGTTTGATTGATCGCTTCAGCCGAATCCAGGTTATCAGCCTGTAGCGCCTGGGCAAAAACATCAAATTCCTGTGAAGCCTGAGCTGCCTGCTGCTGTTGATAAGTTCCCCAATAGCGCCAACCGAAAACCAATGCCAGGCCTATGACAATGCCACCAATAATCGATTTACCGTTTTCAGACCACCAGCGTTTTAACGCTTCAGCTTTTTCGTCATCGGATAGATGATGTGAATTCAGCACAATCCTGTCCTCTCTAGTTCTGTTTTATTTTTGATTGACTGATTAATCAGTCAAATAATGCCGCGATATTATCACTGAGCGTGTCAATCGACAGTTCTTTTTGTTCGCCGCGCGCCAGCAATGGCTTGACGCTTACGACTCCGCGCAACAATTCATCTTCACCGACAACCAGTGCCCAGGCAGCACCCGACTTATCAGCTTTTTTGAATTGTGATTTGATCGAGCCGCCACCGCAGTTAACTAGCAGTTTCAAAGCAGGCAAAGCATCGCGTAATTTTTCAGCTATGACAAAAGCCTGTTGTTGCGCAGTTTCTCCGGCTACCACCATGAATACATCCGGTCGCCCCAGATCCTGCCCTAGCCCACGCTCCTCAAGCATCGCAATCAGGCGTTCCATGCCCATCGCAAAACCAACCGCAGGTGTTTCGCGCCCGCCTAACTGACTGACCAGCGCATCGTAACGGCCTCCAGCACACACCGTGCCCTGAGCGCCTAGCTTATCCGTCACCCACTCAAAGACCGTACGGGAATAATAATCAAGCCCGCGTACCAGTCTTGGATTGATGACATAGCGGATGCCATTGGCATCCAGTGCTTTACAGATCCAATCAAAATGGGCGCGGGATTCTTCACCAAGCTCATCCATCAATGCCGGTGCTGCTTCTATAATCTCGCGCATATCGGGATTCTTGGAATCAAGAATGCGTAATGGATTCGTGCCAAGACGACGCAGACTGTCTTCGTCCAGAGCACTTTTATGCTGCTCCAGGTAGGCAACCAGTTTATCCCGATATACAGCTCTTTCTGCAGATGTTCCCAGCGTATTGATTTGCAACTCAAGATCTGTCAAACCAATCGCCTGCCAGATACGTGCTGTGATCAGCAACAGCTCAAGATCGATATCCGGTCCCGCCATGCCATAAGTTTCAACACCGATCTGGTGAAACTGGCGATAACGCCCTTTTTGTGGACGCTCATGTCTGAACATCGCCCCCTGGTACCAGAGACGCTGTACTTGATTATAAAGCAGACCATTTTCGATACCGGCACGCACACAACCTGCGGTGCCTTCCGGCCGCAAAGTCAAACTATCGCCATTACGATCATCGAAGGTGTACATTTCTTTCTCAACAATATCGGTAACTTCGCCGATAGAGCGTTTAAAAAGATCGGTACTTTCAACAATCGGCATGCGGATTTCTCGATATGCATAAGCGGCCAGAACCTGACGAACCTTTGCCTCGAGAAATTGCCACAGCGGCGTCTGCTCGGGCAGAATATCTTTCATCCCTCTGACAGCCTGGATGTTTTTAGCCATTAATCTATTCCTGAAAATAACAAGGCCTCGCACCGGTTCGATGAGAGGCCTGAGAAAAGCCGTTCAATTTGCCCTAATGATACAGGCAGGTGTGATGGTCAATCAATCCAGGCGAGTTCTGAAGTTCTTTAGAGTTCCAGAACAAAGCGCGCAACATTGGCTCTTTCATGTTGGGCCAGATCATAGAGTTGGCCGTTGACCATCATTTCAACGCCACGAACGTTACCGAGCAATATTTTGTAAGGCGCAGTCCCGCCCAGGATAATTGTCTGTCCGGGCCGAGCCTGATTGATGTATTTGTAACTTCTGGAACTATCACGGATATCTACCCAGCATACCTGCGAAAAAGTCAAAGTCACAGCATTTGAAACTGCCACAGCTTCTGCTGCAGGCTCAACGGTATCTGCCAGCATTGCCGAAGTAGTCTCATTAACTGGTAAATTTTCAGCTGTTTCAATCGTTTCAACTGTTGACTGAACTTCATCAACCACAGATACCACAATCGGCTCTGATGTCTGGACAATCGGTTCAGGCATCTCAACCACCGCTTCAGAATCTTTCACTACCGGCTCAGCCGTATCAATCACCGGCAATGACAAAGCAGCTGTTTCAGATTCAACGGGTATTGATTCCTGAGTTTCAATTTGCATCGGCAATGCAATATTTCCGGCATCTGATGACTGATTATCAGGTTCGGCCCGCATCAATGAAAGCCCGGGTAGTTCAAGATTCATCGCTGGCATAGACATGCCGCTAAACCACTGCTGTTGCCAGCCGAAATAACCACCGGCAGCAATGAGAAGAATCATTAACAGTTTAAAGAACGGAAAACCGCCACCCCGGCGAGTCGATACATCACGACTGGTATCAAATTTATAATGATGAGTGGCTGTTGTAACCGGCTTTTGCTGTTCCGGGCTGAAATCGTTCAAGGCCTTGATAATGGATTCTTCCGGAATACCAACCTGACGGGCGTATTTTTTGAGATAACCAGAGACATAGACGCGACCGGGCAACCTGGCAAAATCATCATTTTCCAGTGCTTGCAAGGTATCGAGTTTTAGAAAAATCGCCTCTGCAATCGCTTCTTCAGTCAAGCCCCTGGCTTTACGAGCCGCTTTTAGCCTGGCTCCGGGACCTTTCGGTAGTGGCAATTCACTGACCACTTCTTCAGTTTTATCTATAGACACTGCACTCATTCAGATCACAAACTCCCATCTTGCTGCAACAAAGCCGTTTCCTTTGAATCAGGAAATTTGTTCTTTAACAGCAATTTGTAACTGTCCAAATTATTTTTATCGCCAAGCTGCTGCTCGGTTTTTATTCCCCAGTAAAGGGTTTTGGCATCATGCCTTGCTACTTCCAGATATCGTTGAATATAGGCACGAGCTGACCAGTAATTTTCAGTCCGAACGCTAACGTCAATCATATTATAGAGAGCTGGCGCAAATTTTCCATTTATTTGCAAGGCCTTACGTAAATATTCTTCAGCTAAATCTAACCTTTCGTTTCTAAGTGCACATATTCCTATCTCAGCCATAGGCAGGTATTTTTTAGTAAAGAGAGGATGATTTATCGAATTGGTGAAATGAATTTTGGCACGATCAAAATCTTTGCGTTCACAAAGAAAGCTGGCATAAGCACTATTGATATAAGGCTCATACGGAGAAATGGATAACGCTTTTCTAAAGTTTTCATCCGCCTTATTAACCTGACCTATTTGCTGAAGAACTATCGCCATCACATTGAAAGAATTAGGATTTTGAGGATCTTCTTTAATAGCCCTATCGGCGTATCTCAACGCTGTCGCGAAATCATTTCGCTGAATATAAGCGGCTGCCAGGCCAATAAAAGTCTTCGCCGGGCTGTTATCATATTTACCAATTTCCAGATCAATCTCACCTTGACTGGCAGCACTATTTTCATTGTAAGTTTGATTTGACGCACAGCCAAAAAGCATCAGAATTAGCGGAATCAGTAACAGACGCTTCATTGATTTTGCATGCCTCTTAATTGTCGTTTGGTACGATCCTTAACCTTGCCAACCAGTTGGCCGCAAGCCGCATCAATATCATCACCGCGGGTTTTGCGGGTAATCACAACCAGTCCTGAACGCACCAGGCGATCTCTAAAGCGATCTATGCGTTCACGTGGCGAAGTTTTAAAGGAAGTCCCGGGAAAAGGATTAAATGGAATAAGATTTATTTTAGAAGGCGTGCCTTCGAGCAAACGAATCAGTTGTTTTGCATGCTTGTCCGTATCGTTAACGCCATCCAGCATGACATATTCCCAGGTCACTTTGCGTCGATTCTCTCCACGCAAATAGGATTTACAGGCCGGCAGCAAAGTCTCAAGCGGGTACTTTTTATTGATAGGAACCAGTATGTCTCTTAATTCGTTGTTCGGCGCATGCAAAGATACCGCCAGAGAAACATTCGAGACTTCCTTGAGTTTCTCCAGAGCCGGAACCACGCCCGAGGTACTGATAGTGACCCGATGTCGTGAGATCATATATGCCAGATCATCCTGCATCAGATTCATTGCAGTAACGACGGCATCGAAATTAGCCAGAGGCTCCCCCATCCCCATCAACACAACATTGGTCAATTTGTGTTGCATGGCATGGGTGACAGCCCAGACCTGACCAATAATCTCTGCCGTGCTGAGGTTACGATTAAATCCCTGCTGCGCCGTTGAACAAAATGCGCAATCGAGCGCACAACCGACCTGAGAGGAAACACACAGGGTATATCGATCACGTTCCGGGATCAGGACAGTTTCAATACGCTGTCCATCCGGCAGTTCAACCACCCACTTGGTTGTACCGTCCAGAGCAGGCTGCTCAAAGACTACTTCAGGGACTTCCACAATAGCGGTTTCTTTTAGCTGATCTCGCAGTTTCTTGGAGATATCGGTCATCTGCTCAAAATCAGTCACACCGTGTCGATGAATCCACTTGAGAATATTGCGACCATTAAAGGCACGATGACCTAGAGATTCGATAAAACTCTCGAGTCCCTTGCGATCAAAATTGAGAAGATTAACTTTGTGTGATGACAAAACTACGGCCTGACAACAAATATAATGCTGTTGTAACAAAAATTTATCGAAATGTTTAGTTTTTTCAATTAATTACTTAACAAACCGACAGGGAAAAATCAGATAACATGCAGCAAACCACTCTGAAAACCTCCGAATCCAACAAAAAACCGGCATCAGGTCTGGCGCTTAACTTCTAAAATATCAGGCATTTGCATGACCTTTTCAATAATCCGGCTTAACTGCTGCATATTCTGGATTTCTACCGTAAATCGCATTGTTGCGCGATCCTGTTTTTTATCGGAATGAGTTTTCACCCCAATCACGTCGATATCCTCATTAGAGAACAAGGCCGAGATATCCCGCAACAGACCTTTGCGATCAATAGCAAAGACTTTGATATCAACCGGATAGGCGCCGCTGGAGCCATCATCAGGCCTGCCTGCCCAGACGACATTGATCAAACGCTGGCGACCACTCTCATTCATTTTATTAATCACAGAACAGTCACGGCGATGAATTGAAATTCCACGACCTTTGGTGATATAGCCAATAATCGGATCATAAGGCACCGGCTTACAACACTTGGCAGTGGTAGTCATTAAATCACCAACCCCATCGACAATAACATCGTTTTGCAGTGGTTCCTGAGATTGTTTTTTCCGGGTTCGCGGTTTGTGCTGAAAACCTTGCTTGGGCAGATCCAGCGGCAGTTCCGCCTGACGACGTTGCGCACAGGCAGCAACCTGAATCGGTGTCAAATCTCCCCGCCCAATCGCTGCGAGCAACTCATCGGCTGAATTGACATTGAAACGTTCTGCAATTTTCAACAGGTCCGGCCATTGCAACCCGAGTTTGCTGATCTCCCGTTCCAGCGAAGCACGGCCGATTTTAAGATGCTGATCAAAATCCTGTAATTTGAACCACTGCTTGATGCGATTTCTGGCTCTGGAGGTTCTAGTATAGCCCAGATGCATATTCAGCCAGTCACGGCTTGGCCCACCTTCTTTGACCGTCAGGATTTCAACCGTATGACCGCTTTGCAGTTTACTGTTCAAGGTCACAATCTGACCATCGACCTTGGCACCCCGGCATCGATGACCGACATCCGTGTGAATCGCATAGGCAAAATCAATTGGCGTAGAGCCCAAAGGCAGTTCAATGACTTTACCTTGCGGTGTCAGCACATAAATACGCGTAGATTCAAATTCCTGCTGCCACTCATCCAAATCTGGATCTGCGGAAGATTCTTCGTCCTTTTGTTCAAGCCATTGGCGCATCCAGGCAATACGACTTTCCAGTTCTTCATCCTGACCGCGGCTTTCCTTGTAACGCCAGTGGGCTGCAACACCACGTTCGGCATGGTCATGCATGTCAAAGGTTCTGACCTGAATTTCCAGAGGCTTGCCTTCGGAGTCAATCACCGCAGTATGCAGTGACTGATAATGGTTAGCTTTCGGGGTAGCGATATAATCGTCAAACTCACCGGGAATATGGCGCCAGATGCCATGCACAATACCCAGCACTTCATAACATTGTGCAACAGTATCGACCATCACCCTAACGGCCAGCACATCAAATATCTGATCAAATTCAACGTGTTTACGCTGCATTTTTTTCCAGATACTGTAAATATGTTTGGCGCGACCGGAAATATCCGCCTCAATTCCATGCTCGGCAATTTTTTCCCGTAATAGTGCAATCATGTCGTGAATGTACTGCTCACGATCACGCCGCCGGCCTTTGAGTTGTTTGGCCAGTTGCTTGTAATGATCCGGTTCCAGATAACGCAACGACAGGTCTTCAAGTTCCCACTTAAGCTGCCAGACACCCAGTCGATTAGCCAAAGGAGCATAGATATCGCGGGTTTCCTTGCCGATACGACGTTGAATAGCCTCATCATGGTCTTTGAGGCGACGCAGCAAATGCAGACGCTCTGCCAGCACCACCAGAATAACCCGCACATCACCGGCAATGCCTAACAACATACGGCGTAGATTTTCGGTATGCTGCTCTTCATTCAGATCAATGCTGCTGCCGGCAGCAGCAATGCCGATTCTGGTCATGTTATTCAGCATATTCAGCAACTGCGAGCCAAACATGCCTTCTATTCGCCGCTCATCAAATCCAATATGCCCAACCGCATCATGCAGGATAGCAGCAGCCAGCGTTTCAACATCCAGCTTCAGAGTATTAAGAATATCGGCAACATGCAGCACAAACAGAATAATCGGTTCACCACCGGGTTTGCACTGATCGCGATACAGGTGCAGCGCCTCCATACAGGCCGCACGCAGATAATCTATTTCATCGTCATCACGCTTTAGCGCAATGGTATCCAGCCAGCACAGAATATCCTCTTCCCTGAGAAAACTGTTATCGTTAGGTAAAACCGTGCTGATACTGACCATGAGGAGTTATGGGTCGCAATTAATCCAGAACGTGACTCACCAGACCGTCTGCCAGTTTTGGCTCAAACCAGGTTGATTTAGGCGGCATCACTTCTCCGGCATCTGCAACAGCCATCAAAGCTTCCATAGTGGTTGGATACAGTGCAAAAGCCACCTGCCAATCACCGGAGTTAACACGTTTCTCGAGTTCGCCGAGACCTCGAATACCGCCGACGAAATCGATGCGATTATCGCGACGCGGATCACTGATACCAAGAACAGGCTCTATCAAATTATCAGCCAGCAGGCTGACATCCAGACGTGCAACCGGATCGTCAGGTCTCTCGGCAATAAGCGTCAGTTTGTACCAGCAACCATCCAGATACATGCCAAATTCAGCTTCTTTTGCCGGTTTAACTTGCGAGGCACTTTCTTCAATGCTGAATTTCTCGGCTATACGTTGCAAAAAGGTCTGCTTATCCAGGCCGTTAAGGTCTTTGACCACCCGGTTGTAATCGAGAATCTGCATCTGGTCATGCGGAAAAACCACCGACAGGAAATAATTGTAGGATTCACTGCCTGTATGTCCTGTATTGGCCGCTTTCATGCTATTGCCGACACGGGAACCGGCAGCCGATCGATGATGACCGTCAGCGACATAAATAGCCGGCATCGCATCAAAAGCTGCGGTCAATGCAGCCACCTGATCCGCATCTGACAAAACCCAGATTTCATGACGTACATTATCATTGGCAGTCACATCAACATCCGGCGTTCGCGCCGCAGTTTCGGCAAGAATCGCATCGACAGTCTGATCAGCTTTATAGACAAGAAAGACCGGCCCGGTCTGGGCATTCAGTGCTTCGATCTGACGTACCCGGTCATCTTCTTTGACCGGTCGGGTAAATTCATGCTTTTTGATGCGGTCATTGTCATAGGCTTCGACTGAAGCGGCGGCTACCAGACCGGTCTGCACATGCTGCCCCATAGTCAGACGATAAACGTAATAACTCTCAGTGGCATCACGAACCAGCACACCTTCGTTGATCATATGCGCCAGATTCTCAGCCGCTTTATTGTAGACCGCATCGGAATATTGATCAGTTCCTTCTGGCAGATCAACTTCCGGACGTGAAAT
>Ga0181576_10000586_pt1 | contig 27283 bp, 14 predicted proteins | sample 101ome_22_FD_132464 | JGI IMG/M metagenome (GOLD analysis project Ga0181576, IMG submission 132464) | Coastal salt marsh microbial communities from the Groves Creek Marsh, Skidaway Island, Georgia - 101412BT metaG (megahit assembly) | ecosystem: Environmental > Aquatic > Marine > Intertidal... | reverse complement strand
CGACACTCTCACTTCCGTCGCACGTCGCGTCAGCGTGGGCCCGCCTCTGCGCGTTGGCCGCTGCCAGACGGCTCCGTGCCTCGTCCGCCCAGCCCCGCAGGCCCCGTCGGAGGAGACCTCTCATGTAGGCAACGGCGAGGCCGTGCCGCATCTGATTGAGCCTGGCGTCGCGCGCTGCCCGGGCCACTAGGCGGGCGCGGGCAGCGGCAGCGCCCGTCGCCGTGGCCGCGTTGCTGTCACTGTCGTCATCGTCGCCCGAGGACGACGACTCGCCGTTGGCTGCGTGGGCCCGGCGAGCCGCCGCTTGCGCCTTAGCTTCCCGCTCTTTTTCGAGAGCCTCGATCTTGCTCTGCAAAATGTCGTTCTCGCGCCGCTGCTGCTCAGCCTCGATCTCAGCGCGCCTCCGCCGCGCCGCCGCGACGGCCCCAGCGATGGCCCCAGCGACCTTAGTCTCGCGCGCGTCGGAGCGTGCCTCTGCCGCCTCGACCTCCAGCTGTGCCACCTCTCGCCGCTGCTCCTCGAGCTCCTCCGCCGCGCGCCGGGCTCTGGCGGCCGCCACCATGCGCTGAGCGGCGCCCGACACGCGTTCGGACGCGAGGCGGCCCAGGAGCTCCTCGCGTTCCTTGCGTCGCTCCTCCTCGGCCGCTGCTGCCCGCACCCGTTCCGTCTCCCGCTCGACCTCGCGTGCCGCCTCGGCCTCGCGCTCGCGCCCGGCGGCCTTGGCCCGCTCGACCATGCGTCCGGCGACCCCGGCGACGCGCTCTCCGGCAGCGCGGCTACGCTCGCACTCGGCCTCGGCCTTCAGCGCTGCCACTTGGGCCTCGAGCGCGGTCACTGTCGCGCGCAGGGTCGAGGCGGCGGCGATGGCCTCCTCACGGTCGCGGTGCGCCGCCTCCGTCTCAGCCCGGAGCTCGGCGACGGACGTGTCGCGTACCGCCAGCTCGCTGGCTGCCTCGGTGAGGAGCGCGTCGGCCACGAGCACACGTGATCGGGCCTCGCCGGCTCGCGCCCTGTCGGCCGCTGCCTCGGCCGAGCGGCGCTCGCACTCGAGCCGCGCGGCAGCGAGGAGGGCGGGGCCGTCGGGATCGGCATTGGGTGCCGCCAACCCCTCGACATCGCGCTTGGCCAGGGCGATGTCCCGGCGCCACGAGGCGACGTGGGCACCTCGGTGATCGCGCCACGTCACGCGGACAGCGAGGTCGCCCGAGACGCGATTTCCAGCGGCGTCCCGTCGTGCCGCGTCGTCGTCGTCAGCATCCGTGTCCCCTGAGTCGAACTTGCGCGGCCGGAGCTCTACTTCGACGTTGAGATGGCCCCGCGCCCGGAGCGGTGGCCCCGGGGATCCTGGCCCGCTGCGCCCTCGAACGCTCACGCCGGCCGGTCCGTCGGATGCCTCCACTCGGGCACGGCTGCTCTCGACGTCGGCCCGGGCCCGGATGAAGAATCCCCGCAGGTCGCCGTTGTCGGCCTTATCGGCCTCGGCCACAACCGCGGGCTCGGCTCCCGGATCGTGGTCTCCCGACGCTCGGGCCCCCTGCCCGCGGACGAACCTGCCGCCGTCGACAACGGCCACCGACCGGAGTTGGAAGGGCCCGCCGCCGCGGAGGGGGAGGGTGAGACCCTCGGAACGACGGAGATCGAGGGCGCGCGGGTTGTAGCAGCGCCTCCCGTGGACGAGGCGGGTGGCACGGTCGACGAGGGTGCCGTCACCCCCCGCGCTCTCTGACCGGCCCGCGCCCGAAACGAGCGAGGCCGACCGGGGCTCGCCCGCCGCGTTGCCTGTCAGCGGGCCATCAGCCGAGGCAAGCACAAAGGCCCCAGGGTCGACGCGGCCGTCGGGCTCACGCATCGAGCCCCGCAGCGACTCGCGCCAGCTCCGCATCCGGTCCTCCAGTCCCGCCTCGCGGAGGCCCTCGCCCTCGACGCGGGGGCGGGAACCAAAGTTACTGGGCAGTTTACCGCCCTCGGACCAGTCCAGCTGGAAGGACCGCTGTGACGAGCCAGCCATGAGGCTGCCCTGATGGTCGGCTCCCCCAGTGTCACCTGCGCTGGTCGACCCGAGGAGGTTACCACGGCGGGACGTGGGCCGCGATGCCGACCATGAGCGGCGGGCAATCTTGCCTTGGCCAAGGCGTTTGGGGTGGGGGGGCACCTGCCGAGACCCAAGCGCCGCATCCGCCCAGCGCCCAGGCGACCGCGCGCCGCCACGAGAGCTGCCGCCGCGCAAGCTGCCGCCGGCCGACGGGGATGCCGCCGGGCTGCGGCCCGGAAGGGTGTTGCGCGACGGGAACCGCGGCGGGGAGGCCGGAGGCGCCGCCCGGAGGGGCGGGGCGCGGACGGAGAGATGGGGCGCGTTGGGGTCGGCTTTGCCGCCGCCTGGGCTTGATGGCGCCATCTGAAGCGAGGCTAGGAGTCGCGCCGCCTCGGACGCGTCGGGGAGGCGGGGGGCCCGGCGCACCGACGGGGTGTGGACGGGGACGGGGGCCGACACATGGAGCGCAGCGTCAGCTGCCGCGCCGTCTTCAACGGCGGCGTTGGGGGCCTGCCCCTCAGCCTCGGCAGTCGGCAACACCGAGGCGACGCCAAACGACGGGCGGCGCGCGGCCAGAGACTCCCATGGGAGTCCTCCCGGGGAGTCATAGCGACGGCCGCGGCCTCCCAAGGGCGTCCCCGTTTGACCGCCACCGGTGTGGGAGGGGGAAGCGGACCGCGCTGTCTGTTGGGGGTCGCCTGTCCCCATCTTGGACGGTCTGCGCCACGAGGATGGACCCGGGGCGAGAACGCGTCCCGGGCGGGCGGGACTCGCCCACCGCTGTCCCAGGGGGTCCCCGAGGCCCCCGGTGTTGCGCGATGACTCGGGACCCTCGGCGAGGCCGCCGGCCAATGTGCCGAGGGCTGAGGCAGCAGCTCCTCGGCGGAGGATTCCGGATGGGCGCCACGGGCCCGGGGAGCCGCGGGGTGGCCGATCCACGTGGATGGTGTTGGGCGCGATCCCCGGGGGGGCGGGCTCGACGATTCCGTCGCGGCCGCGGGGGCGGAGGGCAGACCCGCCAACCAAGGGGCCGCCGGACCAGTCGCGCCCATCGGGGCCGGCCGTCTGCACGGCTGTGTCATCCTTGCTGGAATACTTCTGCGGTAGGGGGGAGAGAGATGGGGACGAGAGGCGGAGAGAAAGGAGGGAATTCTGCCGAGGGAATCGGGAGAGAAACGTCGGGGGTGGCGCAGCACCGGCGCCCATGTGGGAGTAGTCGACCAGCGCGCGCACCTCTCTTTGTCACCATCTCGCCTTCGCAACGCCAGAACGGCTGAAGGCGTCACCGTCTCCGTCGGCAGTCGAGCCACCCACGAGTAAAGGTCGTGGATGATGCTTGGCTGGGGGGCGGTCGAGGCCCGTGTTGAGCGCGGTCGAGGGCATGTCGCGGCCGGCCTCGACGACAGACGCGGGAGGCTCTTGCGGGTTGAGGCACGTCTTTTCTAGGGTGACACTTTCCCCACAGTTTCAACTTGGTGCCTGCCTCACGACTTTACTGCCAGATGCCTCGCGGCGCCTCGTTGTTCGTCGGGGTGAGCCTCTCAAGTGTCCTCTACCGGACAGGTTGGCTGGCAGCCTTATAGCTCCTCCCGTCTCCAGGTGCCTCCTTCGCGGCGCGGTCGTCTCCGGCGACCTCGTGAGAGCTCTCGTCTTCATGCTCGGCGGGTGGCGGGGGCGTTGCGTGATGTCGGGGCCCTGCCTCCTCGTTCGTTATCATTCCCCCAGTTCCGACGCCTCTCCGCGCCGCGATCCGCTCTCCGTATGCATCGGGATCGATGTTTTCCCGGTTAGAGTCGCCGATTCGCCGAGCGGGCCCCGCATTCCCGACTATTTCATCTGCCACTCCCCCTGTCCCGCAGCGACCCGCGAGCGCTTTCAGCGCGTGAGCGTCTGGACCATGTCGGCCATGACTCTCCTCGCTTTCCTCCTCGCGTGAGTAGCCGCCGCCGCGAGGACGCGCCATCGCCATAGCCCAGGCATTGACCTGCGACGTCACTCAGCTGGCGTGGAGCGCGCCCCGGCTGCTGCAGCTCCCGCTCCCTCTGCCGCTGCCGTCCCCGCTACCGTCCCCGCTGCAGTCCCCGTTGCCGCGGCTGTAGCCGCTGCTGTCACCGTTGCCGCTGCCGCTGCCGTCGCCGCCGCTGCCTGCTGCCAAGGTGGCTGAGCCGAGCTACACAGTGGACACGATGCCCCATCCTCCCCCCCCCCCCCCCCGCCCTGCTCCCGCAGATTCGCGGCCCCCGCATCGGCGCTTCGTGCCAGCAGCGCTTTTCCTGTCGAGACGGTGGACGGCGCCCCCTGGCTCGCCACCGACTCGGACGCTGGCCGGTCCCTTGCTGCCCTTTACGTCAAGCCCGAGAACCGCATCGACCCTGTCACGCGCGAGAAGTGCACGGGCGTCGAATTTGTCAACGTCGTCGCTGCCGCCGACGCCGGCGTCAACATCATCGACCCGGACACGGATGCTGGCGCCTACTTTCTCTGCGCCGCCGCCATTTCGGTCCCCTTCATGGCACTCTTCTTCATCTCCACCATCTACTTTATGATATACGGCCTCGTTCGCCTCGGTTGCTGCATCTGCGGCAACGGGTGCTGCCCCAAGCCACACCCTGACGGATACACGGCCAAGGCGCGTCGATGGGTGCAGTACGGACTCTCCTTCTTTGTCTTACTCACGTGCGTGGGCGCCTTCTTGCTCATCGCATCGGGCGCCATCATTCCTAAGGGACTCGGGACGGGCGACACCGGCCTCGTTGGCGTCACTGTCGCCGGGGCCAACAAGATGATCGGCTTCGGAGCGGACATGATCAACACTCTCTCCTCGGCCATCGCAACTGGAGGGTCGGTCGAGCTTGCCCAGAGCTACCTCGTCGCTGGCATCACCGCCAACGGGGCCTCGTCTGGGGGGCTCGACACAAGTGCGCTCCAGGACTCGGTCGATGTGGCCTCTGAGGCTCTCACCGCCTTCGAAGTGGTCCTGGAGGCGTCGGCCGCTGTGCTTGACGGCAACTCAAGCCTCCTCGACGATTGGATGAAAAAGTTTACCATCTGGTGCGTCGTCACCGCTGTCATTGGCCTAGTCTCCATCCTCTTGGCCTATGCCCTCACCATGTACGCGGTTAAGTGGGCCGCCATCGTCGGATTCTGCGTCACCCCCTTCTTCACCTTCGTGTGCTTCTTCATGGCCGGCATTGGGGCTGTCTTGTCTATCTTTGTGCAGGACCTCTGCATCGAGTCGCAAAAGTTCTCCGATGTCTTCCTTTACAAGGAGCCCTACAACCTCTGCAAGCCCAACCCCACCGAGGCTGACCTCTCGGCATGCCCCACCAAGTACTGCCCCACAGCGGCCGACTATGACCCCACCCTTGAGGTGCCCAGCTTCTGCCTCGAGGGCGGTCCCTCGGCTGCCGCAGAGACGCCCATCGCCGCTGGCCTCCTCCCGTGCCTCGAGCCCGAGGACATCCAGGTTCTCGTGAAGCCCCTCTACGAGACGGGCAACACAGGCATCTACCTCCACTGGTGGGCCCGCGCACTTGACAATGCCGTCGGCGGCACCGAGTCGGCAGGCGCCCTCTGCTACCGTTATGACCCTACGTGCGTGGTCGACATTGACTATGTCACCCCCACGGACGAGCTCCCTTCCGCCGCGTACGAGGGCTATAACATCGCCGTCGAGTGCTCGGCGAAGTGCAACATCGGCACCACGGCTGCCCTCGGCACGGCAGCGGCCAATCCCTCGGGCGTCAGCCAGACAACCCTCTGGACAAATGTCCTGGGTCCCGAGCCCGGCCTCGACGAAATCACCGCTTACGTTGAGTCACTCGGCATGGACGACAGCAACTTCAAAAATTCAGCTATCCAGAGCGCTTTGCTGGTTTCCCAGATCGGCGGCATCATCGGCAACCAGGAGAAGAATGTTGAGTACTTCAACCGGTGTGGGCAGGTGGAGGACATCGTGACGAATATCAACGCCGAATCTTGCCCGACCATGATCGACGGCTTCAACCTCTTTGCCATGGGGTTCCTCGTGGGAGGGATCGGTTTCTTCGCCTCCGCTCTGATGTACACATGGGCCTACCAGCGCCTGCCCCTGGAGAACTCCCAGGAGGCTGTGCAACGCGCTCGCGCCGCCCAGGAGGGCGACAAGGAGCCCAGCAGTGACTCGGGTCTAGAGGATCCGGAGGTTGGCGTCGACGATGGGGCCAAGGAGCTGATGGCCGACTACGAAGATGGGGGGGGAGATGGTGGAGATGGCGGAGGCGGGGGTGCCGACTAAGTGCTGTCAGTCCCACAAAACCACCGCTACGACGTCCCCTCTCTCTCCCCCCCCCCTCCAGCGCCCTCGAGCTGCCGGCGCCGCGCGGCCCACGACAGTGCCGCCTCGGTCAGGCCGATGCGTACATCGAGGGACTGAATTTCCCGCTCGAGGTCACGTGCCGCGCGCCGCGAACGCGCCAGCGCCCCACCCCCCCCCACCCCCCCAGCGGTGCCAGCACCAGCTCCGTCGTCCCCGTCCAGCTCTGCCCTCAGGTCGGCCAGCTCGGCCTCGGCCGCCGCGACGTCGCGCTCGAGGTCGGCTGAGGCGTCAGCGCCCGCAGCGTGGCGGGCGCGTGCCGCATCGGCCTGAGCCCGTGCCTCGCGGTAAGCCCGGCGCCCGTCCTCGAACTGGTCGCCGAGGCCCCGCTCGCGCGCAGCGAGGCGGCCGAGGTCGGCCTCAAGCCGCCGGCCGAGCGCCGAGAGGCCGCCGGCCGCGGCGGGCAGGGCGGTCTGGAGCTCCTGCCGCGCCGCCCCCGACCGGTCGGCGTGGGCGCGCCAGTCGCGGCCGTCCGCGACGACGATGAGGCGAGAGCTGACCCGGGCTGTCTCGGCGCGCCATGACGCCAAATCGACGGCCGGCGGAGGCAGGGGCGGGAGCAAAGGCCGGCCGCTGCCGCCCGTCCCTAGTGCCGCCACGGCCGGCGATGCGGCAGCAGACGGCGCGCCCAAGACACCCTCTGCCCCTGGCACGGCAGAGGCGGCGGCCGAGGTGGCGAGGAGCGACGACGTCGGCCGGCCGGCGGCCGCGTCATCGTCATCGTCGCCGTCGTCAGATCCGGCGTCCTCTCTTCCACCGCCACCAACACCGCCTCCCCCCGGACCGTAGCCTTCGTCGTCGTCCGTCGCCGCCTCCCTCACCTCATCCATCTCGTCAGCACCTGGGGCAGGGGCAGCGCGCTCCGGCTCGCCCCATCGAAACCCGCGGGCTTCCAAGGCGGCGTCGCACAGGTGGTCGACGAGAGCGGCGGCGGCATCGCCTGCGCCAGATGCGACGGCGGCGAGGGTTAGGCCACCGGGGCTGAGGCCGGCACGCGGCAGGCCGGTCGCCACGGCGGCAAAGGCCTCTTGGGGGGTGGCGTCATCAGCTGCACCCTGGGCGCCGCTGACGGGGGAGCCGGCCTGGGCGAGCAGCCAGAAGGCCGTACGCGTCAGCCGGTGCCATGCCCTGGCCTGGGCAGCGGGGTCGGAGGGGGGGGTGACGAACGTGAGGGGGTGGACGCCGAGGACCTCGGGGGGAGGGGGAGGGGCGCCAGTCACTGGGAAGGACATGAGGGCGCGGAGCTTGTCGCATGCGTCGAACCCGGCGAGAGCCGCGGGCGCCTGAGAGAAGAAAGGAGGGGGCAGGGGGAGGGGGGTTTCGGGGGCGGGAAGCGGCCTCTTTCTTCGCGCGGCTTCAGCACGCGTCGCCGGCCGTTTTCTGCGTCGCGGCGCTTCGCTCGCCCGGGGATCCACGGTCCCGAGGTTGCCCATCGGACCCCGTGAGCTGGTCCTGCGAACCGACATCTCCGCCGCCGAGCGACGCCGCGTGGGCGCCGGGGGGTAACCGAGTTGGGGGGGACGAACAGGACGAACGCTGCAGGGACTCTCGAGGCGTCGCGTTCGGCCGTCCTCATTAAGCTGGAGCATCGTCGCAACCCAGACCGGTGACCGCGGCGCGATCCTCCTGGGACGCGCCACACCATGGCATCCACCAGTGGCCAGCTGACCCCGAGGCGAGAGAGGAAGAGGGACAGGTGCGGCGACGCGCTCGGCTGTGCGGTCGTAGTTCGCCCGCTCGGCGTTCCTAGGACCGGTTTGACGAACCAGTGAGATATTCTGACATCTTACGCGGTTTACATGAAGGAAACGCATCAAGGCGGCCCGATGCGCCCCCTATCGACGACTGCGCGCAAGGACCCCTCGCCGACGCCCCCGGCCCCCCTCGTTCTCCTCGCAGGCACGTCTTCGGGGTCCGCGGTGACATCACCCATGGCGTTCATCATGTGGACGAGTCTACCGTGTGCTACGCGGCGGGCCACAATGTCGTGCTCCTCCACACCGAGAGCCGGAGGCAGACGCTCCTACCCCTCTCGCCTGACACGCTCGCCGTCACCGCGCTCTCCCTCTCCAAGTCACGCCGGTGGCTCGCCGTTGCAGAGCAGGGCCCCGAGCGGGCCTCCATCGGCATCTGGGACCTGGCGACCAAGCGCCGCAAGGGGAAGCCCCTGGTCACCTCGGAGACGACGACGACGCGCATCGTGTCTGTCGCATGGCACGCCGATGAGGAGTGGCTCCTCGCCCAGGGCGCGGCCCCCGACTGGAAGCTGCTCCTGTGGCGCAACCCGACGAGCAAGGCCGCGGTCGTCTTCTCCGACAAGGTCCACGGAGGGACGGGCGTCTCTGGGGGTGCCGTAGGTGGGGACGCCGCTGCAGCCGGGCCTGCCGCCCTCGCCAGTGGCGGTACGGGGGGCTCCACGGGAACCCTCCAGTGCCTCTTTCACCCGGGTGGCAGCGACGCCGTGACCGTGTGCGGACCGGGCGTACACAAGGCCCTTCGACTGGCGGTTGAGAACCGCGAGGGGGTCCTTAAGACAGCCGGGTACGGGGCAATGCTTAAGGGGGCAGCCGAGTCCACGGCACGGGGCCTCCTCGCCCATTGCTGGATCGTGCCCGACGGCCCAGGGGACGGCGCCATGGACGGCGCCGGGGCGGGCGGGCTGAGCGAGGGCCTTGGGGGAGGCGGCGTCGCCTTGGGCAACAAGGTCGGTGACGCCGACGGGTCTGGCGAGGGCGCCGGAAGGTCAGCGGATCGGCTCCTGCTGGGCACAGAGACGGGCGAGATTATCCTGATCGACGCGTCTTCATGGGACGTGGTGCGGGTGCTGCAGGGGCCCGAAAACTACACGTCGCATTGCCTTGCCCCCTACTCCTCGGGTCGGTGTTTCCTCGTCGGGGGGCAGGCAGGCGGGTCGGGCAGCGGCGGTGGTGCTTCCCTGTCGTTCTGGGGAGCTACCGAGAACGCGCGGGAGCCTTTCCGCCTCCTGCGCCACCTGGTGATTCCAGGTGAGGCGGGCTGCATCCGGGGCGTCTCGGTGTCGCCGGGCGATGATGTTGCTGTCCTCACGACAACAACGGGGCAGATCTATCAGGTCGACCTCGTGCACTCCGAATCATCGGGCCCCGACGACGCGGTGTCCCTCGTCCGGCCCCTCGCCTCAGCTTACCATTCGGGCCCCATCACGGGCTTGTCCTTCGCTGTCCGTCGTCCGCTACTAGCGACGTGCTCCCCCGACCGTGGGGACGCCACTGTCCGCATCTGGAACCACCTCACGCTCACATGCGAGGTGTCCGAGCGTTTTGAGGACGTTCCGCCGCTGTCGGTGTCACTTCATCCAACGGGGCAGCTTATCGCCGTGGGCTACGCCGATCGCCTGCGCCTACAGGCGGTGCTGCTGGACGGGTTCAAGACGGTGTCCGAGTGGGCGCTGGCGGGGTGCCGTGAGGTGTGCTTCAGCCCCGGTGGGGACCTCATCGCCGCTGCCGACCCAAGCTCCCATGCCATCCGCATCTGGTCAACCTACACGGGCGAGGCCCGCGGGGAGCTGCTGCGCCACACTGCACCCGTCTGGGCCATCCACTGGTCGCCCGACGCTCAACGCCTCGCGTCGGCCGACGGAGGGGGGCAGGTCGTCGAGTGGGACGTGGCAACGGGCAAGGCCGTCCGTGTCCACCAGACCCGGGGCGTCTACTATTCGGCCGTCGCCTTTGACGGCCCCGGCCCCGACGCGCGTCTTCTCGTCGCGGGCAGCGACCGTGGCGTCAAAGTCCTCGGCCCCGTCGGTGAGGTAATGATGCACCGGCACGATGGCGAAGAGTTTTCCCAGCTCCTGGTTGCAGCGTCGGGCCAGGCGCTGCTGGGCGCGACGGATGGGGGCGCGGTGCGTGCCCTCTCTCTTCCCTTCGAGTCCGTCGAGGGTGCCGCGGCGGGGGAGAAGGCTATCTCGTCCCCGCCCACCGCCCGCGCCCACGGCATGGTCCCCGGAGCCGCCTTTTGTGCCGTGCCGCGCATCGCGCTCGCCCCGGCGGGCGACGACGGCCAGTCGCTCACACTCGCCACCGTCGGGGCCGACGGCGCCCTTGTCATCTTTGACGCCCCGGGCTTTGGTGGCGGCTGCGGCGCTGGCCCCGGTGGATCGGCCGTGACGGGTGGCAAGGAGGGCGACGGCCCCGTCGCCCGCCTGCCCTGGGCGGAGGAGGTGCTCGTCACGCGGACGACCCTCGACACGCGCCGCGCCGCCCTCGCGTCCCTCGCGGCGCGGTCTCAGGAGGACCAGCGCCGTGCGGCGCGTGAGCTCCAGGCCCTCGAAGCCCGCGCCGATGCCGAGGCCGCCCGCCTCTCGGCGCGCTTCCAGGAGGAAATCGTCAAGGATGAGGCAGCCTACCGCCGCCTTGAGGCCGAACGCGCCGAGATGGAGGGCGCCTACGAGGACCGGAATCGCGACACGGGAGCGCAGCAATCGCGCGAGATCGCAGCCCTCGAGGCCTCGTGCGAGCAAAAGGTGCGCGAGGAGGCTGCGCGCTACCAGCGCCTCGTCGAGGAGATGGAGTTGATGAAGGAGCGCTATGAGGAGTCGGACACGTTCCTTCACGAGGCCCACCGCAAGCGGCTGGCGGAGCTGGCGGCCGAATACACGGCGCGGCTCACGGCCGAGCAGGAGGAGGCCGAGCGCCTCGAGGCCGAAAAGAAGCAGATTGCTGTCGAGGGCGAGGAGCGGTGGGCAGCAGCCGAGGAGGACGCCGACCAAGAGCTCATCGCCCTTGCGAGCGCGCATCGCGAGGCCCTTTCACGTGAGCGCGAGGCAGCCGTCGATCTTGCGGGCCGCCACACGGCCATGGGCCAGACGAAGGAGGCCCTCGAGCGTGAGGTCGATCGCCTACGTCGCGCCCTTCAGTCGCTCTTTGCCAAGGAGCGCCAGCGCTATGCTCAGCTCGCAGCGCACGAGAAGGACCGCGATACCTTGCGGAAGGAGCTACGTGAGCGGGGCGAGACCATCTCGGAGAAGGAGCGGCGCCTCTACGACCTCAGGAAGAAGCACCAGGAGCTGGGGAAGTTCCGCTGGATGCTCGACCACAAGGCCCGCGATCTCCGCGAGGCGGTCGAGCCCCGTGAAGCTGAGATTTCGGCCATGCGCGCACAAGTTCGCGAGATGGACCTCGAGCTCGAGCGCTACCAGAAGCAGCACGTCGCGCTCGAGCTGAAGGCCCGCGAGCTGCGCCAGCGCGGGCGGGCCCTTGTCCTCGAGTGCGAGGCCCAACAGGGCCGTGTCGGCAAGGCAAACGAGGTCCTACGGCGCTTCCAGCGCGACGTGCATGCCACCGTTGGCAGCCTCGGCGACCCTCGTCTTCTCAAGGCCAAGGTCCGCGACCTGTTCCATCGGTACGCCGACCTCACCCTGCCGGGTTCGACCGAGGACGACGATGCGGCCGGTGCGAAAGGTCCGACCGAGGGTGGCGGCCGCACCGAGGGTGAGGGCGGCGAGCCCGCTCGGCAGCGCGACTACCTCGAACGCACGGTGGGGTCCCTCACGGTCAAGCTGGGTCGCGACGCCGACAAAGCGCGGCAGGACCGCACCCGGATGGCGGCCGAGCACGCGGCGCTGCTGCAGGAGATAAACGACCTCAGACGTGAGATTCGCGGGCAAGAGCACGCCCTGCGCCTGGGCGCCGAGGCGGCCGCGGCGGGCACGACGGCGGCCGTCTCGACCGCCATCGCCGAGCACGTGCCATCCATCGTCGCTGTCCGCCGTGAGGTGTCGCTCGCCGAGGCGGCGCTGCGGCAGGTGGAGGCAGAGCTCGCCTCGCGGCGCCAGGCTGTCGCCACCGCTCGGGCCACTATGGGCCCCGCCCGCCCGTCCTCCTCTATTCGCCTGCCGTCCCTCCCCCCGGCCGCCCAGTGCCCGGCTCCCGAGGTTGCAGTGGCGGTCGCCTCGGCTGAGCCAGCGGCCTCGACCTCAGGGGCGAGCGCCGCCGACTCTGAGGTCAAGGCAGCGATAACCATTCAGGCAGCGGCACGCGGACGCGCCGCACGGCGAGAAGCGGAGAGGCTCTGGGCTGAGCGAGAAGAGCAGGAGCGCGCGGCGGTCAAGATTCAAGCGGTGGCGCGGGGACGAGCGGACCGCGCCCGCGTGGCTGAACTGCGGGCCGTAGTCGACGGGGCAGCTGTCCTCGGAGACCCAGCCGATGATGTTGCTGCCATCTCGGCTGAAGCTGGCGCTGCTGATGATGAAATGAAGTGAAGTGTGACCATTGAAACCAGCCCTCATCGATCCCCCCCACGCATGGCCACCGTGACCCCGTCCCCCAGCGCAAGCGCCAGCGCCTGGGTCTTTGCACGGATGCGGACGTGGCCCTCGAGCCGCGGCCTGGTCGCCGCGCAGCCGCCGCGCGTCGCGGCGGCACCCGGCACGACCTCGACCGAGAGGTTCAGGAGCGCCGCGTCCCCAAAAGCGGACCGGCCATAGAGGTTGGCGGCAAGGAATGGGAGAGCGCTGGCATCATCGTCGTCGTTGTCGAGTGGGGTGAGGCAGCACAGCCGGCACGATGCGCAGAGGACGCGCACGAGGGCGCGCGGGCTGGAGTGGCGTGTCACGATGGGAACCTTGTTCTCCCACTCGTACTCGGCCCAGAGGGCACGGAAAGGGGCAGGAGCGCACGGTGCTGGGACTATGAGGTCCGCCAGGGCGATGACGACGTCGGCGCAGGCCGCTGACCCACGGTCACCCAGTGGGGCGCCCGGGCGACCCGCCTCGGCCCACCCCAGCGAGCCCACCAGGGCGCCAGCGCAAGCCTCAGTGACGCGGGCGGCGGCACGGACGGTCGCCACGTCGCCGCCATCCGGGTCCCCCAGCGGCGCAAGCGTGCCGACGGCGCCCGGCCGCTCGGCAACGCGGAGGCCACCCCGGGCCGCGAGGCTGTAGACGATGCCAGACAGGAGGCGCGGCGTGCGGTTGGCGAGGGTCACCTCGAGTGCCACATCCAGGCCCCGCACCGACACGAGGGCCTCCGCGTAGACAGGATCGGATAGCCCAGTGAGTTGGACAATGCGCGTGCGAACACCGCATGTGGCATCATCATCGTCGGCTGTGCCGCCGTTGGAGGCATCAAGGAAGGCAAGGCCGGGGTCGGTGGCGCAAAAGGCTGCGGCGGCGGCAGCGGCGGCCCAGCCGCCGTCGTCCTCAACACCCACCGCAGCTGTGCCCCGGCCTCCATCCTTCCGGGCCGCAGCCACGGAGGCGGCCGCAGGGAGCTGACGCGCCGGCAGCGGGGCATCCGGGGGCGCGCAGCCCAGGCGGTACGAGGCCTCGCCCTCGCGGCGGCGGCGGCGGCGCTCCTCAGCTTCGCGGGGTGCGTCAAGAAGGAGAGCCCGGAGCGCTTGAGCGTCGCCACCGTCCCCCGCGGCGGCCCCGAGGGCTCGAAGGGCCAGGGCGACGCGCTCACGCGAGTCGGCGTCGGCCTCAGCACCGCCCAGAGGGGCGCCACGCCGCGCAGCTGTCAGGAGGCGCGCCAGCAGGAGCATCCACTCGACCGATCGCCGCCGGAAGTCCTCGGGGCTGAAGCCTCCATCCGCCGCCCCGTCCGTCCCGAGGCGAAGCAGGGCCTTGGCCGCGGCGGCCGCGACTGTGGCCCCGAGCATCTCGTCTCCACCCCGTACCAGGGCGAGGACGCTTCCCAACCGGGGACAAGAGGCAGCCGGGCTGCCGGCGCTGGCTGGCCGCGGCGCCGAGGTGGCGTATGAGCCGTCCGGGTTGAGGGCAGGCCCGGCTGAGGGGACGGCGGCAGGCGCCTCCGCCGCCGCCATGCCGTCGGCGGCGGCACTGTCATCGGAGAGGGCCGACTCTAAGGCGGCGATGACAGCATGCGCGACGGAGGGGTGAAGGGCGGTGTCGGCCGCGCCCCGGCCCAAGGCCCAGACAGCCCCTGCCGCCGTGCGACCGTCGCGGCACGCAGGTAGCGCATTGGCGATAGCAAGGACGGCGTCGGCACGGACGGCGGGGGGCGCCACAGCTGACGTCGCGATGCCCCGGAGGAGGCGCACGGCGGCGAGGGCAGCGGGCGGCGATGCGTCCCCGAGGAATGGCGCCACCAACCGCACGGCTGGTTCCGTGGCCTCGGCCGGGAAGGCCACAACGGTGCGGGCGATGGCCTGGATGAGCCCACGCCGATGGTCAGCGCTCTCGGCATCGCCCATCACTGTGCCCTCTGGGGCGTGGCGCTCGACCTCAGCGGCCAGCACAGCGACAGACACCGCAGCTGTGCGTCGGCCAAGGAGGGCGGGAATTGCAGCCGCCAGCACGGCAGCGCGGACCCGCGGCTGAGTCGGGCGGGCGGGCTCTGCGCGGAGGGCCTGGAGGCACTCGGGAAGGGTGGCTCGAGCAGCGTCGGGCCGCGTCCGGGCGAGGCGGGCGAGGCGACCGCACGCCGCAAGCTTCACTGCAGCGTCGGCTCGCGTCGGAAGCAGGGCAGCGAGGTGGAGCGCGGCAGCCTTGGCCGCCGAGGGGGCGCGTGACAGCGAAAGCAGAGCCGAAGATGCCTCGAGGGCCACGGCGGGGGAGGCCGAGGGGAGCAGGGCCAGGACGACCTGGGGGGGGGCAGGGGGGGGGTGCGTGAAGGGTGGGCGGGCGGGTGGGTGGGAAAAATGACTCCGGGACGACCCCTGCGCCTCACACGCGCGGTAAAATCGGGTTCCCGCAAGGGATGGTCCGTCGTCGCGTGAAAAACACCGGCGCCGAAAGAGGACGCCGCCCGGAACAACGTCCGGGGCCCAGCGAGCCGCCATGAGGGGCGGGCGTGTTCCAGAGGTGATTGCGGAGCCCCCCCGACGGGAAGCGGGGGGTCCGTGATTTTATCTGGGACGGCAGCCGGTGACCGGGAAGCAGGGGTTCCCCTCCCGCGCGCGCACCCCGCCGCCGCCCCTCGCCTGCATACGCTCCGCACGATCGTCCGACCCGTCGGCGCCCGCCCCGTGTCCGCGCCCGCCCCATCCCCCGCCCGCCACCACGGCAAGCGCAGCAAGTTGCAGTCCCTCGGGCCAGGCCAAAAGACCCTCGCCGCGCCCCTCGGCAGCCTCCCGCGCCGCGTCGGCCACGAGGCTCCGCGCCGCCGCCGGGTCAGTGCGGGAGAGGGCGGCGAGGCCGGCGCGGCGGGCGGCGGGGTCATCCTCTCCGTCAAGAAAGGCCCGCAGCACGAGGGGGGCGTCAGGGACGAGGGCGGCGCCCCCGCGGCGGCCCCGAGACGCGTCCGCCGGCAGCGACGCCACGGCGTCGACAGCGAGGACGGCGGCACGGCGCACCACGGCCTTGCGGTGGTCGAGACATTCCAGCACACTGGGCACGAGGGGCTCAAGGAGGCCCTCTTCGTGGACGCGGGCGAGGAGGCGCAGGGCGGCGCACCGCAGCCACTCGTTCGGGCCGCGTAGCACGTTGCGAAGCGCCTGGCACACGAGAATCATTTCGGGTAGGAGCTTGCCGTCAGAGCCAGTCTTGCGCACTGTCTCCTGGGGGGTCAGCGGTGGGGGGGGGGTTGGCCTCAGAGGGAGCTGCGGCCCTACGGAGCGTCATCCCGTCGTCATCAGCGACGCGCGACGGCCTGTTGCCGACACCACTGGCGCGCCCACAAGCGTGGGCGGGTATCAGACCAAAGCGTCGCGCTCTCCACGGCGGCACCGACCGTTTCTCCAGGCCGGCGGGACGCGGATACGCGGGACCTTCCACGTGCAGACGAACCGCGGCCGGCGTTATCGCGTTAGGAGGAGCGAGGTTCGACCGAGTGTCGGAGAAAGGCGGACGCCAGGCGCGCGGCCAGGCGCTCAGGCGGCGCCTGCGCCTTTATCTCTCTCCTCGCCAGGTAGATAAGTAGGAGCTTCTGCACGTGGTGGTCCGCGCAAGGCAAACAATAGCGCACGATCGGTATGAAAAGAGATGCCACCGAGGCGTACCCGTCGGCCCCCACAGCAGCGGCGATGACCTGACGCAGGCCGTCGGCTTTGACCGCGGCGTCGGGGCTCTGTAGCAGGGGAAGTAGGTTAGTGGGCGGTGCGGGATGCACGGCCTCATAGCCCGAGATGAGCACGGTGGGGAAGTCGCCCCCGCTCATCGTGGCGAGGGTTGCGCACCCGAGCGCGCAGGCGCGGCGGAGGGAAGGGGGGGGAAGGAAAGGAGGTGGACGGAGTGACGACGCCAGTCGGTCGACACTCCCCACCCACTACTCCGCCTTCTCCAGATCCAGCTCCATCGACTCGGGTCGCAGGGTGATGGTGGCGGCGGCACGGACTGGCCGGGAGAAGCGTCCACCGGGAGAAACGAGCCAACCCCCGACGCAGACGCCCAGAACGAGGCCGATTTCAGTCACGGCGAAGCCAGCGCCGACGCAGTTGCGTGGCCCCCCCCCGAACGGAAGGTAGAATCCCGCCGAGCACGGCAACGCAGAGGCGATGGCCTCGCGAGTGGACGCAGCGGCGGCTCCGCCGGGGCATACGACTCCGCCCGGCGGGGTTGCCCCGTCGCCCTCAGATGCCACAGCGCAGATGCGTAGGGCAGATCCTTCGGCCGCCTCGAGGGCGGGCAGCCACCGTGCGGGACGCCAATCGTCCGCGTCGGGGCCCCATCCGCGCGGATCTCGATGGATGAGGTAAGGGGATACGAGGACAGTCTCGCCTTGATGGGACGGGAGGATGGAGGGATGGAGGGATGGATGGCGAGATGAAGGGACGGAGTGATGACGGGATGAAGGGGTAACGGGATGAAGGGATCGATAGAGGGATGGTGGGATGGACATATGGAAGAACCGAGGACGTTCTCGCCTCTGGGAACCCAGACGCGTCCTTTGGGTGTGCCAATGGCGGTGCCGGCAACCTCCGTGTCCTCGGGCCAGCAGCACCGGCCCACGAGGTGGGCGGGGGGGCGCAGACGCATCGCCTCGAGGAGGGCAGCCTGCACAGAGGGCAGGGCGCCCAGCTCGGTGCAGTCGCCCGCCGCGCGGGCCTCGGCGCGGCACCGGCTCTGCCAGGCGGGATCGAGGGATAGAAAATGGAGGGTCCAGGAGAGGGCGAGGGCTGACGTCTCCTGCCCTGCCACCGCCATTGTCATCAACTCATCCCGCAGCAGCACGTCCTCCCGGGCCCGCTCGTTTCCCACGCCCTTCCCCCGGCTGGCCTGTTGTCGGTTCACCCCACCCTCGCCGCCGCCACCACCCCTGCCCTCCTCCTCGGCGGCCACGGCAGCCGTCGACGCCACAAGGCGTCCGAGGAGGTCGGTGCCGGGGTCCTCCCCTCGCAAGACTCTCGCCCGTCGGGCGTCGATGCAGGCGTACACAAAACGATCGAGGTCGCGAACGGCGGCGCGAAAGGCGAGGGCGTCCGGGGTCAGGGCCGTCTCGGGCACGGCCATGGCGAGGACGGAGCCCGACCGGGCAGAGAAGGCAGCAAATGCGCGCGCAAGGACGGCCGGGAAGCCGACCGCGACAAGATCCGCGCCAAAGAGGGAACGGGATACGATGTCGAGGGAGAGGGCGTTCAGGTCGGGCAGACAGTCGCGGGTGCCAGGCCGTCGCCACGCGCGGCCGAGGAAAGATCGGGCGGCAGAGACGAAGCTGGGCGACAGGTCCGAGACAGCCGTGGGCCGCAGCGCGGGGGCCGCGCACCGGCGCTGGCGGGCCCACTCCGCCCCATCGGTGACGAGGAGGCCACGGCCGGCTAGGGAGGATCCAGGGAAGAAGGCCGTTCCCTCCTTGCGAAACAGGGCGAGGCGACCCGAGGGCGCACTACCCTCGAGCACGTTTCTCGCGGCAGCGGGGTGCACGGCAAGTGTCACAGGCGTTCCCGCTAGGGTGACGCGGAGACACTCAGCCTGCTGATCTCGGGCGCGCCGGGCGACGCCATCTAGAAAACCGAGAGCATCACCGACAAGGGCCGGTGCGGCGTCCCCGGGCGGGCCAGAGGGGGCCAGGGGAAAGGGGGGGGAAGAGGCCGAGGACAAGGGCGGGGACCGCCCCTCCCGAGTCAGAGTCTCGAGACCGGCCTCGAGGAGCTGGGCGGAGAGGGAGGGAGTTGGCTGAGCTTGAAATCGCCGAGCACAGGGCCGGCGGCGGCGGGAGCCGTCTGTCTGCCGTCCAGCGGCAGGGGCGACACTGAGGGCAGCCGGCGTGGCACCCCCCCTGCTGCGGGGCGACTCGGGTGACGCGAGTGCGAGCGGTCGCAAGGTGCACATCATCCCTCCGCGTTGTCTCGATTTGGCATAGAGGGCGAACAGGAAGCGAGGGGCTGAGAAACTCAGGGACCCACCCCACCCCCCTCCAACTCCGGCCTCGACCTTAAATGCAGCGTTCAAGTTCGTCGTCAGCCCGCCCGCGTCTACTCCATCGTTGCGTCTCCTCCCCCCGCGGCCGCCCTTGCTAGCGCCTGACGCTGTTTCTTGGTCAGCGGCGCTGAAGCGTCCGATTCCATCTTGCCTGAGCGCCGAGCGGCTTTCTCCGCGAGACGCTCGCGCCTGCGCGTGGCCGTGCGTTGCTCTCTCCTCCCGCCAGTCTTGTAAAAGTTCACCGTCGCCTTGTGCTCTTCCTTCTCGGGGCAGCCAGCGGCTGCCTTTTTGGCGCGGGCATCCTGCCGCCGCTGGGAGGAGCACCGGGAAGGGGGGGGCGGGCGGGGTACGTGATCGGCAGCGACAACAGTGGCAGGCGACAGGCACCGGCAACGGCACGGGCACTGGCATCGGCAACGGTCTAGGCAGAGGGCAAAGGAGCTGCGTCCTCAGCATTGGCCTCGGCGACGTGGTGCGAAGAGCTGCGATCTCGCCTTCTGCACGCGACCGAGGCGCCGCCCCGGCGCCTTGGTGTTGATGGCCGAGTGGGATCCGCGAGACTTCCCCATGGTCTACTGGACTCGGCCTCCGCGCCAGGAGCTCCGCGACAGCAGCGAGGAGACGGCGGTGGCGTGGGAAAGGACTCGAGGTCTTTACAGCTCACTACGCTACCTCACTGCCAATGAAAGCAAGATCTAGCAAGTTCAACCTCTCAGGGAGGGTCGACGGCACGAATAGCCAGGAGGGTTCGACAGGAGCGAACATAACTCGCAGGCTGCTTGCTGGCATGGACAACAGCCGCGTCGAAATTTCTTCACTCGCCTCGCGACGACTCTCAGCGAGTCTCTAGCCTCGCTTCGATCCATATCGAAGCAAATAGCCGGCGTCTTCCACCCCTTAACCTCGCATCAGCCTCGCGTCCATCGCCGCAGCCCCGGCCGGCCGTCGTTCGGCGGGCGCGAAGGAGCCTTCCAGCATGAGCGGCTTTCCCGAGCTGCAGCCGCAGGATCAGCAGCAGCTGGAAGTGGAGGCGCAGATTAAGGATGCGAGTCTCAGCGGCCGGGCTGGGCACCCGGGGGTCGAGCATGCGGCGGCAGCAGCAGCAGAGGCGGACGCTGCCCGCCGTCGCCGCCTTCTCCGGGCGGGCTCGCCGCCGTCTCCACTACCCTTCTCCCCCCCGCTCATCTCCATTCAGATGATGATCACCCAGATGAAGATCAGCCAGCGGTGTTTCGACGACTGCATTGGGGAGTTTCGCACTGCCAAGCTGACGTCGGACGAGCGTGAGTGCTCCCAAAAGTGCTTTCAGAAATACATAAACGCGACGCAACGCATGGCCATGCGGTGGGCTGAGCTGGCGGGGGGTAAGAGGGGATAGATTAATCGATCGGAAATGATTGAACTTCACCTCGGGCTCTCTCGTTCTCGTATCTGTCGCTCAAACGGTGCTCATTGAGCCGCCGCTGCAGGCCCAGCGGGCAAAGGCGCGTCCGCGCGCGGCGTAGTCGACAAACTCGTCCTGCGACGCGCCGCCTGGGGAGAGGATCACGGCAGAAACGGCGCCCTTGGCCGCCAGAGCCGAGGCAGAGACCACGGCGGCCTCAAGGGAACCACCGGACACAGCCTCCGAGCAGCCAAGGACACGCGCGCCTGCGGCGACGAGCTCGTCGGCCACCTCGGCACCCCCAGCCCCGAAGGCCCAGAACGCGACGGGGGCGCAGCCGGCGGCCTCGGCCGCGGCGGCAGCACGGGCCGCGGCGGCAAAGCCCAGAGGCTCCCCGGGGGTGCCACGCTTGACGAGGCCTCCTACGAGGACCAGGACAGGCGGGGGTGCGGGCACCGATGCGGACCTTGAAGAGGCCCCCACGGCGACGGCACGCGCGACGGCGGCGATGGCCACGCAGAGCGATTCAACGTTCGTCGCCTTGGAGTCGTCGACCCACCACCCCGCGCCAGGCTTGCCCGCCACGGTCTGGAGCCGGTGCGGTGGCGCCTCCAGTGTGGGGACAGCCCCGGCTAGGCGCGCTGCGAGGCTGGCCGATGGCTCGTCGACTGCGGCGGCAGGTGCGAGGGCCGCGGCTAGGGCCAGAGCCACGGCAGCATTGGCCTCATTGTGCCGACCCGGTGGGCGGAGACCGTTCAGAGGTACGACCACAGTCGGATCGGCATCTGGGTCAGCCGTCGTCGCTCCGCCACTGAGTGTGACGACCGGCACCGCCTCCGTCCTAGCCTTGCCGCGGCTCAGGAAGACGGCCGACGCGCCAAAACTCGGCCTGTCCGAGACAGTCAGCCACCGGATTGTCGGACCGGTCCCCCAGCGAAGCTCGGCCGCGGCAGCGGCAGCGCGCACGGCGGCCGAGCGGTCCCCGTAGGCGCCCCGGGACCAACTGTCCGAGGGCAGCAGTAGGGCAAGGGGCGCGACAACGCGGCGGTGACCGGACGATGCCCATGCCCAGTCGATCTGCGGAGTATAGAAAATGAGGTCGGGCGTGTCGGGAGCCGGAACGACAAACCTGAGCGAGCACCCAGTACACGGGCGCAGAGGGGCGCACTGCCCGACCGGAACCCCCGCTCTCACTCACCTTGGATGCTGCATATGCGTCGATGCAACCATGTCGGTCAAGGTGGTCCGGACTGAGCCCCGTCACGGCTGCCGCCGTGCAAAGATCTGCCAGGGTGGCCCCGAGCGCCGGCGGCGAAAAAGGCCAGGCCGCGCCAGCTCCCACGGGGCCGAGGGACGCCAGTTGATAGGACGATGCCTCGACGACGGCGATCGGGGGCCGGGGTCGTTTCCGTCCTGAACCCCGGCCCGCAGCCGCGGCTGCGAGGGCGCGGCGTCCCCGTGGACACCGAGCTGCTAGGTTGGGCGTCATCAGGGCAAGCGCGAGAGACGAGAGAGGGTCGCCGAGGTTGCCCCCCGCCCACGCGCCACGCCCCTCGGAGACGGCGGCATGGCCGAGGCAGGCGGCCATCAGGGTCGTCGTCGATTTGCCGTTGGTGCCCGTAACCACCACGAGGGGGGGTCGGTCGTCGTCCGGCAGTCGACCGAGCGCGGCGGCCGCCAGGGCCATCTCGGATACGACGACGGGGGTGGCACCGCCAGAGCCGGAGCTGGCCAGTCGAGCGACCGCGAGGACTGCCGCGGGGGTGACCCCCGGAGACGCTACCACGAGGTCGGCCCCAGCCAAAGCCCCTGGGGGGTGAGGGCCGAGAATCGACTCAATCCGAGAGGAGGATGACGCAAAGGCGACGAGAGCCGCGCGGCTGGCGAGCGGCGGGGCTTCGGGGCGGGCGTCGGCACCTACGACACAGCGGGCCCCGAGGGCGAGTGCCAGGAGCGCGGCGGCCTCACCCGAAGCCCCTAAGCCAACAACGCCGACCGTCTTTCCCCGCAGAGGAAGGGCGGAGTCGTCAAAAGGAAGGGCGGTGCAGACGCATGGCGGGGCCGGAGGGCGACGGGGTACGCGGCGGCGGCGGCGGCGGGGCGAAGCGACGGCGGGAGGCCGGGAAACTGAGGGAGCGGCCGCCCGTGCGACAGCGGTGGGCGCTGGCAGGGCACAGGTCATCACGCGGCGACACTCCGCACCCCTGTGCGAGGCCAGCAACAGAAACGCCGAACAGCGACTGCCTATCCGCGAAGGTGCTCCGCGCTGTCCTCGCGGAGAAAAAGAAAACAGCAACAACTCGGCAACCTCTCAGCAGCGCCGGCGGACTGATGACCTTTCCTCGCCTCAAGAGGGCCCCGCCTCGGGGTATTCAGATCTTCTTCTGCGGTAAGAACGTGCGAGGTGCGCGAACTCCTTTTTGTTGAGCTTCACCGCGCCGAGTTCTTCGGTGGCCTAGGACGCCACCGCGCCCCCTTCCGTCTCCACGCGGTCTGGCCGTCGACGTCAGTCGGCCATGATCCCGCCGTGGGCGGCCGCGGAAAGGGTGACCTTCGAAACGCACCCCGGGCGCACACTGGACCTTCTCCTTTTTGAGAATGTAGACAACGTCGGGCGAGAGGGAGCGATGGGGGAGGGAGACGAGAGAGCCAAGTGACATCCGAGCACGGAGACCTCTGTGCCCCCCTATCTGACCCCCCCCCAGGGAGCTGACGGATGCGCTTCGCGCCGGCACGCTCGACCCCGAGGCGGCGTTGGTGGACGCGTCGCTGCTGCCTTCTACGCTGCCCGTGCGCCTTGCCGCGGCTCAGGTGCTGCTGCTGGCCGACCGGGGCGCGCTGCGTACACGGGGCACGGCATCCGAGCTCGTCTATCGGTTGTCAGCGCGGCGCGGCATCGCCGATGCCTACGCTGCACTGGGACCCGTAGCGCCCGAGGCATCAGGATCGGGAGCAGCAGGAGCTGCGCCCGAGCCTGGGCTCCTCCGCGGCGGGGCTGGCGGGGCCAGCGGGGCCTCCCGCCCGCTGACAACACGCCTCCTTGCTGGCGTATGGGACGCAGATGCTAGGACCCTGCCCCGCCTGTGCGAGGTGATAAAGGGTCGCCCGAGGCGGCCGGGTCCGGGTTTGCTCGAGGGATGCGACCCTGTGGCCGCCCGTGCGGCCTGGCGGCTCACCGAGGACGAAGTCGCGGCGGGCTTCCCCATCCGGGGAGGGGGGCTCGAGGATGCCGGCGAGCTCGGCCGCCTCGATGGAGCCATCGCTGCGCGGGTGGGGGGCAACGTCATGAATGATCTCTGAGACAAAGAGCACGTGTGTTGAAACCTGTCACGCCGTCTCGTCTCGCGCAGCTTGCTCCCCAAAGCCGAAGCCTCCTCCGCGGCGGTGGAGCGCCCCACCGTGCCTCCCTCCAGAAACGCTCTCCCCGTCGTCGTCCTCCACCCCAGAGAGGTCTTCAACGCCCTCCCACTCCCGCTTGCCGCCGCCGCATCCACTCCCGTCCGAGGCACCCGCAGTCCCCGCGCCGACGAGCTTGGCGACAAGGCGGGCGAGTCCCGCACATCCACCCGCAACGGCGAGAAGCCGCGTGGCGAGCCCTGCTATGCCCTCGGTCACGCCGCCCGTGGCGCCCGACGATCGTGCCGCCGCCGACGCGAGCACCCCGGTGACGCCGCCCCTCCACGCCCACGTGCCTGGCTGCGGCGCCGGGGGGCCAAGCCGGAGGGCGATCGGGGCGAAGTCCCACCTCAGCACCAGAGACGGCAGGGTGCGGGACCGGAGCTCAGGCTGAAAGAACTCACGAAAGGCGTAGAGGGTCGACTCGATGGGCTCGTCGGCCCGGTTCCCGCGCTTGGTCGACCCTGTGAGCCGGTGTCGCCGCAGGGAGACGACGCTCAAAAAGTACCGGAAGGAACCCGGGTTGTCTGGGTCGACGTTGTTGGCGACGCCTTCGAGGGGCGCCGCCTGCGGGGCCTTCTTGCGGCCCCAGAGGGAGCCAAGGGTCCTGAGGGCGGACATCCCCGCTGCACGGTCGCGCCTTGTCCACGGCGTTTCGCCAAAGCGGAGCGTAGTGATCTCATGGGACATGTCGATTTTGGCGAGGTGCTCCCAGTTGTAGTAGAGTGCCGGCTCAGAATGGAGAGCCGTGGTTATATGGAGGGCCGCCGTCACACGGGGCGCCTGCAGCGTGCCCGAGATGCGGCACCCCTCAGCGGCCTCAAACTCTCGCTGGAGTGCGTGGACTTCCGCCGAAGCGTCAGCCTCAATCTCAGAGTCGAGGGGCCTCTCACCCCCGAGGAGGAAGCGATCTTCCTCCCACAGGCGCTCGGGCTCGCGGCCGATGGGCTTGCCACGGCCCGTCAGCCGCGTCTTGAAGATCTTGTGGCCGACGCTGCCCAAGGGGTTCTCCCCGGTGGCCTCTGCTAGGGCCAGCCCGAGGGCCGAGCAGGGGGCTCGAGGGAAGGTCACGTCCAGCTGCACGGGAAGAGGCGTGCCCAGATCGACCCGGTCGACCTCAGCTACAAGCGAGTCGGGGAGGGACGACCAAGCCCACCACTCGCACAGCATGAGCACAATGGCGAGGCAAGTAAACGCTGAGGTGATGGCGCCGCCACTCACTGTGGGCGAGAGTCTCATGGTCGGACGGTCGGGGGTGATGCACAGCGGCCGTGTCGGTATGCCATGTTGGAAGATGACCGCGGCGCTACCCGCGCGGCGGCGGCGGTGCGAGAGGGCGGAGCTTTCCGGCGGTAGCCTAAATGGCCAGCGGTGCATCCCACAGCTGCAGCGTGTCCCGCCATCCGGCATGGTTCGTGCTCATCGAGCCGTGCGCCGCGCTAGCACTCGCCCGAAGGGTTTCCCATGCTCTCACCACGCGCGAATAACGAGAGGGAGGGCATTCCACCTCGCTCAAGCGCAGCAGAGCGGCTGGAGTTTGGCCACCTCCAGAGGCTCTGACGGACGCTGACCGTGACGGCGTCACGTCCCACCGCACTGCATCAATCGAGAATTGCTTGAAGGCCCTGCCGGCGGGAGGGGAACCTGGGTTGACGCATCGGCAGGTCTCAAGGACCTCGTCGGAGGCGAACTGCGAAGCCGAGACTGGCCTTCAGGCGCCCCCTCGAGGACGGTCACCGAGGGGGGGACGATGTCGGGATGGGCGGCGTGGCTCGGGCTCGGTGGCAGCGCCGCTGCGGGTTCAGGAGCGCCGACCCCAGTGCCGCCGCCGCCCTGGGCTGCCGAGGCCGACGCTACTCCCGGGGCACTGGTCGCAGAAGCGCGTCGGCTGTTGGCGGCGAGAGACGGACTCCGGCTCCTCGGCAGCCTCGACCCCGCCTCATCCCCCCTCGCTGCCACGTTCGCCGCCTCACCTCGTTCATCGCCGCAGGCTGGGAGCCCCGCAGCGGCCCTGCCAGTCGTCCTGGAAGCTGCTCGGAGATCGGGGGGCAGCGCAGGGGCCGATGCGGCGCTGGCGGCGGCGTTGGCGGCTGGTCGGGCGGTGTCGGGCGCCGAGGCGAGCCCATCGTTGGCTCCTGACGGCGCTGGGGGCGTCGCGGCCCTCTCGGCCGCCCTCGGGGCTCTGGGAGTGAGTGCCGAAGTGCCGCTCGCCCCGCCCCCTTCCCCGACGTTGCCCCCAGTGCCGCCTCCTCATCCCGAGCTCGACGCCACGCGCCTCGACGGCTTGGCGGCGGCGGCGCTGGCTGATGGCAGCAGCGTGGTGTGTGAGGCATGTGGGGGCGTCGTCGCCAAGACCCGGCTCAAGGCTCACGCTGCTGCCTGGTGTCCTGCGCTGTGAAAGGGTGGAGATGGGTCGGCGGGCGAGAGTGAGGTTGTGATTCTTCAATCGATAGGGTGTTGTGGTGACGTCGTCCGTCCGTGTCTCCATCGTCGTCCTCAATCAGGTCCGTCCACGCAGGGCGGCCTGCAGCGCGGCCCTCCCCGACAGCACTGAGGCCGACCTCGGCTTCGTCCCAGCGGGGGCAGCAGTCGTGCTGCCCGATGCTGCCCTCCCCATGATGCCGGGCATCTGCCCTAGCCTCCCATCCCAGCCGTCGCCCCCCCCGAGGGCAGTGACGAGCTCGTAGAGGTCAACCCCGGCCGCCTTGTCGTCATTAACGCCCATGTCGGCCTGTAGCTTCTTCATGGGCTCCTCGCTGTTTTCCGTTACGGCGTCGAATATGGTGCGGCAAAGGGATCGGGCGCGGCGCCACCAAGCCGCCGCCGCATCGAAGCGCGCCTGGAGCGTGGCCTCGTCCTCCTCGGGGGCGGCGGCCGCCCCGGCGTCGGCGATCTTGGCTTGCTCCCTCTTGAGCGCTTCAGCCTCGGCCCGGAGCAAGGCGACGCGAGCCTCGGCCTCAGCTATGGCGTCGTCAAGCGCCGAAGAGGACAGGCGGCCCTCAGCAGCTGAGACCCGGGCCCGGGCCGCCTTGACCTCGGCCGTGAGACCGGCGCGCTCGTCCGCAAGGCGGGCCAGCTCTTCCTCAAGGCGGGCCACCTCCTCGGCCGTAAGCACGGGGACAGCATCTTGATTTGCCCACCACAGCTTTGCTGTTTTGCCGAACTCCTTCCTGATGACGCTTCCCGCGGCGACGAGTGCCTCCAGGGAACGCTCGATGCCAGCGCGCTGGGAGGCGGTCGGGCCAGTGGGGGTGGGGTTGGTGGCGGGACAGGGGGACGACGTGCCTGTTGCGACCCCGCCGAACTCCGTCAACCACTCGCCTTCACGCCCTTAGTCTGAAGGTGATCGACAGCCAACTGGAGAGACTGCGAACGAGAAGGGGGGGATACGCGCGTCGGGTCGAGCGAAGGCGGGAGAGGGGCGCAGCGCGAGCGACCAGGATCGTTTTCTTCCGCAGACGCGGGAGCGGGACACCCGTTCACTCACAAAGGGTCGATTGGTGCTGGATAACAGGGAATTGACCTCTTGGTCGGCAGTTCCCATCTCAGCGAGCAAGTGAAGCAGGGAACGTAGAAGGAACGCTGTGGGCTCTGTGGTCTGCCCTCTCTCGCGGCGCGCCGCTGTCGTCTGCGCCGCGACCGTGGGCGCGGGGCAAGGTCGGGGTGTCGATGAGTTGGGCGAGGGGCGCGGGAGGTGCCGGGGTGCGCGCACTGGACTCAGCCACTGCCTACCCCCCCCCCCCCCCCCCCCCGCCCCCCCCCCCCCACCCGGGGCTTACCGGGCCCGGGCCCCCCCCCCCCCGGCCGGCGTCCACGCCCGGG
>Ga0181576_10000578_pt1 | contig 27452 bp, 26 predicted proteins | sample 101ome_22_FD_132464 | JGI IMG/M metagenome (GOLD analysis project Ga0181576, IMG submission 132464) | Coastal salt marsh microbial communities from the Groves Creek Marsh, Skidaway Island, Georgia - 101412BT metaG (megahit assembly) | ecosystem: Environmental > Aquatic > Marine > Intertidal... | reverse complement strand
GCAATGGATCCGATTGGGGAGCGCGATCGGCGAGGCGTATCAGGTGGCCGATGACATTCATGATGTGATCACCGAAAGTCAGGTTGCAGGCAAGCCCAACGGGCAAGACGCGCTGCATGGCCGACCCAATGCGGTGGAGGCTCTTGGTCTCGAGGGTGCAGTCAGACGCGTTAAATCGCTGCTGACAGAGGGGGTCGATTCAATACCGCCCTGTCCCGGACGTGAGCAACTGATCGAGCTGATGCTTGAGCACTCGAAAAACTTTTTGCCGTCGGCGCTTGGGCAGCAAGCTGCGTAACACTACGACTGCGACTGCGCTGCTATGAATCACGTTGCTCACTCCCGGGTATCGCTCCGATGGGTTAATTGGCGCGACCGTCTTTTGATTAACCCTGCTTTCCACCGTTGGGCGAGCAGGTTCCCGATATTTTCCTGGGTGACGCGTCGACGTACTCGCGAGCTGTTTGATCTGGTCGCTGGATTCGTCTATTCGCAAACCCTGTATGCATGCGTGCATTTCGATCTCTTTCGCTTGTTGGCGGGCGGGCCGCTTGAGGAGCGGGAGATTGCCCGCGCGATCAAGCTCGACACCAAAGCCACACGAACGCTGCTGCTGGCCGCGGCTTCAATTAAGTTGCTTGATCGACGGCATGGAACGCGCTGGGGACTTGCGCAGCTGGGCGCGGCCATGGTTGCCAACCCATCTATCGCGTCGATGGTGCTGCATCACAAGGCGCTTTATCACGACATGCTCGATCCGGTGCAGCTCCTGGAAGATAACTCGCACACGCAACTGCGAAAGTTCTGGAGCTACGTAGATAGCGGTAATCGTGGTAAGTCTGATGCGCCTCTGAGTGCCCCATATAGCCGTCTCATGGCCGAATCCATGGATCTGATTGCCGACGAGATCCTAGATGCATTTCCGCTCGCAAGACACAGCACGTTGTTGGATGTTGCCGGCGGGGAAGGGGCGTTTGCTGCTCAAGTGCTGCGTCGATTCGAGCATATCAAAGTGTCCATATTCGACTTGCCGAGTGTGATCCGGCGAGCAAGAGAGCGCATGGATTTGCTTGGCTACAGCAGCCGCACCGAATTTTGCGCCGGCAATGTGTTCAACGATGCGTTGCCGACACCGCAGTCGCTTATTTCATTGGTTCGAATTATCCATGACCACGATGACGCGGCCGCCATGGCGATTCTCAAATCTGTCCGGACAGCGTTGGCAGGCGATGGTGAGTTGATTTTGGCTGAGCCAATGGCTGAGACCCCGGGGGCGGAGCCCATTGGCCATGCATATTTTGGCTGGTACCTGCACGCAATGGGCAGTGGTCGTCCCCGAACCGCGCTTGAGCTTCGTTCGATGCTGCTCGAGGCGGGATTTACCAAGATTAGGGAAATAAAAACCAGCCGCCCAATTTTAGTTCGATTGTTAGTTGCATCGTAGTATGAAAAGTGTATATTCTAGTAGACATGACAAACTGTAATCTAAAAATAACATCGCAGCTGAGCCAAATCGCCAGCAGCTACCGGTACCAGCCGACGCAATCAGGGTGGTTCCAGTCATGATGTATTCCGCTCACGCAGTCGTATTCGAAAAACCTTTCACTGCGAGCGTGAGAGAGGTTCGTCTTTCCGAGTTATCTGATGATGACGTCTTGGTTGATATCGAATGCAGCGGCGTTAGCACCGGTACTGAGAAACTGTTTTGGACCGGAGGAATGCCAGCATTCCCCGGTATGGGTTATCCGCTGATCCCGGGATACGAGTCTGTCGGCATCGTACGACACGCCTCAAAGCAAAGCACACTTGTTCCGGGTCAGCGGGTTTTTGTACCAGGCTCCAGCGCATATGAAGACGTGAAAGGTTTGTTTGGCGGGGCATCCGAAACGGTCATCGTAGCTGCAGACCGTCTCGTCGAAGTGACCGATCTGGACCCTGAATCTGCGTTGATGCTTGCACTCGCCGCGACGGCTAACAATATCGTCAATACCGCGGGTGCCGAACCCGGAAAGACGCTCATTGTTGGGCACGGTGTGCTGGGACGCCTAATCGCGCGGTTGTGGATGCTTCGTCATGACACGTTACCCGTCGTCTGGGAAGTCAATCCGGCGCGGGTATCCGGTTCCGAGACCTACAGTGTGACTTCTTCAAATGACGACACCGATACCGACTACACAACCGTGATTGATGCGAGTGGCTCAGCCAGCATGCTCGATCAGTTGATTGGGCGCCTGTCGCGCCACGGGCAAGTGGTTCTGGGCGGGTTTTATCCAGACCGCCTCTCATTTGATTTCGCCCCAGCATTTATGCGTTCGGCAACCATCAAAGTTGCCTCGGAATGGACGCCCGCAGATCTGGGTACTGTCCGCGCCTTGATCAGTGATCGATCGTTGGTCGTGGCGGATTTACTTACTCATCGCTTTGGCGTCTCGGATGCCATGAGTGCCTATGACACCGCGTTCAATGACGCGTCTTGTCTTAAATCGATTGTCGACTGGAGATTGAACTGATGGCCGATAGTAGCGTTGCCTCGTACGATCCGGATCGTGGAGATGAATCGTTGATCAACATAGTCGCCGAGCCGGCGTCTAAGACCCAGATCATCGCGATTTACGGCAAAGGGGGCATTGGTAAAAGTTTTACTCTGGCTAATTTGTCTTACATGATGGCTCAGCAGGGTCTGAAAGTATTGTTGATCGGCTGTGATCCCAAAAGTGACACGACCTCTCTGCTCTTCGGTGGCAAAGCATGCCCCACCATCATCGAGACAGCCTCAAAGAAAAAAGCGGCCGGAGACGAGCTCCAAATCGGTGATGTTTGTTTCAAGCGCGACGGCGTGTATGCCATGGAGCTTGGTGGTCCCGAGGTCGGTCGCGGATGCGGTGGACGCGGAATCATTCATGGCTTTGAAACGCTCGAGAAACTAGGTTTTCACGATTGGGATTTTGACTTCGTCTTACTCGATTTTCTGGGTGACGTGGTATGCGGCGGCTTTGGTTTACCAATAGCCAGAGACATGTGTCAAAAAGTAATCATCGTCGCATCGAATGACCTCCAGTCGCTCTATGTAGCCAATAACGTTTGCTCTGCGGTCGAGTACTTCCGTAAGTTGGGTGGCAATGTTGGGGTAGCGGGCCTGGTCACTAACAAAGATGACGGGACCGGTGAAGCTCAGGCTTTTTGTGAGGCGGCGGGCATTCCCCAATTGGCCTCGATTCCGGCAAATGAGGATATCCGACGCAAGTCAGCGAATTACGAAATTATCGGCTACCCGGAAGGTCAGTGGGGAAGCATGTTCGCAGGCCTGGTCGAGCAGGTTGTTACCGCGCCACCGACCAGGCCAAAACCGCTGACTCAGGATGGTTTGCTCGATTTGTTCAGCGGTGAATCGGTTGGACGGAATGTTGTGTTGGAGCCAGCCACCGCTGATGATCTCTGCGGAAGCGACTTCAAACCAAAAGAGTCTCTCGAGGTCATTTACGATGACGCCTGAGGTGCCTGTGCCAGAGCGCATTCCCGTGACCGACGCCGGTTCAGCAGAGCCGGGTTGTCACGCGCCTCCCGGTGAAATGCAGGCGGCTGCCCGCAACGCAGGTAAGTCGGCTGTGCTTGAACAGTACGCCAAAGATTATCCCCAGGGGCCTCACGACCAACCTCAAAGCATGTGTCCTGCGTTCGGATCGCTGCGTGTTGGCTTGCGCATGCGACGCACCGCAGTGGTGCTCAGCGGGTCTGCATGTTGTGTGTATGGGCTGACGTTTACGTCTCATTTTTATGGTGCACGACGTACGGTTGGCTACGTGCCGTTTGATTCTGAGACGCTGGTCACCGGTAAGCTTTTTGAAGATATCCGCGAGAGTGTTGAACAACTCGCCGATCCGGATCGTTTCGATACGGTTGTTATTATCAATTTGTGTGTTCCGACGGCATCCGGCGTGCCGTTGGATTTACTGCCTAAATCGATCAATGGTGTTCGCATCATTGGTATCGACGTTCCGGGATTCGGTGTGCCAACCCATGCCGAAGCAAAGGACGTCCTCGCAGGAGCGATGTTAAAGTACGCGCGCTCAGAGGCCGAGCAGGGCCCAGTGGCAAGACCGCAGAGCACGGAGAGTGATCTGCCATCAATTGCACTGGCCGGCGAAATCTTTCCGGTCGATGCCGTGAGTATTGCAAGAATGCTTGCCCCGATGGGGATTGCGGCGGGGCCAACCATCCCAACACGCGAATGGCGCGAACTGTATGCGGGCCTAAAAGCACAAGCGGTGGGAATGCTCCATCCATTCTACACGGCTGTGCAGCGAGAATTCGCGGCTGCGCGGCGATTGACGATTTCCTCCGCTCCAGTTGGTGTCGACGGTACTCATGATTGGTTAAACAACGTTGGTACCGCCTTTGGTGTCAATCAAAAGACCATCGGTCATGCTCACAATGCCATTTTGCCGGCCGTGACGGAGGCTCTGAAGAAAGCACCCATCAACGGAAGAATCACCGTTTCCGGTTATGAAGGATCCGAACTATTAGTCGCGCGACTGCTGATTGAATCGGGCGCAGACGTCCCGTATGTGGGTACAGCATGCCCGAAGACACAATGGTCCAAAACCGATCTGGAATGGCTGCAATCCAAGGGTGTTAGCGTGAACTTCCGCGCATCGCTGGAGCAGGATATTGCCGCGATTGAAGAATTCAAGCCGGATCTTGCGATTGGAACAACACCCGTTGTTCAACATGCGAAGCAAAAAGCTATTCCTTCGCTCTATTTTACAAATCTGATCTCTGCCAGACCGTTAATGGGTCCAGCGGGTGCCGGCTCTTTGTCGCAGGTTATTAACGGCGCAATGTCCAATCGTGATCGGATGTCGAAGATGCAGGCCTTCTTCGAAGGCGTGGGGACGAAAGATACGTACGGTGTTTGGTCACGTGCGCCTCAAGGCATCGGAGGTCTGAACAATGCTGGTGCTTGATCACGACCGCGCCGGTGGATACTGGGGCAGCGTCTACGTCTTTACGGCGGTTAGGGGCTTGCAGGTCATCATCGACGGTCCTGTTGGCTGCGAGAATTTGCCTGTCACCTCTGTGCTCCACTATACAGATGGCTTGCCGCCTCACGAATTGCCCATTGTTGTAACCGGTCTTGGGGAAGAAGAGCTTGGTCAGCACGGCACGGAAGGCGCCTTACGCAGAGCGCATAAGACTCTGAATCCAGACATGCCAAGTGTCGTGGTAACAGGATCGATTGCAGAAATGATTGGTGGCGGCGTAACACCCGAAGGAACCGGCATTGAGCGCTTCCTTCCCCGCACAATCGACGAAGACCAATGGCAGAGTGCCGATCGAGCCTTGAACTGGTTATGGACGCGTTACGGCAATGCCGGGAAAAAACGCAGTTCCAAATCCAAGGTCGAAGCGCAAACACAGTCAAAGCCGCGCGTTAACATTATCGGCCCAATCTATGGTGGATTTAACACGTGGTCTGACCTCGCTGAAATCCGACGCCTGGTTGAAGGTATCGGCGCCGAGGTTAACTTGGAGTTTCCGCTGGGCGTTGATATCAAGGACATTCCGCGATTGGCAGACGCCGACGTTAACATCTGCATGTACAGAGAGTACGGCCGACTGCTGTGTGAGTCGCTGGAAAAACCGTATCTGCAGGCTCCAATTGGAGTGTTAAGCACAACGGCATTCCTTGAACGGCTGGGCGAGCTGCTTGGGCTTGACCCTCAGCCATTTATTGCGCGCGAAAAGCACACCACGATCAAGCCGGTTTGGGATCTGTGGCGATCCGTTACGCAAGACTTCTTCGCGACTGCCAGCTTTGCAATTGTGGCGAGTGAAACCTACAGCCGCGGTGTGCGGCACTTCCTCGAGGATGAACTCGGTATTCCCTGCCATATGGCGGTGGCACGCAAGCCAGGCTCCAAAACCGACAACGCGGCAGTACGCGAAGGCTTGATAAGCAATCCGCCGTTGATGGTTTTCGGAAGTTATAACGAACGCATGTACATAGCCGATGCGGGTCTGCGAAGCATGTATATACCCGCGTCTTTTCCGGGAGCGATAGTACGCAGACACACCGGTACGCCGTTCATGGGCTATGCAGGCGCTTGCTACCTGATTCAGGAAGTATGCAATGCCTTGTTCGATGCCCTATTCAATATTTTACCGCTCGAATCCGAGCTCGATCGGATTCCGCCAACGTTGGCCAAGCAAAAAACGCAATTGCAGTGGGAAGAAGACGCCGAAAGTGCACTCGATGAAATCGTCGCTGCTGAGCCGGTACTGCTGCGCATCTCGGCAGCAAAGCGGCTGCGAGATGAAGCCGAGATGGCTGCCCGAAACGAAGGGACATCGATGGTTAATGTGAAGCACATACGCGGTAAGAAAATCTTTGGACAGAGTTTTCAGTGAGGGTAATGATCATGAAGACGTCTTTACAAAATGAATGCACACATTCGGAGAAGCGCGAATTTCAGGTGCTCCTTGCTCTGACGTTCATGGCGTTTTTGGTTGTGGTGGTTTTTGGACGTTTGCTGCCTGCGTCTAAGCGCCCCTTTGCAGATCCGAGTGCGAAAGGGGAGTCCATTCTCTCCGAAGCAAAGCGGGCTGCTTACACATTTGTTCCTATGGCGTTTATGCGCTGAGCAAACAAGAGCTGCAGATTAAACGATGTATAAATTGAGCGCGGGTTCCTTTCGACGCGGCTGGAGGCGAAAGCAATGTCAATGATGAGCTTTGAGAGAAAGTATCGGGTCCGAGGGGGCACGCTAATTGGCGGAGATCTGTTTGATTTCTGGGTTGGCCCTTTTTATGTCGGGTTTTTTGGATTCACAACGTTCTTCTTCGCAGTACTTGGAACGGCTCTGATTCTCTACGGAGCGGCCATAGGCCCTACGTGGAACATCTGGCAAATAAATATCGCGCCGCCTGATCTCAAGTATGGCTTGGGGCTTGCGCCGCTTAAAGAAGGAGGCCTCTGGCAGATCATTACCATCTGTGCGACGGGCGCTTTTGTATCTTGGGCGCTGCGGCAAGTGGAAATTGCCCGCAAACTTGGTATGGGTCTGCACATTCCCTTTGCGTTTAGTTTTGCGGTACTCGCCTACGTAACGCTGGTGATTGTTAGACCTTTCCTGTTGGGTGCCTGGGGACATGGGTTTCCTTATGGAATACTGAGCCACCTCGATTGGGTTTCGAACGTCGGGTATCAGTACTTACATTTCCATTACAACCCAGCGCATATGCTGGCGGTGACTTTCTTCTTTACCACCACCATGGCGTTGTCAATGCATGGTTCATTGATCCTGATGGCAACCAACCCTCAACAGGGTGAGCCAGTCAAGACGGCTGAGCATGAAAACACCTTTTTCCGTGATGATATTGGTTACTCCATCGGTGCGCTTGGTATCCATCGCCTGGGGATGTTTTTGGCAATCGCAGCCGCGTTTTTCAGTGCGGTGTGCATCATCATAAGTGGACCATTCTGGACGCGTGGATGGCCTGAGTGGTGGAGCTGGTGGCTGCAACTGCCGGTTTGGAACTGAGTGGAGCGACGATCATGGCTGAATATCAGAACATTTTTACCCAAGTTCAAGTAATACCGCCAGAGGATCCCGGTGTTCCGATTGGCAGGGAAACCGCGAATCGAACCGGTGTCTTAGGTCACTCCTACTGGATGGGAAAACTTGGCGACGCTCAGATTGGCCCCATCTACCTTGGGTTTACGGGCGTACTTTCTCTGATTTGCGGATTCATTGCATTCGAGATTATCGGACTCAATATGTGGGCCTCGGTGAACTGGGATCCGATCGAATTCGTGCGACAGCTCCCTTGGCTTGCGCTGGAGCCGCCGGCGCCTGAGTACGGTTTGAGCATTCCGCCTTTAGCCGATGGTGGCTGGTGGTTGATGGCAGGTTTCTTCCTCACAGCAGCGATCTTACTATGGTGGGTGCGCACATATAACCGAGCAGTATCGCTGGGAATGGGAACACACATGGCGTGGGCCTTTGCCGGTGCAATCTGGTTATATCTGGTGCTAGGTTTTATTCGACCGGTGCTAATGGGAAGTTGGAGTGAAGCGGTTCCGTTTGGCTTGTTCCCTCACCTTGATTGGACGGCAGCGTTCTCACTTCGATACGGAAACCTCTTCTACAATCCGTTCCATATGCTGTCGATCGCCTTCCTTTATGGGTCCACGCTTCTCTTCGCGATGCATGGCGGAACCATTCTCGCGGTTAGTCGATATGGCGGCGATCGAGAAATTGATCAGATCGTCGATCGCGGTACTGCCTCAGAACGTGCCGCATTGTTTTGGCGCTGGACGATGGGCTTCAACGCGACAATGGAGTCTATCCATCGCTGGGCCTGGTGGTTTGCCGTACTTACAGTCGTGACTGGAGGCATCGGTATTCTGCTAACAGGAACGGTCGTCGATAACTGGTATCTCTGGGCTGTTAAGCATGGTGTGGCACCTGCCTACCCAATGGTTGATCCAGCGCCTGTGACCGATCCGCTTATGTCGGGAGGATCTCAATAATGAAACGCTCATTTAATATCGTCCGCTGCGCGGCCGCAGGATTTGGCTTACTGCTCTTAACCGGATGTTTTGAGAGTCCACCGATGGAAACGGTTCAACGTGGCTATCGCGGAACCGGCATGGAACAGGTCATCAATCCTGACTTGCTTGCCGAGAAAGTAGCGGCGAATCTCCCTCCCGAGACTCAACCGGTCATGCCACTTCCGGGACCGAAGTCTTCCGAGCTGTATAAAAACGTACAGGTATTGGGCGACACAAGTGCGGGAGAACTCGCTGGCCTTATGGTCGCTATGACTGAGTGGGTATCGCCTGAGCAAGGCTGTAACTACTGCCATGTCGCAGACATGGCGTCCGATGAGCTCTACACCAAGCGTGTTGCGCGAACGATGATCTCGATGACCCAGAATATCAATCAGAGTTGGGGTAAGCATGTTCAGCCAGCCGGCGTCACCTGCTATACCTGCCATAGAGGCAACAACATACCTGAGTATGTCTGGGCTGAAGATCCGGGACCAAAACATGCAGCTCGCATAACCGACCCCGGTCAGAATACGGTGAGTCTAACGGCAGCGTACTCATCACTCCCTTACGATCCGTTGACGACGTTCCTGCAGGATGATGCTGAGATCCGTATGGCATCTGCCACTGCATTACCAACCGGAAATCGTCAGTCGATCAAGCAAACAGAATGGACCTATAGTCTGATGATGCATTTCTCTGAGTCTCTCGGAGTGGGATGTGTGCATTGCCATAACTCACGGGCCTTCGCAAGCTGGAGTGAAAGTCCGCCAACTCGTGTTACTGCTTGGCACGGCATTCGAATGGTCCGAGATATTAATAATAGCTATATATCACCGATCAACGATGACATGCCGGCGAACCGCAAAGGGCCATTGGGTGATGCGCTGAAGGCCAACTGCAAGACCTGTCATCAAGGTGCATACAAGCCTTTCTACGGTGCGCCGCAGATTGAAAACTTTCCTTCGCTCGGGTACACGCATTCAGCTGTGGTGATGCCGAGCGAAATGGAGTCGGATGAATCCGACTCAGAGCCTATGAATACCTCTGATGAAGAGGATGTCACTGAAGCGTCTTTAACCACCGAGAACGACAGTTCTCGCGTCATGGTCGCAGGTTAGTGATGAAGTTTCGTGCAGTAGCGTCGTCATCCCACCGGGACGAAGCTGTGCAGGAAAGCGTGGTTCAGCCGCGCAGGGTTCCTGTTGATTTGATCAATGGGTTGTTTGTCTTGGTGGAAACAGTTGAGAGGGCTCGGACATGAGCGATCGCAACAGCCTGTCTGGATTGACAGGTGACGAGGCAAGAGAGTTTCACAGTCTTTACGTTAAAAGCTTTATTGGTTTTACCGCAGTGGCTGTCGTTGCACATTTTCTCGTCTGGACTTGGCGTCCCTGGTTCTGACCCGGGCGCTATTATCACGTAACTTTCGTCAAGGAGTTAAGACATGCATAAGATATGGATGATCTTCGACCCTCGGAGGATACTGGTCGCCAACGCGGCGTTTCTGTTTACGCTGGCGTTGCTGATTCACTTTATCCTTCTGAGTACCGATAAGTACAACTGGATTGAAGGCTCTTCGGCTGGAGATTCGGTTGCAGCTTCTCATATGGCACCTTTACCACCCACTCGCGGGTGATCTAAGGTTGTCGCTTTAAGTCAGGATATTCCTGCGTGCCGATTGAGCTGATTGCAGCAACCGTCATCGCAGGGGTTGAAAGGCTGAAAATAAGGCCGTCTCCGGGCGGCCTTTTTTTTATATTCGGTTAGGAGACCTACTATGGTTTCTTACAATGATTGAGCGAGACGCACATGCTGCATAACGTCAATAGGGTGTCTTTTGATGACGATCTGTTGATTCTGGTCGATTCAAATAATAAGCCCTTGGGTACCGCGTCAAAATTCGATGCACACAGCGGGTCCGGACAGTTACACCGCGCGTTCTCGGCTTTTGTGGTCGATGATCAGTGCCGTTTGCTCTTACAAAAACGTTCGGCAGAAAAACGGTTATGGCCCGGTTTCTGGGCAAACAGCTGCTGCAGTCATCCACGTGTTGGTGAGGAGACTATTGATGCAGTCTCAAGGCGTGTCGAAGAAGAGCTTGGGGCAAGCGTTAGCGCGCCCGAGTATCTGTTCGCATTCGAATATTCCGCTGAATTTGGCCAGCTGGGCTCAGAGCGTGAATTCTGTTTGGTCTACGAAATGAAGCTCGAGACTGGCAGCGACGTCAATCCGAACGCAACCGAAGTGTCCGATTGGGGTTGGTATGCTGCGACTGAAATCGAAACGTGGTTGGAAAACTCACCGGACGACTTCACGCCATGGTTCAAACTGGAGTGGCCACGCGTACGACAACTGTCTAAGTGGCTCTGCAGTCGTTAGATCTGCTCTCTGAATCGATGCTTTAGTGCATCAGCCACTGATGATCATTTGCAAGACTACTAAACTGAACGCCGAGCGCAAGTCGTCCGACATCAGAGAGTGACAAGCTATCTCCGCAATCCATTATTGTGCCGCGCTCAATCAAATCACCAAACGCGATTTTGATGTCGCCGTCATCGAAATCTGAAAACTGATTCTTTTTGACGCGCACGTTACACAGAATCGATCGAAAAGCGGCTCTGGCTATCTGTTGCCTTTGGCTATACATCTTCGTTGACTCGAATAAAGAGCCATTCTGTTGCGGATTGATCCAGGCATTTATGTCACTGACGTTTTTAGCGACCATGCCGATCGCTTCACTGATCGCGGCAACACCAAAACCAAGCGCAACATCTGATTTGTCTATGCTCCAGCCATTCGAGTCACGATGCAGCGTTCCTTGTGCTTGCGCCTTGATGAACGGGTGATCAGACTTAACGAAGCAATCAACGCCAATCCATTCGTAACCGGCATGCTTAAGTTCGTTCACCAGTGTGCTGAACATTGCGAAGCGATCTGCTAATGAGCAAGATGCTATTTGCGTCAATGCTCGGTGGTGAGCGTGTCGGTTCGCATTTGGTACGAACGCCTCGGTGTCTATTCGATCCGGATTGATTTGATTGGTGATAATCGCCAGCGATCTTCTAAGTGATTCAACCGTTTGTCCAGGGAGTCCATACACAAAATCGAGTGTGACCTCTTCGAATCCTGAGTCTCTGGCTTGGCCCACTGCATCTTCAATCATGCGCACTGACTGTGAGCGTCCAATGCCTTGTTGCACGGTCGGGTCTATATCACGAACCTCGAATTTGACTGAGTTGAAACCGAGCGCGCGTAAAAGTCTCATTTGAGAGATTGATGTTCGTGAGGCAGAGAGGGAGATCTCAGCCCGCATGAAGCCATCGTCAATAAAGGGGAAAAACTCTTGGACACCGGTCACGAGCATCGCTATGGCGTTGTCGTTATCCAAATTCGATGTGCCTCCGGCCAGCTTAAACCGGCTGATTGGCTTTGGATCGCTTCGATTGCCGAACCGCTGTTGCACCTCTTTAATTACGTTGGCATTGTAGCTCGCTCGAACGCCATCGTCGTTTGAAGCCATGGAATCTCTGGTGCAACTCAGACAACGAGTCGGACAGAATGGACTTCCGACATAAACCGAGGCGGTCGATTGCCCAGCCAGAGAACGCACTACGTTGTCATTGAATTCATCAGCAGAAACGGCCGTCATGCCATCATCCCGTGACATAACAGTAGCTCCCTGATTTTTTGACCGGTTCGATACGCGGGGGCGTGGCTCTCGGGTTTCATTCTTTGATTTTGTCGCCATAAATCATCCTCCCCGCTGTTGAGGGGCAGTTGCAATTGAGGCGATGCGAGAGACAATGCACAAAAACGTCAGTGCTACCGTTGCGAAGGGCCACCATCTGGACCCCAAGACAGGTGTCCGTTTAGGAGGTGACCAAGCACATCTACCAGATATTTTTTGTTTTTCTTTACATCTTACGTAAGACACACTATCTCCATCGACCCGTAGCTGTCAACTGGGAGTTTGAGAGGACAGTTTTTTCGGGGCTGGTGCCGTAACCTGGAACCAGCGCCACAAAGCGCTGTCGTTAACAGGGAGTACTAAAAAAATATGCTCGAGCAGCGCCAGCATGAGTAGCGTCAAAGCTAAGGTATGCGCTGTTAATACGTGCGGACTGTCCTGATTCATAAGGAGTAACAGCAGCTTAAGCACTGCGATCATTCCGAGCAGCATTGTGATGGGGAACAGAACGTTCATGCTTCGTTTTCTGACGTACGACGCCAGATACTGGAGGTGAGCGGGGAACCAGTCTGTGTTTAAATTTGCAACGCCTAAAAAGATATTCAGCTTGACGCTCCAGCGCATTGTCCAAAGCACTAAAAAGACCCACCAGCAAGTGCGGTTCGGCGCATCGAAAGTTAAGCTGTATATCGTCAGTCCGGCGATGATCACCGCGAGTTCGTGATAAAGACTGGTCCCCAAGCCGAGCCAGAAACGGGTCAGTTCGGATGCGTGAGACGGACAAGGTCGTTTGTTTGGTCCGGTCACGATTCCCATCATATAGCTCATTTCTAACCAGGCCCAGATCAGAATCGCTTGCGCAAATCCAATGTAGGTGGCTTGAACCGATGTGGTATTCGCAACAAAGTTCAGGGATAGAAAAGCGGACAGCGTCACCACTGAGCAAATCGCCAGACTTCGGCGGTAAGTCTCGGTCGGACGATGAATCAAGAACAGCATTACGCCAGTTGATATCCACCAGGCGATAATTGTGGCGAAAGTTGCTGTAAGCATGAATTTAAGACCGCCAGATCGTATCAGTGGGCGTGGGCATAGCGGTCGCTCTTCAGAAAACGATCAAAGGCCTGCTCGTTGGTAGGGCCAAATGCATTGAGTAAGATTTCCTCGTTCGTCATCGGATCTGAGAAAATCAAGCGTCCATCTGCGTATCGCGTCAAAGTGAACGGTGCCTCATCCATGATTCCTCGACCACGGCGCGCTCGCACAAGCCCGCGAACCACGCCGCGGACAAAATTGTCTTCGCCCGCTTTGAGCTCCGTAATTGTTTGTTCAACATCGGCATCAAGGACTTGAATCAGGCCTGCGGGTCGATCGACAAACTGCAGTTGAATCTGCTCCACTGCCGATGGCGATGGCCGGTGATCTTGTTCGGTTGAATCCGTGCTGACAAACCCGTTAGTAGACGCCCATGCAAGTATGACGGTGAGCAGCATGATTCCCGCAAGAGCCGTGAGGGGCGCTTTTGGTACAGGATTATCGGTAAGCTCACCATGCATACTTGATTGCTCCTATGCGCCATGTGCCAGTCTGATTGACTCGATTGGAGACGAATCAGACGAGGATTGCAGCTCGTTTGTTTGATGACTGCCGCGATTGGTCAACATCGATGCGACCTTAACGGCCAGCGACTGGGGATCCGGGATACTTTTTAACGTCGGGCAAACCGGGTTCCATCTCCAAGCTCTGACGTGAGGCCAGACCATAAGATAAGAAACTTTCTGATCACTCGTAGGCGTCAGGGCGAGATTTCCGGTGCCATCCGAGAAGGTTTGAAGATCACCTTTGCTGACTTTACTCCAAGGGATGTTGATCATCATTGGCAGAGCAACGCCATATCGCATTACCAAGCGCTCGTTGGTAACCGTGTAAAGCGTTGATTTTGCATAGGCTCTCGCCAGCAATGCCAACAAGGCTATACAGGTTAGGCCGATTGAAAGCTGCCATGCCAAACCGCTAAGTATCGTCGCAGAGTCGGTACCAGCGGTGTAGTTGGAGAACACAGAGAAGCCAATAAGCGCACTGAAGTAGAGCGTGACTTTTCTGAGATGAAACGTATGTATCGCCAGTGACCGCCACTGCGGATGCCCTTGCCAAACGATCTGTTCGCTCTGCGGTAAGTGCTCCGGGAGCCCGGGAACCGGTTCGTATTCGTACTCGTTCATATCAGCGGTTCGCTTCTCTCAGCAGTCGCATAAAGAGTGCCACTACCATAGTAAGCAGTAATGATATCTTCTTCGGCGAGTGTAACTTGATCGGGATTTTTCAGCGCCGGTAATCCACCGAACTGGGTGGACAACAATGATTGAACGCGCACAGCGTCGCGGCCGATCCTGCTAAAGTTTGTCGGCAACAAGGTATGTACCCCTGCGACGTCGATTTCAAGATAGCGGACGTGCGGTTCCGCAAGGTCCACCCAAGCATCGATGACAGTGGCAGCTTGCTGACCGTCCGCTCCGAGCACCGGTAAACCAATAGGGTTTGGGTCGCGCTCGTCCAATCGATGTGCCGTCGCCACCCTGAGAGGCACTATGCGCGGCTTTCCGTCGAAGGTTAGATCGGGTGTCTCGGAACGCAAAGCATAGGCGCCCGGCCCCACACCTTTTCCTATTCCGTCACCACGTGGATGCAGCGGTGCACCGGCATACGGCGCGATCGGATCTGCATCCAGCTCATACTGAGGATCCTCGTCGCGAGGAACGGTTACGCTGCCGCCACCATGCGGCAGTGTGAATGTTTTGGGCGCTGGAAGATCGGGAAATCCGTTAAACTTCATCGGGTTGGGGCCCGTTGTTTCCAGCGGATAGCCTTCGCGCTTATCTTCTTTATGTAAATAAACAATCAGTCCCGCAAAGAACAGCCAAAAGGCATATAGCACCAGTTGAGCAACGTCGATGTGGTTAGTGATGGCTCCGGTTTCCATGAGTTACCTCCAATTAGGGTTTCATCCAGGAAATTGATCGAAATGAATAGTTTGATCTTCTGCACCCTGGCGTTGACCACGCTGAGTGAGAGGACCAATGATCATTAGTGAAATAAGCAGAATGACTGCTTCCAAGTTATAAACGGTTGTGTATCCGGTGCTTGCCTGATTAAGAACCACGCCAAGCGAGCCGTTTTCTGCCAGTCCCGAAACCACGTCGCGTAACGCGCCTCCGAAGAAAATTGCGAGGCCGGTAGCCGTTGCTTGAACAGCGCTCCATGCGCCAACGACCAGACCTGCTTCGTGTCTTTTTGCCATATCCATGACGTAGATGAGCGTGCCAACAGCGAAGAGTCCTCCACCGAGGCCGATGGAGAGGGTCCCGATACGAAACAAAATGTCCGATTGCATGGGCGCTGCGAGAATCACACTGGCAAAGGCGAACAGGCCTAACATCAGTCCCGCGGCGGATAGCCTGATCGGATCAGCGCCTCTGGCTAGTTGGTGGGACGAATAGGCGAACGCGCCTAGCATTCCGATACTGAATAAAGCCGTGAGCGATGTGGTGGCGGATACCGACATATCCAAAACGTCGGCTCCATAAGGCTCAAGAAGTATATCTTGCATGCTAAACCCCAAGCTTCCCAGTCCAACGACCGTAAGCAGGCGTAGCGAGTTTGGTTCCGAGCGCAATTTTGACCAGGCGTCACTAAACGATACGCGAGGAAGATCATGACGCGTCTTGTCTGGTTGACGTACTTCCTGTTGCCACAGCGCGATCACGTTCAAAACGAGTGTTGCGACCGCTGTGCCCTGAACAACTTTTATCAGGCGAAGTTGAGAAAAATCGCTCAGCAAAACTGCGAAGACGACTGAACTGATGATCATGCCAATCAGCAGCATGATGTACAAAAGAGCGACCACTTTGGGTCGATTTTCATCCGAGGCCAAGTCTGTTGCCAACGCAAGTCCAGCGGTTTGAGCAGTATGCATGCCCGCACCAACCAGAATAAAGGCTAAGGCTGCGGCAATGTATCCGATCCACGCCGGCCCATTCGTGGCTTCGCCGGCGAGCAATAGTAAAGCGAAGGGCATAATCGCGAATCCGCCGAACTGGGCGAGCGTTCCAGCCCAGATATAGGGCACACGTCGCCATCCCAGGAATGAGCGGTGTTGATCAGAGCGGTGTCCAATCAGGGCTCTGACGGGTGCAAACAGCATCGGCAATGCAACCATCGAGGAAACTAACCAGACGGGTACGCTTAACTCAATCACCATGATTCTGTTGAGCGTTCCATTCAACAAGACGATTGCAGCGCCTGCACTGACTTGGAAGAGCGCGAGGCGTAGCAAGCGATGCATCGGCAGTGTCGACGATGCGGCATCGGCAAACGGCAGCCAGCGCGCGCTGATTTTGATCTCATACGCTGGTTGTGCCTGTTCACTTCGAATTGTCATGAACGCACCAACTCATAGGCATGCGACATGTAAAATCCTCGTGAGACACGTTCGTCCCTCGCAGTGCTCCAGTTTGCCAGTTCCGCACGTTGCATCAGTCCCAAACGTAATTTGCGATCGCACACCGGCTCCAAAGAAGGCGAACGATTACTGGACGGAAAATATCGACCTATCGCGTGCATCATTGCCAGCAGTCGCGTTCGAGGCGCAAACGTAAAATACATCGCACATCGTGTACGCTCGCCCAGTTTGGCGATACTGTCTATCGCATCCTCAAGGCGGTAATGAATGAGCGAGTCCATCGCGATGACATAGTCAAACTCGCCCAGTGCCTCGTGCGACATATCGCCGACTTCGAACCGAATCTGTCCGTTTGGATGACTCGGTGTCACGCGTTCACGGGCGAGATCAATTAACGTTTGTGAGATATCGATGGCGACAACGTTCGCGCCGCGGTTGGCAAGGTCACACGCCAGAAGCCCGGTACCGCACCCCGCATCCAAGATGCGTTTGTCGCTCAGGTCTTGCGGAAGCCACGACAGCAGGTTGGCGCGCATCTGATCACGCCCTTCGCGGACAGTTTGTCGGATGCGTCCCACCGGCTCTGTCGATGTCAGTTTTGACCATGCATCGGCAGCGGTTCGATCGAAATAGTGTTCTATTTCTTCGCGTCTTTTTTGATACGGTGCTATGGCCATCAATCGAATCCAAGAAAATCAAAAAGATCGCGATCGCGCATCGGATTAACATCCAGCGGATCGGTGCCATCCCAAAGCGTTTGTGCCAAACGAAGGTATTCGTTGCACACAGCGTCAAGTTCAGGCGTTGATTCCATCTCGAACAGCGTCGACTTGCGCAGTCTGCTGCGTCGAATCACATCAAGATCCGGAAAGTGAGCGAGCCTCTTCATACCCACTGATTCGTTGAATCGATCGATCTCATCGGTGTTCGCACTACGGTTTGCGATGACGCCTCCGAGTCGAACTTTGTAGTTCTTTGCCTTCGCCTGAATTGCTGAAGCAATTCGATTCATCGCAAATATCGAATCAAAGTCATTCGCCGTCACAACCAGCGCGCGCTCTGCATGCTGAAGTGGTGAGGCGAAGCCACCACACACAACATCACCGAGAACGTCGAAAATCACGACGTCGGTATCTTCAAGAAGATGATGCTGCTTCAAAAGCTTGACCGTTTGACCTACAACATAGCCGCCGCATCCGGTGCCGGCAGGCGGACCACCGGCCTCAACGCACATCACACCGTTGTAACCCTCATAGACAAAATCATCGAGCTGCAACTCTTCAGAATGAAAGTCGACAGACTCAAGTGCGTCTATAACTGTGGGAACCAAAGACTTCGTGAGCGTAAACGTCGAATCATGCTTTGGGTCGCAGCCGATTTGAACGACGCGTTTACCGAGCTTTGAGAACGCAACCGAAAGGTTCGATGACGTTGTGCTCTTGCCTATACCGCCCTTGCCATAGACAGCAAAAACTTTTGCTTGATCAATTGTTGCGTCATCGTCCATCTGGTACTGGACACTACCTTCGCCGTCTCCTTGATTAGGATCTACTCGTCGCACTGGAATATTCAATGCCTTGTTCATGCTGCTGCCTCGTTGGAAAGTCCTTCTACGCGATCCTCAAGATCCGCCCCCGCTTCGCGCAGGGCGTCCAGAGTTTCTTGATCCGGAGACCAATACTCGCGTTCGTGTGCCTCAATGAGGCGATTTGCAAACTTAAGTGACGCGCTTGGATTGAGTTTTGCGAGGCGCTCTCGCATCTGCTCGTCAAGAATGAATGCCTCGGTCAAGCGCTGGTAAATCCACGGTTCGACCTTGCCCGTTGTGGCGGACCATCCCATCGTGTTGGTGACATGCGACTCGAGTTGTCGCACGCCTTCATAACCATGTTCGAGCATGCTCTCGAACCATTTTGGGTTCAGCATACGTGTGCGTGTTTCAAGCTCTACCTGTTCGCTGAGCGTTCGTACAAGGCCGTGCCCACTCGTATCGTCAGAGATGTAAACGGGTACGTCGTTACCGCTGGACTTCTTGATAGCCCGGCTTATACCGCCAAGCGTATCGAAGTAATGATCCACCGTCGTCACGCCCAGCTCGACTGAATCAAGATTCTGGTAGGCCATGTCTACCGTTGACAGCACATCGCGAAACAGTTCTGGACGCGCACTGGGTTCACCGTTTAGCCCGTAGGCAAAACACTTGCGATTACTGAATGCATCTGCAAGTTCATCCTCACTTTCCCAGCCGCTATCGTCTATCAGCAAATTGACATTGGAGCCATAGACGCCATTCGCATTGCTGAATACCCGCAATGCAGCGGCCTCGATATCTCCGCCGTTTTTCGCAATCCATTCCTGCGTGCGCTTGCGAATAAAGTTTTGTTCGACTGGTTCGTCTGCGCAGGCGCAAAGAAATGCTGCTTCGGCAAGTAGTTTGGTCTGGACGGGGAGCAGATCCCTGAAGATGCCCGACAGCGTAATTACAACATCGATACGTGGGCGACCAAGTGTTGCCAATGGAATAAGCTCTGCGCCGCATACCCGGCCATAACTATCAATGCGTGGAGTCGCGCCCATCAGTGCAAGCGCTTGAGCGATCGGAGCACCGCTTGATTTGAGGTTGTCAGTACCCCAGAGGACCAGCGCAATACTCTCAGGAATCGTATTTCCGTCGACCAAGTGACGCTGCAGAATTCGTTCAGCCTGCTGTTGACCTGATTTGATTGCAAAGCTGCTCGGTATCCGGAAGGGATCGAGACCATGCATATTGCGCCCGGTCGGCAACACCTTTTGATTTTGAATCAGATCGCCGGCAGGGGCTGGTGAAATAAAACGTCCTGACAATGCTCTGGAGAGGCTGTCAAGCTCGGGCTCACCGGTCAGCATACTCGCTGTCTTGGTCAATGATTTCCACGCAGATTCAATGTCGGAGCGACTTTGATCATCGGTAGAGCCGCCGATCACGCTAATATTCTCGCCCTGGGCAATTGCCAGCGCTGTATCCGTATCAATGGTCATCTCATGCGATGCATGTGCGATTGCTTTGATCATGCCAGCGCGTTCGTTAACGGTTGGCGCCTCTCCGACGACATGCAGTCCATACGGAATCAGCGTTTCCTCTAGTTCGAGAAGTCGCAGTCGTAGCCGTTCAACCGTGTCCTCACTGTCGCCACTCGCATCGAGCGTGACCAGTGATGTTTGCTCGGCCAGAGAACAAATCATTTCAAACAGTGCAGTCCGTTCGGTTTCGTTGGTTATCTCTGCTTCACGCCATGCTTGTATGCACTCTTTTAGTTCCAGCAACTCTTTATAGAGCTCGCAAGCAGCAACCGGTGGTGTGAGGTAGGTTACGACAGTCGCTGCCGACCGTCGTTTCGCGATGAGTCCTTCCGATGGATTGTTGGATGCATACAGATAAATATTGGGTCGATCACCGACCAAACGCTCGGGCCAGCAGGCGGGGCTCAATCCAACTTGCTTTCCGGGCATGAACTCGAGGGCTCCATGCGTTCCGAAATGCAAATACGCATCTGCGTCAAAGTCTGTTTGTAAATAGTCATAAAACGCCGCAAACGCGTGTGTTGGTGCGAAGTTCTTCTCAAACAAGAGCTTCATCGGATCGCCTTCATAGCCGAATCCTGGTTGGATCGCGACCAGTAGCTTGCCAAATTTGCAGCCCAGCACGAATATCGCTCTACCGTTGGTCTGATGCTTGCCGGGTGCTGGCCCCCACTGAGCTTCGATGTCGTCTAAGTGTCGACTTCGGCCGACATAATCGTCTACAGCGACTTCCGCGACGACGTTGGCGGGCATGCCATATATGTCTGCATTACCCTTGATAATTTGATTTCGCAGATCATCAATATCGTCGGGCAGTTCGATATCGTAGCCATCGTCTTTTAATCGCCGCATGACATTAAATAGCGATGCGAACACCGACAAATGCGCTGCCGTTCCGGTATTTCCAGAGTTTGGTGGGAAGTTGAACAAAATGACGGCGACGTTTTTCTCTGAATTGTCTTTCGCGCGCAAGCGGCACAGCCGTTCCACGCGTGCCCCAAGACGTTCGATCTGTCCCGAATGTCCCTGCATTGTTCGAGTGCCGTCAGCGCACTCTGCGTGACCACCAAAGACGGTGGGCGTTGTCGAGCCATCGATTTCTGGTATCGATACCATCATGGTGGCTTCAACCGGCGTTAAGCCGCTTTCAGATTTTTCCCATGCTTGTATGCTTTGAAATTCCAGCGCATGCGCCGAAATATACGGCACATCAAGCTTTTCCAGCAGTGCGGCTGCTGCATCTGAGTCGTTGTATGCCGGCCCGCCGACCAGTGAGAATCCTGTTAACGAAAGCAGGGCATCTATAGTGACCTGTTGCTCAGTTTGAAAGTATTGTTCAACGGCGGGACGCGCGTCTAATCCGCTGGCAAACGCCGGAACAACATTGAATCCGCGACTTTCCAGTTCACGGATCACCGCGTCATAGTGATCGGTGTTCCCCGCGAGAAGGTAGGAACGCATCAGCAGAATGCCTACGGTACCATTCGCTTTTTTATTATGTTTTAGAAGCGCCGGGTTTTCAGTCATTCGACCCGGTAGATCAGGATGATACACTCCGACCTCTGGATACTCGACCGGTGGCTCTACGGTTAGACCAGCGGTGAGTTGTTTGTGTCCCTGACTCGCATAACGGTCGGTCAGAAAACACACCATTCGCGACAGGTTTTCATCGGACCCAGCTAACCAATATTGCAGGGTCAAAAAATATGCGCGGATATCTTGCGCAGTTCCCGGAATAAACCGAAGGATTTTGGGCAGTCGGCGAAGCGTTTTGAGTTGTTGAGCACCGGCGTTTGAGGCGCCCGACTTTGGATTCCCTCGCAGCCGTTTGAGCAGCGATACCGGACCGCTCGATGGTTTGTCCATACTGAAACGCCCCATACGCGTCAGTTGTGAAACCTCGGTTGCGCACAGGCAGCAGATCATTGCGTCGCAATCATCTCGTCGGCTTTGTAAAGCGGGTAGGACGGCGCGGATATGGTCATCCATGAAGAGCATGGTGACGACAATGATATCGGCGCTGGCGATATCGAGTAGGGTTGCCGATAAGCAATCCGGATCCCGATCCCATTCAGAGGCCGCATGTATCCTCAGATCAATCGCGGCTGATGATTCGGCTAGCGTTTTTCGAACACGATCAATTCCGGCACCGAGATGATTATCCAGTGTCACTATGACAAAGCGTAACGGCTTTGTGTTATCGACTGAAATGTGCTTTTGCTTCATACAGCGTGTCCACACTGATCGATGAAAGACCGTGATCTGATGCGTATTGCTCTGTGTTTCTCCGCGCTTTTCCTCGAACAAAGAAAGGTATCTTCCGCAGCTCTTTCTCTGCCATCGGTTCCCAACAAAGCTCACCGTCATCTACTGTCTCGACAGCAGTTACGGCTTTGCTCGCATGGGCGTCAGTCAAGCGTGCGCCGAGATGCGACGCATGCTCGTTGAACTCAAAATCGTCACTGAACATTTGAATGAGATGTTCTTCAAGCCCCATCATCAGCGGATGAACCCAGGTATCAAAGAGCACATTGGCTCCCTCGAATCCCATGGTCGGCGAATAGCGTGCCGGGTAATCCTGCACGTGGGCAGGCGTTGATATAACGGCGCAGGCACAGCCGACTCGCTTGGCGATGTGGCGTTCCATTTGCGTTCCCAGCAGCAGTTCTGGCTGAGATTCGGCAACCGCGCGTTCGACCTCAAGGTAATCATCGGTGATCAAGGCAGTGAGGCCATACTCTTTTGCAGCGCTTCGAACCGCTTTGGCCTGCTCGCGCGAGTAGGTTCCAAGTCCGACGACGTTGAAGCCAAATTCATCGCGGGCAACTCTGGCTGCAGCAATTGCATGAGTCGCATCACCAAAGACGAAGACGCGCTTGCCGGTCAGGTAGTTGGAGTCCACCGACCTCGAATACCAAGGCAGGCGAGAGGTTAGTTCACCCATCATAGGGGATACATCGACCCCGGTTATTGCAGCAATTTCTTCGAGGAATTCATGGGTGCCACTAACACCAATGGGCGTGCTGTTGATAACCGGTTGTCCAAAATTGCGCTCAAGCCATTGACAGGTGAGTGCGGAGACCTCTGGATACAAGGAAACATTGGCTGTTGCCGCCGGTATTCGCGCCAGATCTGACATGGTTGCACCTAGCGGAGCAACGACGTTGATATCGACACCCACGGCATCCAGTAAGCGCCTCAGTTCTTCAATATTGTCCCGACACCGATAACCCAGCGACGTGGGGCCTATAAGATTGACACTTGGACGGGAGGCGACTGATTTTTCTGCATTTTCGCTGACGGTATCGGTTTTCGCAGCGCCGACGGACGTCTTTAGCGCGGACTTAACCAGCGCGTAAAGCGTTTCGCTCGCACCCCAGTTTTCCTTCCTGGAGTAGGCATGCATCTCGACCGGCACGACTTGGCAATCGAGCATTCCGGATCCTACCAGCGCGCCTGATTGGTCCTGTAGAAGTTCAGCGGTACAAGACTCCGCAACCAACATCACATCTGGTCTAAACCGCTGCTCGGTTTTCTTCGCCGTCTGGATGATAAGGTCGGCTGTATCGCCACCGAGGTGTCTTGATTGAAATGTCGTGTAGGTGACGGGTGGGCGCCGCTTATTGCGCTCAATCATCGTGAATAGAAGGTCTGCGTAGGTGTCGCCCTGCGGTGCGTGCAGCATCAGATGCACGCCCTCCATAGACGTTGCCACACGCATGGCTCCTATGTGCGGCGGTCCTTCATATGTCCAAATGCTCAGTTGCATGATTAGCGGAACCTTAGTCGGTCGTTACGAAGCAATGGTTTGGAGAACAATGCTGCAAGGTCTCCAGCCTGATCAAAGCCTTGAGTAGGGCTGAATAACAACTCGATAGACCACTTCGTGCGCAGGTACTCTGATTCAAGCGGATTGGCTATTCCGAGTCCGCAAACGGTCAGATCCGGGCGCGTCATTCTGACCCGATCGAGTTGATCGTCGAGTTCTTGCCCTTCGGTCACTGCGCAGCCTTGTGGCAGCCAAGCCAGCTCACTGGCGAGGGTTTGTTTATCCAGAAATGGTGTCCCGATTTCCGTGAGGCGCATGCCGCACTCGGTCGCCAGAAAGCGGGCAAGGGGAATTTCCAGCTGAGAGTCAGGCAGAAAACAAATGCTCTTTCCTTCAAGACGTTCTTTGGCGGGAGCGATTGCTTTGCGTGCTCGTGTAAGCGCCTTCTCTATGACGGCTTCTACTTTTGCATCAGGGATATCAAATGCGTTCGCTGCGCTCATGATCCAATCGCGTGTTCCTTCTGCACCCAGTGGAAAAAGCGCTTTGATATGGTGGGCGCCGCGCTTTTGCAACGCGCGTAAGGTGTTGCCAAGAAACGGCTGTGCCAGCAGGATTTTTGTATTGGGGCCAACAGCAGGCAGATCTTCTGATCGTCTTCCAGGGAACACTCGTACGTCTTCGATACCGCATTCGTTCAGTAGTCCAACCAGCTGGTCTTCGACCACATCGGCCAGCGTCCCAACAATCAACAGTGAGTCTTTTCCGGATTGATCCGAGGGTAACGAGGGAACCAGATTCTCGAGAAAGCTGTCTTCGCCCTGCGTGAAGGTGGTGTCAATCCCACTGCCGGTATAGTTGTGGAATCGGACTTTGCCTTGATACCGAGCACTCAGACGCGCTGCAGCATTGCCCAAGTCCAGTTTTATGACCTCTGACGGACAGGATGACACCAAGAAAATACTTTTGATTTCCGGGCGTCTGGATATGATTTGTGCGGCGATGCGATCAAGCTCATCATTGCAATCGGCCAGTCCTGCCAGATCTTTGTCAGACAGAATAGCGGTTGCGAATCGCGGTTCCGCGAAGATCATTACGCCGGCTGCCGACTGGACCAAGTGAGCGCAGGTTCGCGATCCCACAACCAAAAAGAATGCGTCCTGAAGCTTTCTGTGAAGCCAAACAATGCTTGTTAAGCCGCAAAATACCGCTCGCTGCCCGTGTTCCTGCTTAACGACAATATTGTCGATGTCGGATGAATACGCGTTTATCGGTTGAATGCTGTTCATCAGACTGCCTCCAAGGCGCCGCTATGGAGCGAAGAATCGGACCCATCGTTGCGGCGCGCCATTCTGAATTTGCGCAAGAACTGAGCTGCGTTGATGAGATATGCGCCATAAGCAGCCAAAGCAATGTGCATCTGTGTCTCCGCGCCAACGCTTTGGGATAGCAGGGCAAAGAGATAGGCAGAGTGCAGCGCGATCACCAGCATGCTGAACACGTCTTCCCAGAAAAACGGCTCAGCGAACAGGTATTTACCGAATACGACTTTTTCCCAAATGGCCCCGGTGATCATGATCAGGTACAGCAAACCTGTTTTGACCACAATCGATGCCGTCGCTAACTCAAATCCTTGTTTGGTCAGGAGAAAGCGAATGACTAAAACCAGACTGATACCAAAGACGATGAACTGTAAAGGGGCTAAAACCCCCTGGACCAATGTCCAAGCGGTTTGATCTCGCCGCTGGCGCTCGGAGGCGCTATACAGAGGCTTACTTCGTTTTTTATCTATGTCTTGAGACATATTTTATTGGCCGCCGGGTTATTTTTTTCAATCCACAAATCCGACTTTATGCCTGACAGCGTATAGTGTCAATAAAAATGAACATTAATAAGCGTAATATAGAATGTACAAACCGCCGATTTGGTGTTTTTCTGACTGTGGGTCGAAAACCATCAAAAAATTGGGTGAATTTGTATTCTGCTTCGTATAGAGTCTGGGCGCAGCCGCGAGGGGCTGTCACAGTTTTCGATCTTCCATCAAGCCGACGAGACTGAGTTCGTATCAAGATATTCTGATGTACACACAATTTGACAGTCAGGGTTTTTTCGAGGCAGCGAGGGCTTTCGCCGATCTGTCGATCGCTGTTGATGACCAGGCGCTGGTCACGTTGTTTCACTTTAATGATCCTGAGGTCGTCGGCTACTCCGAACCCGACTGGACGGGTCGATTTCTACGCGAGACGCTTGATATAGCCTCGCAGTCTCCCGCCGAGGAGCTGCTGGTCGCGGCAAAAGCTCAACCCGGGATACCGATAAAGCGGGACCTTGTTCATTTGCTTGACGATGGCGTTCGATTGCCCGTCAGTTATGTCTGTTTGGCGGCATCCGATGGCACAGCCGTGCTTGTTGGTTGGGATCTTCGCCCGCAGGAAGTGGTGAGGCAGCAGTTGATCAATGCCCAGCAGGTGTTGGAGCGCGACTATTGGCGTATTCGTGATCTGGAAACACGTTATCGCTTGTTGTTCGATATGTCAGCCGACGGATTCATTGTGTTGGATGCCGGAAGTCGCAGGGTCCTGGAGACCAATATTGTCGCTGACGGTCTGCTCGCAAACGCCGGCAAAACCATAATAGGTAAACCTTTCCCCGTTGGATTTACGGATAAAAGTGCATCAAGCATCGAATCGGCTTTGGGGGTTGCGCTGGTCAACGGGCTGGCGGAGTTATCTGAGGTTAATTTGCTGAAGGGCGACGCTCCATTCAGTTTGTCTGTCAGGCTGCTTCGCCAAGGCGTCGGCGATCGGTTCCTGGTGCGTTTGTCATCGAATCACGTCGGCGTCTCGAGAGAGAGCGCCTCCTCTGAGCTAATTGATTCGGCCTTGATGGGATCCCCGGAAGCTGTACTCATCATCGACAATCGCGGTTTTGTGCGGGATGCAAATAATGCTTTTGCGCGACTTGCCGAATTGCCATCTCCGATGGTTTCAATTGACAGGCGAGCCGATGAATGGATCGGACCGTCGGGTGTGGATCTCAACGTGTTGCTCTCTAACCTCGAGCAGCGAGGTCTCGTAGCTTGCTACACGACCTCGATGAAGGGGGCTATGGGTGCTCGGGAAAACATCGAGATTTCAGCGTCAGAGTTCCGGCATGGTGAAGAGAAACTCTACATCCTCTTGATTCGTGATCTTGGCCGTCGAATCGCTCCGGTGAAAAGTGTCACCGTATCTGATGCGAGTTCTTTGGAGTCGATTAAGGCTCGGGTCGGTCGTATTCCCTTGAAGGATTTGGTGAGAGAGTCCACCGATGTTATCGAGAAATTGTGTATCGAGTCCGCGTTGGAAATGACCGGAGACAATAGAGTGTCGGCGGCCGATATGCTTGGCTTGAGTCGCCAGAGCCTGTATTCGAAGATGCGTCGATTTGAGATCGGCGGTTTGTCAGAAAGCGACGACGCCTGACTGTCGGATGCAATTTGGCGCTGACTTGGGCTAGCTTTCTGCCGCGGGTTGCTGTAACGTTTTGTAGACATAATTAAATGTAACAAAATGGTAGCGGGATGGCCGGCGCGAATGTGCTCAACTATGAGCGACGATTTCAATTAGCGGCTTATGTAGAGCTGACTAAACCAATCACCTGGTTTCCTCCGATGTGGGCCTTTGCGTGCGGCATCGTGTCCTCCGGCCATTCCGTCACAGATTCACCCGTGCTTGTTTTGTTGGGCGTATGTCTGACAGGTCCGTTAGTGTGCGGTGCCAGCCAGATTATCAACGATTGGTGCGACCGACACGTCGACGCTATCAACCAACCTGAACGTCCCATTCCGTCGGGGCGGGTACCGAGTCGAAACGCGTTTTATTTCGCCATCCTTTGGTCTTTACTCGGATTAGTGGTCGGTTTCGCCATTAGCGTTGTCGTC
>Ga0181576_10000576_pt1 | contig 27491 bp, 23 predicted proteins | sample 101ome_22_FD_132464 | JGI IMG/M metagenome (GOLD analysis project Ga0181576, IMG submission 132464) | Coastal salt marsh microbial communities from the Groves Creek Marsh, Skidaway Island, Georgia - 101412BT metaG (megahit assembly) | ecosystem: Environmental > Aquatic > Marine > Intertidal... | reverse complement strand
TGCGCATTCTCACCCCGCGCAATCATCAGGTGATGCGCGCGGTGATGATCCTGACTGGCCATCAGACCAAAAAACCCAAGCCCTTTGATCCGCGCAACAACTGCGGGATCATCACTGGTAACGCGCAGTGTAACGGCATCGTCACCGACCTCTGCCACGACCACCCAGCGCTCATCCTGCGCAAGCTGCGCCGCATGTGCAGGCACCATCCGTTGCAATGAAGCAAGCGTTTGCGCATCACCTGTGGCCGTCGCGATTATGCCGTCCGAGAGCGCCTCTTCGGCCACTTCAGCGCCCGTCATCAGCCTCTCCATATCGACGAGATGCGCCCGCAATGTGGCAATATGCACACGCGACCAATCCGTCTCCGCGTCTGCTTCCAACACGCGGACAACCTCTGCCAAGGCTGCGAAAGCCCCCTGGCCAGCTTCGGTCAGTGCGGGGCTCTCCATCACCCCCATCTGCCCATGCATCGAATGGTCCATCCCAGCGCTATGGCCCGCATGATCTTCCTGTGCCATCGCAACACCTGCCCCGACCCCGAGCACCATCACTGCCGACCCAATTGTCATCCGCATTTTAACTCCTTTGCCTTTTCGCGTGATCCTAACGCAGAGCACCAAAAGCTTGAACGCACATTCGAGTGACCCCTACCCGCGCACCACGCGCGGAGCCAAGGCCGCAGGCCGCCGCGCATCGCCGGCGCGCCCCCACGCGGCGGCGACTTGGCTGGGTCTGCACGCCACTCAGGCCTCACACGCGTTTGGCTGGCATAAAGCGCACCACCCGCACCTTTGCATCGCCACCGCGCGCACCATCTCTGCACGGCGCACGCCCCGCTTCCCTTCCGCTCCTCACCGCACTAGCGTCGCCTCATGACGCTGAAACTCGATCACCTGCGCGCCTTCGTGACCGTTGCCGACCTCGGCAGCTTCCGCCGTGCCGCCGAGCGGCTCAATACAACGCAGCCAAATATCTCGGCCCGCATTGCCCAGCTTGAAAAGCTCCTCGGCACATCCCTGATGACCCGCGACGCAGGCTCCGTCCGGCTCACCTCGCGCGGGCAGGCACTTTTGCCCCACGCCCGCGCGGTGTTCGCCAGCACGGATGATTTCCTCTCTGCCGCAGGCGACCGCGCCCTGTTTCACGGCGCACTTCGCCTCGGTGTCAGCGAGCTTGTCGCCCATACTTGGCTTCCCGCCTTTCTGCGCGCGATGAAAGACCGCTTCCCCAATATCGACATCGAGCTGACCGTTGATCTCAGCGCCAATATCACCCGCGCCCTCGCCGCCCGCGATATCGACCTCGCGTTCCAAAGCGCCCCGTTCGATCAGCCCGCGCGCATCTCCGCCCCCTTGGGCCGCTCACCCTATGTCTGGGTCGCCGCACCCACGCTGACCCTTCCCGCGCCAAGGCTCGATGCCGCGACGCTCGACGCCGCGCCAATCCTCACCCACCCGCGTGGCACGGCCCCGCACGACCAACTCGCCCACCATTTCGCCACCGCCCGCCTGCCCGCGCGCCTCGTTCCGGCGACCAATAATGCCGTCTGCCTGCAAATGACCCTCGATGGCCTCGGCATCGCTTGCCTGCCCCGTGCCATGCTGGATGCCCCGCTTGCTCAGGGGCGCCTGATCATCCTCAGCGCCGATTGGCACCCCGACCCGCTCACCTTCGCTGCCCGCTACGACCTCGATCCCGCGCCGCCCTATGTGCTGGAGGCGGTCGCCATTGCGCAGGATCTCTCGCCACCTGACGATAACAAATCGTGATTCTATATATCAAAATAAAAGATTTTTCCTGATCCTCCCTCCCGTCTAGACTGCGCCCGAACACGCTTTCCTGACGAGGCCCCATGCCCAATTCCGCGATCCGCGCCGGTGTCGATATCGGCGGCACATTCACCGATGTCGTTCTCGAAACGCCGCAAGGCCGGCATTCGACCAAGGTGCTCACCACCTACACCGCGCCCGAGGATGCCATCCTCGAAGGCCTCGCCCGCGTCTGTCAGCAATCCGGCACCGCGATGGAGGAAGTCGGTCAGGTCATCCACGGCACCACCCTCGCCACCAACGCCCTGATCGAACGGCGCGGCGCGCGCACCGCCTTCATCACCACCGAAGGCTTCCGCGACGTGATCGAAATGCGCACCGAAAGCCGGTTCGAACAATATGACCTCAACCTGCGCCTCCCCGATCCGCTGATCCCCCGCAATGATCGCCTCACCCTCTCCGAGCGCGTCGATGCCACCGGCACCGTCCTGCGCCCGCTTGTTAGTGCCGAGGTCGAGGCTTTGGCCGATACGCTGGGCGCTTACGATTCCGTCGCCGTGGGTTTCCTGCACAGCTACCTCAACCCCGCGCATGAGCGCCTCGTGCGCGATGTGATCACCGCCCGCCAGCCGCATCTCTCGGTGTCGCTCTCCTCCGATGTCTCGCCCCAAATGCGCGAATACGAGCGCTTCAACACCACCTGCGCCAATGCCTATGTGAAGCCGATGATGGTCGCCTACCTGTCGCGCCTGCGCGAACGGCTGGCGGCGGCTGGCGCGGACTGCCCCGTGTTCCTGATGCATTCCGGCGGCGGTATCATGTCGCTTGAGGATGCCGCCCAATACCCCGTCCGCCTTGTCGAGAGCGGCCCTGCCGGTGGCGCGATCTTCGCCGCTGACATCGCCCGCCGCTACGGGCTGGATCGGGTACTCAGCTTCGATATGGGCGGCACCACCGCCAAAATCTGCCTGATCCGCGCAGGCCAGCCCAAAACCGCCCGCGTGTTCGAGGTCGCCCGCTCCTACCGCTTCAAGAAAGGCTCCGGCATGCCGATCTCCATTCCAGTGATCGACATGGTCGAGATTGGCGCAGGCGGCGGCAGCCTCGCCTCCGTCAACGCGCTGGGCCAAATTCAGGTCGGCCCCGAAAGCGCCGGTTCCGAACCCGGCCCTGCCTGCTACGGGCGCGGCGGTGATCGCCCCGCCGTAACCGATGCGGACCTCCTCCTTGGCCGCCTCGATCCCGATAATTTTGCCGATGGCACCATCCCCCTGCACCCCGATGCCTCAGCCACCGCGCTTGAGACGCACCTCGCGCAGCACACCGGCACCGATGCTGCCACCGCAGCCTTCGGCCTGTCAGAAGTGGTCGATGAAAACATGGCCAACGCCGCCCGCGTTCATGCGGTTGAAAACGGCGAAGATCTCGCAGGCTACACGATGATCGCCTTCGGCGGCGCCGCGCCGCTCCATGCGGGCAGGCTCTGCGAAAAACTCGCCATCGACCGGCTGATCGTCCCGCCCGGCGCAGGTGTCGGCTCCGCCATCGGCTTCCTGCGCGCGCCTTACGCGTTCGAGGCCACGCGCTCCGTCTACATGCGGCTCGATGCGTTTGACGAGGCCGCCGCCGCCACCCTCCTCACCGAACTGGCAAGCGAGGCCGAAACCTTCGTCCGCGCCTGCGACGCCACCGCGCCCATCCATGCCGAAACCAAGCTCTACATGCGTTACAAAGGCCAAGGCTGGGAAATCCCCGTGCCTCTGCCCCACGGCACCGCGCCCAGCGCCACAACGCTGCTCGCGCTGTTCGAGGAGGCCTATACCACCCTCTTTGGCCGCACCGTCACGGGCCTGCCGGTCGAGGTCACGGTCTGGGCCGTCAACGCCGCAACCCCCGTCGATCCACCCGCCACAACGCCCGCCCCCGCCGCCAGCACCTCTGCCGCGATCACCCGCGACCGCAGGCTGTTTTCGCCGGTGGATCAGGCGATGGTCACAGCACCCGAGGTAGCCCGCGCCGCACTCACCGATGGCGCAGAAGTCACCGGCCCCGCCGTTATCACCGAGGCAGAGACAACAATCATCGTCCCCGCAGGCTTCACCGCCACGGGCCGCAGCGACGGCTGCATCGACATCCGCAAAGGAGCGCCCGCATGACCGCCCATTCCGTCACCCACCAGATCATGTGGAACCGCTTGATTTCCGTGGTCGAGGAACAGGCCCAAGCGCTTGTCCGCACCGCCTTTTCCACCTCTGTGCGCGAGGCAGGCGACCTCTCCGCGGGGGTCTACGATATCGAAGGCCGGATGCTCGCCCAAGCCGTCACCGGCACCCCGGGGCACGTCAATGCGATGGCCGAGGCAGTCGCCCATTTCATGCGCGAGATCGGCACCGATACGATTGCCGAAGGCGATGTCTACATCACCAACGATCCTTGGATGGGCACCGGCCACCTGCATGACATCACCGTGGTTTCCCCTGCCTTTCATCAGGGGCGGCATGTCGGCTATTTCGGCTGCACTGCCCATGTGGTCGATATCGGCGGGCGCGGCTTTGGTGCGGATGCCAATTCGATCTACGAGGAAGGTCTGCAAATCCCGATCATGCGCTTTGCCGATCGCGGCACGGTTGACCAAACCCTCCTGCGGATGATCCGCGTCAACACCCGCGAGCCGGACCAGCTCATCGGCGATCTCTACGCCCTTGCCGCCTGTAACGAAATCGGCCAGCGCCGCCTATCGGAAATGCTCGCCGAATACGCCACGCCGGACCTCTCCGAAATCAGCGCCTACATCCTGTCGGCCTCCGAACGCGCCACCCTCGAACGCATCGCCGCCCTGCCCACAGGCAGTGCCTGCGCCACCATGCAGATCGACGGCTATTCGATGCCCGTCACGCTGGCTTGCGCGGTGACGGTGCATCCCGATCACATCGCCTGCGATTTCACCGGCACCTCCGCACCAGACCCGAAAGGCATCAACGTGCCGATGGTCTATACCCGCGCCTATGCCTGCTACGCGCTGAAATGCGCCATCGCGCCGGATATCCCCAATAACGCCGCCTCCCTCGCGCCGTTCCGCATCACCGCGCCTGAAGATACCATCGTCAACGCCGTGCGCCCCGCACCGGTGGCGCTCCGCCATGTGATCGGCCACCTGATCCCCGATACGGTGTTCGGCGCGCTGGATCAGCTCCTCCCCGCCACCGTTCCGGCCGAAGGCGCAGGCGCGCTCTGCAATTTCCAAATGTCGATCCGCCCCACCACAGCGGAAGGCACCCGCGCCGAGGTGCTGACCTTCAACTCCGGCGGCTCCGGCGCGCGCCCCGCGCTCGACGGGCTGAATGCCACCGCCTTCCCCTCGGGCGTGATGACCATGCCGGTCGAGGCGACCGAGCATGCCGGCCCAGTGATCATCTGGCGCAAGGAACTGCGCCCCGATAGCGGCGGCGCAGGCGAAAGCCGCGGCGGCCTCGGGCAATATATGGAGGTCGGCACCCGCCCCGGCCATGCGTTCGATTTCTCGGCCATGTTCGACCGCGTCGATCACCCCGCACGCGGGCGGCACGGCGGGCAAGAGGGCGGCGCAACCTCGGTGCGCCTCTCCGATGGCACCGCGCTTGGCGGCAAGGGCCGCACCCGCGTCCCCGAAGGCGCGACCGTGCAACTCGCCTTCCCCGGCGGCGGCGGCTACGGCGACCCGCGCAACCGCGATCCACAAGCCATAGCCCGCGACCTGCGGCTGGGCTATATCTCCGAAGACATCGCCCGCGATACCTACGGGCTGAGCGACGCACAAATCAGGGATGCCCTTGCATGAGCTATGATGTGGTGATTATCGGCGGCGGCATGATCGGTGCCTCCTGCGCTTGGTGGCTTGCCCGCGACCCTGACTTCACTGGCAAAGTGCTCGTGATCGAGCGCGACCCGACCTACGAATTCGCCTCCACCTCGCACACCAATTCCAGCATCCGCCAGCAATTCGGCAGCGAGATTAACATCCGCATCAGCCAGTTCGGCGCGGAATTCATCCATAACTTCAAAGAGTTCATGGGCGTGCCCGACGCCCCCGAGATCACCCTGCAAAGCTTCGGCTACCTCTACCTCGCCGGTACCCCCGCCTTTGCCGAAACACTCCGCGCCAGCGCCGCCCTCCAGCAATCGCTCGGCGCAGGCACCCGCATCCTGACACCGGACGAAATCGCCACCCAGTGGCCGTTCTATAACCTCGACGGCATCGTCCTCGGCTCCCACAATCCGGTGAACGAGGGCTATTTCGACGGAGGCACCATCTTCGATTGGTTCCGCCGCCAGTCCCGCGCGCTTGGTGTCGAATGGCGCACAGGCGAGGTTACGGGCATCAGCCGCGAAAGCGGCCGCGTCACTGGCGTCACCCTTGCCGATGGCGGCAGCATCGCGTGCGGCACGCTGGTCAATGCCTCCGGCCCCCGCGCCGCGCTGACCGCCCGCATGGCGGGGCTTGATCTGCCCGTTGAGCCACGCCGCCGCTTCACCTTCGTGTTCGATGCCGCCGAGCCGCTGCCAGCGGATCTGCCCCTCACCATCGACCCCTCCGGCGTGCATATGCGCAGCGACGGGCGCTACTACCTCTGCGGCTGCCCGCCTGACCTCGACCCCGCGGTCGATTTCACCGACTTCACGATGGATTACGAAATATGGGAGGAGAAAGTCTGGCCCGCCATCGCCACCCGCGTTCCCGCCTTCGAGCGGGTGAAGGTGATCAACCACTGGGTCGGCCATTACGCCTTCAACACGCTCGACCAGAACGCCATCGTCGGCCCGCACCCTGATCTGCCGAACTTCCTGTTCTGCAACGGGTTTTCCGGCCACGGCCTGCAACAATCGCCCGCAATGGGGCGCGGCATCGCCGAGCTTGTGACCCATGGCGCCTACCGCAGCCTTGACCTTTCGCCCCTCGGCGTCGAGCGTATCATCGAAAACCGCCCGCTCCTCGAACGGGCCGTCATCTAAAGGAATTTCCATGCTGTCCAAGATCGTTCTTACCGGCGCCCGTGGCAATCTCGGCCACGAGTTGCGCGCGCCGCTTTCCGCCATGTGCCGCGAGCTTGTCACCACCGACATCCGCGAAGCCCCCGAAGACCTCCTGCCGAACGAAACCTACGTCACCGCCGATCTCGCCCAGATGGACCAGATCGCCCCGCTTCTGGAAGGCGCAGAAATCGTCGTCCACTTCGGTGCTATCGTTGACGAAAAGCCTTTTGAGGAGTTGCTCGGCCCCAACTACATCGGCGCCTATAACATCTGGGAAGCCGCCCACCGCCACGGCGTTCGCCGCGTGGTCTATGCCTCCTCGATCCACGCCGTCGGCATGGCCGAGGTGAACAGCGGTGCCGATACCGATACCCAGCACCGCCCCGATACCTTCTACGGCCTCGCCAAGTGCTTCGCCGAGGATCTGGGCCGCATGTACTGGGAAAAGCGCGGTCTGGAAGCCGTCTGCCTGCGAATCCTCTCCTGCACGCCCGAGCCGCAGAACGTCCGCGCCCTGCAAACATGGCTCAGCTACCGCGACATGGTGCAACTCGTCCAACGCGCGATCGACACACCCACCACCGGCTTCGCCGTGGCCTACGGCGTATCCGCCAACACCCGCGCGCCGGTGTCCAATCACAAGGTCGGTTTTTTGGGCTACAAGCCCCAAGACAACGCCGAGGACTGGGCCGAAGCCCTCTTCGCCAAAGCCAGCATACCCGACCCACAAGACCTCGGCCTCACCCGCGTCGGCGGCCCCTTCGCAAGCATCCCGCTGGGCGAAAGCGGCATCGCGGCCATTCAGGCAATGTCAAAAGGGAAGGGTTAAACCCCTCCCGCCGCGGCGCGGATGGCACGAATGTTCGCGCCGTAGACCTCTGGTTTCTCGACCGAGCCGCCTTTGAAAACGGCTGATCCCGCCACCAGCACATCCGCGCCAGCCTCGGCCAGCAGCGGCGCGGTGGTCGGATCCACACCGCCGTCGATCTCGATATGCACCGGCCGGTCGCCGATCATCTCGCGCAGGCGGCGCACCTTGCCCGTCATGTCGATGAACTTTTGCCCGCCAAAACCGGGGTTCACCGTCATCACGCAGATCAGGTCGGTCAGGTCCAAAAGATGCTCCACCGCCTCCGCCGGCGTTCCGGGGTTCAGCGCGACACCGGCCTTCGCCCCTGTCGCGCGGATCGCCTGCAACGTCCGGTGAATATGCGCGCCCGCCTCCACATGCGCGGTGATGATATCCGCACCCGCATTGGCAAAAGCCTCGATATAAGGATCGACCGGCGCGATCATCAGATGCACGTCCATCACCGTTTTCACATGCTTGCGGAAGGCAGCAACCGCAGGCGGGCCGAATGTCAGGTTCGGCACGAAGTGCCCATCCATTACATCCACATGCACCCAATCCGCGCCCTGCGCTTCAATCGCTTGGATCTCCTGCCCGAAATTCGCGAAATCTGCCGATAGAATCGACGGCGCGATCTTGATGGTCCGGTCAAATGCCATTGCTGCCCCCTCGGTAAGCGTTCGCGGCTCTCTTAGCCCGAATTATCGGCAAGGTCACGCCTGCACATCCCCCTGCGGCAATTCGGGCCAAGACAGCATTTCTCAGTGTGCTATTTTGACCCCATGCAAAAAAAACACTTGTTTTTTAGAGATATTCTCAAAGACGGCGCCGTCGCGCACCTCACCCGCGCGGTATTGGACAGCTCCCGCCCGCAAGCGCTGCACGATCACGATTTCTACGAGCTTCTCTGGGTGCAGAACGGCAAGGTTCGCCATCACACCGCTTCCGGCCGCACTGACCTGACCGAAGGCGATCTGATCTTTGTCCGCCCCGGGCAAGCGCATGGCCTGCAAGGGCGCGGCGAGGCGGCGATGGTCGTCTCACTGACCCTGCATCCGGCGGTCATCGCGCCGCTGGTAGAGCGCTACGCAGGTTTGAAAGGGCATTTCTTCTGGGCAGACCGCTCCGAACCGGATCACGCCCATCGCGACATGCGCAGCCTTGCCGCCCTCAACCACGCTGCCCTGCGGCTCGAACAGGCCCGCCCCGACGCGCTGGAGGTGGACGCCCTGCTGCTGCCACTTCTCGCTGCATTGCGGGAGGAACGCCCCCGCGCCGATGACCCGACCCCCGACTGGCTCCTGCAAGCCTGTTCCGCTACCCGCCGCCCCGATGTGTTCCGGCAGGGCGCGGCAGGCCTCGTCGCGCAAACCGGCCGGGCGCACGCCCATGTCAGCCGATCACTGCGCCGCTATCTGGGGCAAACCCCGTCAGAATTCGTCAATGACATCCGCATGGCCTACGCCGCCCGCAGGCTGGCAGGAACAGAGGACGCACTGGCCGAAATCGCCAGCGATTGCGGCATCCCCAACCTCAGCCATTTTCACAAACAATTCCGCGCCAGCCACGGCGTTACCCCGCACCGCTACCGCAAGCAACACCAGCGCGAAGTCGTCCAGCCCTAACCACGAAAAAACCGCGAACCCCCAGGGAGGAAAGGGTTCGCGGTTCATGGATCGTCGGCGCGACTCACGCGCTTAACCCCATTCTAGATTTTATTTGACCATCCGGTCAAACCTTGTCATCGCTCCATTTGCATGCCACGCTTCGCGCAGCGAAACGGAGACCCCCGTGACCCAGACAGACACCGCCCTATCGGCCGCGCTTTCCACCACGAAAGACAGCCTTCCCCAGCTGCACGCGCCCCGTAATCCGGGGATGCCGCTGGACATGGACCTGATCCAATCGATTCAGGCCAATACCTCCGCCATCGAACGCCGCGCCGCGACCCTACCCGGCCGCCGCAGCGTCAAGAAAGAGTATCAAGCCGCATGGCTCTGCCGCGCGATCTCCTGCATCGACCTCACGACCCTCTCGGGTGACGATACCGAAGGCCGCGTCCACCGCCTCTGCGCCAAGGCCCGCCATCCCGTAGCCCCTGCTTTGCTGGAGGCGCTTGGCCTGCCCGATCTTACCGTCGGCGCGGTCTGCGTCTATCACGATATGATCCCCGCAGCCGTCACGGCGCTGGCAGGCTCCAACCTGCCCGTCGCCGCTGTTTCCACCGGCTTTCCGGCGGGCCTCTCGCCCTATCACCTCCGACTACAGGAAATCCGCGAAAGCGTCGCCGCCGGTGCCCGCGAGATCGACATCGTGATCTCCCGCCGCCATGTGCTCACCGGCAACTGGCAGGCGCTCTACGATGAAATGGCCGAAATGCGCGCAGCCTGCGGCGATGCCCATGTCAAAGCGATCCTTGCAACCGGCGAGCTGGGCACCCTGCGCAACGTCGCGCGGGCCTCCTTCGTCTGCATGATGGCGGGTGCCGACTTCATCAAAACCTCTACCGGCAAGGAGCCGGTCAACGCCACGCTTCCTGTCTCGCTGACCATGATCCGCGCCATCCGCGACTATCACGAGATGACCGGAATCCGCGTCGGCTACAAACCGGCAGGCGGCATTTCCAAGGCCAAGGACGCGCTCACCTACCTCGCCCTCATCAAAGATGAACTGGGCGACCGCTGGCTGCGCCCCGATCTCTTCCGTTTCGGGGCGTCCTCGCTCCTCAACGATATCGAACGCCAACTCGAACACCACGTCACCGGCGCCTATTCGGCTGGCTGGCGGCACGCAGCAGGGTAACCAGATGAGCACCGTCAAAGAGATTTTCGAAACGATGGATTACGGCCCCGCCCCTGAAAGCGCCGCCGAAGCCTTTGCGTGGCTCGTCGATCAGGGCGACCGCTTCGGCCATTTCATCGACGGCAAATTCACAGAACCGGGGCAGACCTTCGAATCCCGCAACCCCGCCACTGGCGAAGTGCTCGCCCATGTGACGCAGGCAACGCAGGCCGATGTCGATGCCGCCGTCGCCGCAGCCCGCAAAGCACAAAAGAAATGGGCCAAAGATAGCCACGCCCGCGCCCGCGTGCTCTACGCCATTGCACGGCTCTTGCAAAAGCACAGCCGGCTCTTCGCCGTGCTCGAAACCCTCGATAACGGCAAACCGATCCGCGAAAGCCGCGATATCGACGTTCCCTTGGCCCAGCGCCACTTCTACTTCCACGCGGGCCTCGCCCAGCTGATGGATGACGAGATGCCCAACCGCACCGCGCTTGGCGTCTGCGGTCAGATCGTGCCGTGGAACTTCCCACTGCTGATGCTCGCATGGAAGATCGCCCCCGCGCTCGCGGCGGGCAACACGGTGGTGCTCAAACCCGCCGAATACACCACCCTGACAGCGCTTCTCTTTGCCGATATCTGCCGTCAGGCCGGTGTCCCGCGCGGCGTGGTGAATATCGTCACCGGCGATGGCGCCGTGGGCGAGATGATCACCACCCATCCCGACATCGACAAAATCGCCTTCACCGGCTCCACCTCCGTTGGCCGCCGCATCCGCGAAGCGACCGCCGGCAGTGGCAAGGCGGTGACCCTCGAACTGGGCGGCAAGTCCCCCTACATCGTCTTTGACGACGCCGATCTCGACAGCGCCGTTGAGGGGCTTGTCGATGCGATCTGGTTCAATCAGGGGCAAGTCTGCTGCGCCGGTTCACGGCTCTTGGTGCAGGAGGGCGTCGCCGAGCGCTTCCATGCCAAGCTTAAGCGCCGCATGGACGGTCTGCGCATCGGCAACCCGCTCGACAAATGCATTGACGTGGGCGCCATCGTCGATCCCGTCCAACACGCGCGGATCACCGACATGGTGGCAAACCGTTCGGGGGGTGAACTGCACCAATGCCCCGCGCCCCTTCCGGCCGAGGGCTGCTTTTACCCGCCCACGCTGATCACCGGCCTCACCCCCGCCGATCCGCTGATGCAGGAGGAGATCTTCGGCCCCGTCCTCGTCTCCACCACCTTCCGCACGCCGGTTGAGGCGGTGCAACTCGCCAACAACACCCGCTACGGCCTCGCCGCGACGGTCTGGACAGAGAACGTCAACCTCGCCCTCGACATCGCGCCAAAGCTTGCCGCTGGCGTCGTTTGGGTGAACGCGACCAATCTCTTCGATGCCGCCGCTGGCTTTGGTGGCGTGCGCGAAAGCGGCTTCGGGCGCGAAGGCGGCTGGGAAGGGCTTCTTGCCTACACCCGCCCTGCCAAACAGGGCAAGCCGCTCGCCTTGGTGAAGCCGCACATGGGCGAAGGCGGCCCCGCCGATCCGCTCGACCGCACCGCCAAGCTCTATATCGGCGGCAAACAGGCCCGCCCCGACAGCGGCTATTCGCAGGCCATCTACAGCCCGCGCGGTGCGCTTCTGGGGCATGTGGGCCTCGCCAACCGCAAGGATATCCGCAACGCGGTCGAAGCGATGAACGCCGCCTCCGGCTGGGGCAAGACCACCGGCCACCTGCGCGCGCAAATCCTGTATTATGTGGCGGAAAACCTCTCCGCCCGCGCGGATGAATTCGCCAAGCGCCTCAACGCCATGACCGGCAACACCAAAGGCAAGCGCGAGGTCGATGCCGCGATCCGCCAGCTCTTCACATGGGCCGCATGGGCCGACAAACACGACGGCCGCGCCAAGGGCGTGCCGATTCGTGGCGTCGCACTGGCGATGAACGAGCCCGTTGGCAAAATCGGTATCCTCAGCGCCGATGATGCGCCGCTCTTGGGCCTCGTCTCCGCCGTTGCCCCCGCCATCGCCATGGGCAACCGCGTGACCGCCATCGCGTCAGAGCCGTTCCCCCTCGCCGCCACCGATTTCTATCAGGTGCTGGAAACCTCCGATGTCCCCGCTGGCGTGGTCAACATCCTCACCGGCCGCCATGCCGAACTCGCAGCACCACTTGCCGCGCATTTCGATGTCGATGCGGTGTGGAGCTTCTCCTCCTCGGATGTCTCGGCCCAGATCGAGACTGCCAGCGCGGGCAACCTCAAGCGAACATGGGTCAATGATGGCCTGTCGCGTGACTGGTATGCAGGGGGCGACAGCGCCGAATGGCGCGCCGCCGCAACCGAGGTCAAGACGATCTGGATTCCCTACGGCGAATAGGCGCTACTTCCGCCCAAACAGCCGCTTCAGCCGCGAGCGTCGTTCCGCGACGCCCGCATTCACTTCATCCATCCGGTCCCCCGCGCGCTCAAAGAGCGGGTCCAGCGTCCGCTCGCGGAACTGCATCCACGCCGCTCGCATGAACAACGCCGCAATACCCGCGAAGATGAAGAAGAAGATATTGAACCACGGAATGATCCGCTCATCGGGGCTATCGATGGCCCGCAGCCCCACTGCGTTGGGATAAATCGAGAGGAACCTGTTCCGCCAGCCGTAATGGGTCACGACCACCCATTGCTCCTGCCCCGCCGCGGAAATCAGCGCCGATGCCTCGGCCTGCAAATCCGCGCTATCGAACTTGAAATAGGGCGGCCAAATCCAGCCGGTATCCTCGTTGCGATACACCATCACACCACGGCTCTCACGCGGGAAAAAGCCAAGGAACCACGTCTTTTGCTTTTCGGTATTGATCAGCCGCAGATCGCGCGTCACTTGCTCGGTATTGCCACTGTCGGCCTGCGCATAAAAAATCCGGTTGAAGCCGGAAAAATCCTGCCGGATCACTTCCGTCGAGGTCAATCGCACCACATCATGCTGCGGCAACCAGTAATGCAGCCCCGCGCCGATAATCAGAAACGGCAACAATCGCAAAAAGAACTTCACATAGCGCATCAGCGTCTCAATTCGTGTTGGTCACAATCAGGATGCCCGTTACGACAAGCACCGGAATGACATAAACAAGCCAGATCAGCTTCTTGCGCAGCCCTGTCTCGTAGTCGGCCATCCCGTTGGCGATATAGGTATCCCGCGCGCCTTTCGCACCCCCGTTTGGGTGCTCTTCGTCAAAAGCATCCTCCAACGCTTCCCGCCGCACCGAGCACGAATAGAGCGACACCGACCAGTAAACCACCGTCAGCACCACGGCGAGGATCACCACCAACCTGATAAAACCCATCACATCACCACGTTTCGCTTGTCCATTTCGCCGGCAATTGCGCCGTGCTGAGGATCATGATCGGCAGCCATACAATTGCCGATAGCATGCCCCTCTTTGCAAAATGCCACAGCGTCGGCCACAGGCCCACCTCTGCCAGCATCTCACCCACCGGCGCGCCACCAATCATGTATAGCACGGCAAACACCATCCCCGATAGGGCAAGGCACAGTACAAATGCCGTACCGCCCAGCCAGATCAGCGGCCGCGCCCCTTCAGGAAACACCCGCGCCAGCAAACGTGGAACAGCCCAGCCGATCACCGCCATCAACCCAACCGGCAGGATCAGGCTCGTCAGCACGCCTAGCCCTCCGCGGCCTCTGGCGCATCCTCGTCACCCAGCGCCATGTCGGTGTCAGCCGCGTCAGCGTCGTCCTCGTCCGGCCCATAGATCAGCGCGGGGTCGACCTGTCGCGCAGGTATCTCGCCGCCGCGATTGGCAACTTCCTCGCCCTCTATCTCCACCGAGTCCTCGTAGGAGCGCAGCACCACTTTGGTGCCCAACTCGATCTTATCATAGAGGTGGATCACATCCTGATTGAACATGCGGATACAGCCCGCCGAGCTGCTATTGCCGATAGAGGCAATGTCATTCGTCCCGTGGATACGGAACATCGTGTCATGCCCGTTATGATAAAGGTAGAGCGCACGCGCGCCGAGCGGGTTGGTCAACCCGCCTTCAACGCCGCCGCGAAATGGCTCGTAAACCTCCGGCTCCGTGCGCAGCATGTTGGCGGTCGGCGTCCAACTCGGCCACTCCGCCTTGCGCCGGATCACGGTGTCAAAGGTCATCGCCTTGCCCTGTCGCCCCACGGCAATCGGGTAGCGCCACGCCATGCCGCCTTCGATCACATAATAAAGCAGCTTCGCATGGCGATCGACTTCGATCGTGCCCACCGGCTCGTCGCCATCATATTGCACAAGCGCGCGGCGGTTCACCCCTTGCAGATATTGCGGCGGGATCGGCGGAAGCGAATACGCGCCATCCTCAATCGGCCCATATCCATCCACATAGCCGTAAAGAACCGGCTGTTCTTCCACGAATTCGAGCGTCTCAGGCTCGGTCGCAACACAGGCCGTCAAGGAAAACAAAGCGCCCGTAACAAACGCCCAGCGCCACCATGCCATCACCATCTTCGGGTCCGTTCTTTTTAGATCGTCGTTTTGATACCAACTTGATCAAAAAGAGCAAATCTCTAAGCCCGACCTCGCGCAAAGGTGACATTACCGCCACAATCACACGTCCTGCGCGGGCAATACACCCGCGCAGGCCCGTCGGCCCTTAGCCGACGACGTTGAACTCCGGCCCATAGGGGTAGCCGGTGATATTTTCGTTGCCATCCTCGGTGATGATCAGGATGTCATGCTCGCGATAGCCACCCGCACCCGGTTGGCCGTCGGCAATGGTCAGCATAGGCTCCATCGAGATCACCATCCCCGGCTCCAGCACCGTGTCGATATCCTCGCGCAGTTCCAGCCCCGCTTCACGGCCATAGTAATGGCTCAGCACACCGAAGGAGTGCCCGTAGCCAAAGGTCCGGTATTGCAGTAGGTCACGCTCGGCAAAGAAATCGTTGATCTTCGCGGTGATCTCGGAACAAGACGCTCCCGGCTTCAGCAGGCTCATGCCGTATTCATGCGCGCCCACGTTGGCTTCCCAGATCTTCAGGCTGGCATCATCCACTTCGCGCACGAACATCGTCCGCTCCAGCGCCGTGTAATAGCCCGAGATCATCGGGAAGGTATTGAGGCTCAGAATATCGCCCACTTCCAATTGCCGCGCGGTCACGGGGTTATGCGCGCCATCGGTATTGATACCCGACTGGAACCAGACCCATGTGTCACGGTACTCGGCATCGGGGTAGCGCTTGGCAATCTCCAGCTCCATCGCGTCACGGCCCGCCATCGCAATGTCGATCTCGCGGGCACCGGCTTTCACCGCCTCGCGGATCGCATAGCCACCCACATCGGCAGTGGCTGCACCAGCGCGGATGATCTCCAGCTCGGCGGCGGACTTGTGCATCCGCTGCACCATAGTCATCGGCGCCACATCCACGCGGGATTTCGGCGCAAGGAAGTGATCCAGCTTCTCGCTCTGCAACAGGCTCATGTGATCGCCCTCGTAGCCGATCACACGGCCCGTGCCAGTCACGCTCAGGATCGCACGCCAGTAGTTGTCGCGCTGCCAGTCGGTATAGGTGATGTTGTCGCCATGGCAGCGCCGCCACGGTTGCGCCGCATCAATGCCTGCGCTGATCGTCACGCTCTCGCTCTCGGTAACGACGAGGCCATAGGGGCGGCCAAACGCACAGTAAAGGAAGCCGGAATAATAGGCGATATTGTGCATCGAGGTGAAAACACATGCCTCCACGCCAGCCTCAGCCATGCGCGCGCGCAGGCCCTTCAGGCGGGCATCATATTCGGATGCGGCAAACGGCAGAATGCGGTCGCCTTGGTGAAAACGGTAAAACTGCGGACGTTCCATTGGTTCAGACCTCACTTTTTGCGGGGTCTTTGCGGCACCTGCGCGAGACCCCCGAAAGGTCCCGGCGTTCAGGACGACAGCAGCCCAATCGGGCCGCAAGCAACGGGATTTTCCCTGTGGCGACGCCATCGCCACGCGCTTATCGCCCGATTAGGGCCAATCGCGGATTCTGGCAAGTGTTTTGATGCGCCCATCATGCCGCGCAGGCTCAAATAAAAAAGGCGCCCGCAGCCCCGCCGCAAGCGCCTTTCCGTCTTTCTCCGGCCTGATCAGGCGGCGGTCAGCCCGCGTTGCATGTCCCAGCGGCGGATCAGCCAGATCACGGGGATGGAAACGACCACCGCCCAAACCTTGCCCATCACCTGTCCGGTGAGGAAATCGAGGCTCCCAAAGGCCAGCCACAGGAACAGCACGCTGTCCACCACAAGGCCCACAAAGCTCGACGCCACGACAGCCGTGATCAGCCCACGCTTTTGCAGCGGGGTAAACACCGCAAGGTCGGCACTTTCCGCAAACAGGAACGCCACGACAGACGCCACCACCAGCGCCGGCGCCGCCACAAAGCCCGACAGCGCCGCCCCGACGACAATCGCGCCCAGCGCCCATTTCACGCCCAAGCGTCGCTGCACCAGATCGCGCAGCACCAGCGCAAAGCCCACTGCCAGCACACCGCTCGGCGCGGTAATGCCCGGCCAAACGGGGATCACGCACGGCCCGTCAGGAAAGCAAACAGTACCGACATTGCCGATCATCCAGTTCGCCAGCGGAATGGTCAGCGCAAAAAGCGCCAGATAGATGAACCCTTCGGTCCGTTGCATGGTTCCGGTGTTCATCAGCTTATCCTCTGCCACGGTATGTCGGGACGCCCTGCTCGGGGATCCACACGTCTTTCGGCTCCGGCCCGGTCTGCCAGAACACATCAATCGGGATGCCGCCGCGCGGATACCAGTAGCCGCCAATCCGCAACCATTCCGGCTCCAACAGGTCCGCCAACCGCCGCCCGATCGACACCGTGCAATCCTCGTGGAACGCACCATGATTGCGGAAGGACGTCAGATAGAGCTTCAGCGATTTACTCTCCACCAGCCATTTGCTTGGGAGGTAATCGATCACCAAATGGGCAAAATCGGGCTGGCCCGTCATAGGGCAGAGCGAGGTAAATTCAGGTGCGGTAAAGCGCACCGCAAAGCGGGTATCCGCCTGTGGGTTCGGTACTTTCTCGAGCACCGCCTCTTCGGGGCTCTTGGGGGTTTCGGTCATCTGGCCCAGCTGGGTCAGGCCCGAATATATATCTTCTTTCGACATCGGGATGTCCTCTTTTCGAGGCCCCCGGCCGCGCAGCCAGTGCTGGCGCAGGAGGTTTCCTGCGCTTTGGTCCCTTGTTTTGTCCGGGTAGGCTGCGACCGGAGGCTTTACGCCATGCGCCGCGCTCTAGACGATTAGCCCCCGCCTGAAAAGGGATTTCTCAAATCTCGATGCCTCAATACATCAAAGCATCGCACTGGCTCTTGCCTAAAACCCGCTTGATAGGCAGTTTGCCGCGATCAGATCGCTCAGAGGCAGTTCCGGCACCCACAATGACAACCACCTTGATCGTCTTGGCACATCCCGACCCGCGCTCCTTCAATGGCGCATGGGCCGAGGCCACCCGCAAAGCCTGCCTTGCGCAGGGCGATACAGTGCTGTTCTCCGATCTGGTCGCGCAGGGCTTCAACCCCGTCGAACGCGCCAGCAACTACCCCAATCCCGCGCCCGACACCCCCTTCGACCCGCTCAAAGCACAAGAAGCCGCCGCCGCAGAAGGCACATTACCCGATGACGTCGCGCAAGAGATCGAAAAGATCCGCCGCGCGGACCGCATCGTCTTTCATTTCCCGCTTTGGTGGTTCGCCCCGCCCGCTATTTTAAAAGGCTGGTTTGATCGCGCCCTCGCACATGGCGCGTTGCACACGGTGGACGAACGCTTCGACACCGGCCAATTCCGTGGCAAAAAGGCGCTTTTCTGCGTCACCACCGGCTCAAAAGAAGAAGAGAGCGCTTTCAACGGCAAGGAAGGCGCCGTCCAACTCCTACTCTGGCCCGCAGCATATACGCTCCGGTACCTCGGTTTTTCCGTCGCAGTTCCCAAGGTCGTACATGGGGTCCACGGCTACCATCACGGCGCACGGCAAACCGCCCTTCAGGACCGTCTTTCACAGGTGATTGCCGCACAATCCGAGGTGATGGCCACTTTCGACCAACGCCCTCTGATGCCGTTCAACGCCGATGATGATTTCGATGCCAACGGCCAATTGAAAGCAGACCGGCCCAGCCACACGCCCTTCATCAGGCATTCAAACTAGACGCGCGGCGTCCGGCCGAGCGGGCGGTCGGACGCCGCGCGGCGGCCTGCGGCCTTGTCCCGAGCAAAATCCCCGCCTATCCTTACTGCATGAAATGGCGGGAACTCTCCGAACGGCAGATCCGCAAAGCACAGGCCGAGGGCCAGCTCGACAACCTGCGCGGCGCGGGCATGCCGCTACAATCCGACGGCGCATCCAGCTCCGCCAATGCTGTCGGCTTCCGCATCATGGCCGAAGCAGGCGCGCTCCCGCCGGAAATCTCCCTCAAAAAGGAATGCGACGCAAAGCGCGCCGAGCTTGCCGCCCTCACTGATCCCGCCGCCCGCAAGGAGGCGATGGCCGCGCTGGCCACCCTCGAAATGCGCTACACGATGGCGGTCGAGGCGCGGCGCAAATATTTCGGTTCCGACTAGCCACCGTGACGTTGCCGAAACGTTCGGCAAGCGGCAAAAATCATGCATTTCGATATGCATAGGATGTGCATGGGATGTGCATCAGTTGTGCATCAATGTTTCTTGGCCTCCTCCGAAATCATGGCGAAGTATTAACGTCCAACAGGTGACAAGCGCCGCCTGAGCCGACATGTTGGTTAACACCGCACTTCAAAGGGACCGGCGCACCGCAAAATGCAAAATCTCATCACAGATGTCGCAGGGATTCGCGTCGGCAACGCGAGCGACCCTAAGCTGAAGTCCGGCGTCACCGTGCTGATGCCCGAGCGCCCCGCCGTTGCAGGTGTCAGCGTCATGGGCGGCGCACCCGGAACGCGGGAAACTGATCTCCTCGCCCCCGATAAAACCGTTGAAAAGATTGACGCTTTGGTGCTTTCCGGCGGCTCCGCCTTCGGCCTCGCAGCCGCTGACGGGGTGTCTGACATGTTGCGCGCACAGGGCGTCGGCGTGCCTGTGGGGCCGGTACGCGTACCCATCGTTCCTGCCGCGATCCTCTTTGATCTCTTGAACGGCGGCGCCAAGGACTGGGCAGAGAACCCCTATCCCGCGCTCGGTCGCTCAGCCGTAAAAAATTTGGGGAAAAATTTTGAATTGGGCACGCATGGTGCCGGAACCGGCGCTACAACCGCTAATCTGAAGGGTGGCCTCGGCTCCGCCTCCGAATCGCTCCCCTCTGGCCACACCATAGGCGCCCTCGTCGCCGTCAACGCCGTCGGCTCCGCAACCATCGGGGACGGCCCGCAGTTCTGGGCGCATCCCTTTGAAAAGGATGCAGAATTTGGCGGCCTTAGCGGCCCTGAATCCTACCCCTCCGGCCCGCCCCGCACCAAGCTGGACGCCCCGAAAAACACCACAATCGCGATCATCGCCACCGATGCCACGCTCACGCAGGCTCAATGCACCCGCCTCGCCACCGCCGCCCAAGACGGCATCGCCCGCGCCCTCCTTCCAGCTCACACACCAGCGGATGGCGACCTCGTTTTCGCCCTCTCCACAGGGTCAAAAAAGATCACCGACGCAGACCTCCTGATGCTTGGGCATCACGCATCTCTCTGTTTATCAAGGGCAATTTCGCGCGGTGTCTTTTCAGCCACCACAGCCAAGGGCGACGTCCTGCCAACATGGAAAACCCGTTTCACCGCGCCCTAACGCACCTGCCGCCGCTGCCACCGGCCCTCGATCAACCACGCCGCCAACAGCGCCAAACCGGCCAGAAGCAGCGTCAACCATCCAGGTAAAAGCGGCCAAAGCCTCATATCGACAACACGATAGGCCTCACGCGGAACAATTCCCATCCAACCACGCCCCGCCGGGACCCGTCCCTCACGCACCGTTCGAATGTCCGGCAGGCCGTCTTGCAAGCGATAAACACCGCCCCCGCTTCTCCCAGCCAAGGGGCTCAAAACTTCCGCCGTCGAGAGTGTTTCTTCAAACTCTCTTGGTGCCGCCGGTCCAACTGCTATGACCGTTTCCTCGCTCCCGTCGCTGAGGCGATAAAGCCCTTCCTGCTGCGCCTCGAAGAACGCTTCAAATCTCTCAACACTCTGTTCGGAAAGCATAATAGTGGCTTCCTCGCCATCTGGTTCGGTGACAGTCACTGGGCCGGCTGTATCCGCGAGCGTGCGGCGAATGATGCGCAATGTCTTGCCATTTATTTCCGCCCGAAGCGCCTCTTCCTCAAGCTCTGGCTCCTTCATCAGCCAATGCGCCACACCGCGCAATAAGCCCGACTGTGGCCCGCCGCCAGCATAGCCCCGATCCCACAGCCACGCCTGATCCGATGCGAGCAGCGCAACCCGCCCCTGCCCAGCGTCGTCGAGCATCAACAAAGGTGCGCCATCAACCCCATCCAAAACGACCCGCGCCGTATCGCGGGCAGTCACCTCGATCTGCCTCAGCCAAGGCCCCCAATCAGGCGTCTCCGCATCAGCGCCCTGCAAACCGCTTGTCACAGGGTGACGAGCGCCGGTTTCCGTCAACAATGGCAACACCTCGCGCTCGATAACACGGGCTGTCGGCACGCCTGGCAGGATGCCCTCCAACGGCGATCTGAACACACTATCCGCGCCCGCATAATCGGGCCCTGCCGCAACAAGGAGCGCTCCGCCGCGTTCTACATAGCGACGAATATTTTCAAAATATTCCGAAGGTAGTAGCCCGCGCCTTTTGTACCGATCCAGAATAATCAGGTCGAATTCTTCAATCTTTTCAACGAACAACTCTCGCGTTGGGAAGGCAATCAGTGACAGTTCAGTAACTGGTGTTCCATCCTGCTTTCCGGGCGGTCGCAAAATGGTGAAATGTACCAGATCAACCGCACTGTCGGATTTCAACAGGTTCCGCCATGTCCGCTCTCCAGGGTGGGGCACTCCGCTGACCAACAAGACGCGCAGTCGATCACGCACCCCGTTGATCTGGATAATGGCGGTGTTGTTCCGGTCCGTCAGTTCGCCTTCAAGAGAGGGAACGTCGAATTGCAGGACGTTCGTTCCGGGATGGGTGAGGCTTACAGGTACTTCGATATCCTGATTTACCGGAATATCGAAATTCATCGGCGATGCACCATCGACTGATACCCGAAGGGGCACCGTCCGAGCCTCTATTCCCTCTGCTTCGGGGCCAAGATCATTGACTCTGAGAACCATTCGAAATGGCTCCCCCAATATGGCGTAAGCAGGTGCGTTTTCTATCGTCAGTACGCGATCGAACTCAGTATCGTTGCCTGAAAGAAGCACATGAACCGGCGCTGGCACCGCCCCTAAATCAATTTCAGAATCATGGACTTGCCCATCCGTCACAAGAAAAATGCCCGCCACTCGGGCACTTGGTTCGACGGCGAGCGTATCCCGCAATGGTCCGAGCAACTGTGTGCCCCCATTAGCTTCAGCGTCATTAAGCTCGACAACCTGCAATTCCGAATTGCCGAGCCTTTCGACCTCGCCACGGAGATGTTCCACTGCAGCACTTGTCTGCGACGCACGGTCACTGAGCGTTTGGCTAGAACTCCGGTCAACCATCGCAAGGACAATATCAGGAAGCGGCTCTCTCTCTTCGAGTTTGTAGGACGGGTTTGCCAGCGCCGCGAGCAGGACAAAACCCGACACCGAACGCAAGAGAGCCCCGCCCAACCCCCTCCTTTGCGCGAAGATACCCAAGAGAACAAACAAACACGCCAAAACGATAATGACGCCCCAAGGCAGCAATGGCGCAAACACGAGATCGCTCATCACTCCCCCAATCTGTCGAGAAGCGCAGGCACATGCACCTGATCCGCTTTGTAATTACCGGTCAAAACATGCATCACGACATTCACGCCGAACCGGAAGGCTAGTTCCCTTTGACGCGCACCCGCCTGCCCGCGTCCTACCGGATAAATCGGAAAGCCCGCCGCATCCAATGCCCATGCACGCGCCCAATCATTTCCGCCAATAATCACAGGGGTGACACCATCATTGGGATCTCTGAACGGGCCGTCCACCGCGGCTGAATCCTCCGTTGGGTCGCCCCGCAGAACTTCCACCCATACTTCGCCGTTATGTCGCCCCGGAAATTCCCGCAAAAGATAAAACGCACGCGAAAGTACATGATCCTCTGCTATTGGCTCCAAGGGAGGTATCTCAAGCCCAATCGCAATGGCCTGCAGTTTATTCCCCTCAGGCGTTCCAACACCAAAATTTGCGATATCCCCGTCGCCCGTATCGAACAGGATCATCCCTCCAGAATTCAGATATCTGTTCAACTTCTCATAACCATTGCGCGAAGGGAGGCTTTGGCCATTGGTGATCGGCCAGTACAGGAGCGGGTAAAAGGCCAATTCGTCCGCTTCCGGATCAACCCCCACTGGCGCGGCTGGCTCAACGGCTGTTCTCTGCGTCAAAACTGTCGAGAGGCCCTGCAAACCTTCCTGCGAGACGCGGTCAACCTCTGCATTGCCAGTCAACACATAAGCTAAAGTTACCTCCGCAGCGGAGCGCAGGTGTTGCGGATCGGTCGCCTGCGCATAGACCCGCTCTCCCAGTGGCAAACCAACAGTCATCGCCAACAAAACAGGCAACAAGCGCCGCGCTAATCCGCCCAACCTTCCAGAAATGACCAGCGTGGCTAAGAAATCGGCAAAAACAGCACCGATAGCCATCAGGAACAACCAAGGCGCGATCGGCAATGGAGTCGGTTCCGCAGAATCCAGCTGAACAACCCAATCTGGCCACTGCATTGGCACTAATGAACCAGTCCCATCCGCTACATTTACTGCAAAGCGGCCAGCAACCCCTTCGTATATTCCTGGCTGCACCCGCGGCCCGATCCTGTCAGATGCCAAGTCTGCGCCGCTCACTGGCAGAGCCGTATCCACTGTCCGCACCCGCCCAAACCCATCAAGCGCATCTTGCAAACGCCATTGGCTCTCCGCATCCGGCTTTTGTTTTTCCCCGCCCTGACCACTCCCAACGGCCAGGCGTTGAAGCATATCAACGAATAGCCCCGAAAGGGGTAAATTGGACCACTCCGCATTGGCCGTCACATGGAAAAGAACAATTTGCCCCGAACCTTCAAACTTACGTGTCACAAGCGGCGTACTGTCATCAAGCGCCGCAAGCACTCTTTGGCTCAGATCAGGGTCCGGTTGGGCCACTACTTGCGTCGTGATTTCAATATCTTCAGGCACTTGCAAGCCGAAGAACGGGCTCTCACTTTCAAACGGGGCCAAGGTCTTCGGTGCGCCCCAACTCATCACTCCGCCAATGCTTCGCCCGCCAGTTCGCAACCTTACTGGTAAGAGAGGGTCCAGCGTCGGCATTGATGGATCACGAGCAGCCAGCCGCGGTCCGGCAAAACGGATCAGCGTTCCTCCATCGCGCGCCCAGTCCAGCAGTTGCTCTGCGTCCGCGCCGGAAATATCCGCCACATCCGCCAGCAAGATCGCGTCCATCCCCGCAGGCAGCACCTCCGCCAGAGGTCGCTCAAAGAGGTCTGCGCTGGGTCTTAAAGCTTCGCGCAAGTAGTGGAGCGGCGACAAAAGATCCGCACCTTCCCGCGATGCGCCGCCAGCAACGAGCGCTACTTTAGGGCGACGTAGCCGATCTCCAACCATAAATACAGCACCGGCAGAGGGGAGAGCGGCACTCTCTACGCGGGTGACGCGGTTCCTTATTTCCGTGGGCAAAGGAATGTCGACCTCGGCAAAAACGTCACCTGCCTCGAAGGTGATCGTGGCCTCTGAAAGCGACCGTTCGAGGCCAGCCGGATCAAGCCCGATCACCCGCAAATCGCGCGACATCGCCACTTCTGATCGCCGCATTTGCGCAGCCACACGGAGGTTTCCGTCGTTAACCGTAACGGATTCTATCAAGAACGTGGAATTAGGCTGTGCAAGCACGCGAACGGCGCCCTCCGCCTCTCGCAGATCAAGAATCTGGGATCGCCACTCCCCTGCCAGACCATCAGCGATCCAAACTGTCTCACTCGGTTCCTTCAGCTGGGACAACCATTCAATATGATCTACATCCCCGCCCAGCCAGGGTTCTGGCGACATGGCCTCCAGCACCGCCCGCGCTTCGTTCCAATCGCTCCAAACCAAAGTATCCGGCGGCGCACTCGTGGCAACGATGGCTATTTCTCGCCCTTCTTGCCCCGCACGGGCGATTTCAGCCTCCGCCAAGGAAACCCGCTCGGCCCAATCAGGAGCCGCGGCCCAGCTGTTATCAATCAAAAGCAACAAGGGCGTGGTTTGACGTTCGCCGGTTCCGTTTGGCGCGTAAGTAGGACCAGCCGCACCAAGAATAACCAATGCGACTGCGATGCAGCGCAGCACCAAAAGCCAGATCGGTGTCCGTTCTGTTTGGCTCTCCTTGTCACCCAGCCCGAGAAGGAGAGAAACCGCCGGAAATCTCTGCCGCAGCGGTGAAGGCGGCACCGCTTTCAGCAAGAGCCAGAGGAACGGCAGCGCAAGCAAGCCGGTTAGCAACAATGGCGTCTCGAAAGTCAGTCCAGCGATCACGCCTGCCCCTCTACCGCATTTCTCAACCAAACAAGCCCTTCGGTTGCGGCCCGATCTGTCACATGCTGCCCAAATATCCAGCCGCGGCTGCGGGCAAGGTCGCGCAATGCAGCCTCTCGTTGGGCAAATCTTGCTCGGTACCCTTCTCTTAGACCCGCCGCACGATCTGTTTCATGCCTAATGGTCCCACCCATGCTTTCAAATATTGTGCGTCCCTCGAAAGGGAACTCACGTTCATGTGGGTCAACGATCTGAAACAGGATACCGCGGCGACCGCGAGCCGCCAGTGAACCAACCGAAGATTCTATGGCCTCAATATCACCCAAAAAATCCGAAATCATGATGACGCCAGCGGAATCGAAAGCGACTGAAGGAGGCACACCGTAATCACATTCAGGACTCTCTACGATCGCCTCGGTCAAGCGTGCTATCTGGCTGGCACCGCGCATCGGCGGCACATTGCGCGGACCCACAATTCCCGCCCGTTCGCCCCCACGAAGCAAAATAATCGCTAGTGCGAGCCCCAAAACAGCCGCGCGCTCCGCTTTCTCAACTCCCGCGGAGCCAAACCGCATCGAATGCGCCTGATCCACCCATAGCACGACATTGCGGGCGACCTGCCATTCGCGCTCCTGAACAAAGGTTTGATCGCCACGCGCTGAACGGCGCCAATCAATCCGTCGCGCATCATCCAACGGACCCGCATTACGATATTGCCAAAACGTATCCCCAATACCGGATCGCCTACGTCCATGAGCACCCAAAAGCACCGTTTCGACCAAACGCTCGGCTTGCAGCAGCACTGGCGGCACCTTCGCCGCCGCAACTTCTGCCGCCGCTCGAACAGCATCGACCGTCTTTGCACGGGGCAGGTTCACGCGGCGGCCTCTTCCGCGAGGATGCGCGAAACGGTTTCGGCTATCATGCCCTCGATCGTCGCGCCTTCCGCGCGTGCAGCGTAGCTGATCGCCATCCGGTGGCGCAAAACAGGGACCGCCAGCGCCACCACATCATCTGCCGACGGCGCGTAGCTGCCGCGTAAGAGAGCCCTCGCCTTCGCCATCAACAAGAGCGCTTGCGCCGCGCGTGGCCCCGGTCCCCAAACGATATTTCTGACCACGTCGCCGTTCACCTCTGCACCAGGGCGACAATTGCGCACCAAATCGAGGATCAACTCAACAACGCTTTCACCAACCGGAACGCGACGCACGAGTTCCTGCGCCCGCAGCAAACTTTCCGCGCCAAACACGGGTTCCGCTGCACCTTCTTCAACGCCAGTCGTCGCGAGGATAATATCGCGCTCTGTTTCCCGATCCGGATAAGCGACATCAATTTGCACCAAGAAACGGTCCAGTTGCGCTTCGGGAAGCGGGTATGTCCCCTCCTGCTCAATCGGGTTCTGGGTGGCCAAAACGTGAAATGGCTTTCCCATCACTTTCCGTTGGCCAGCAACAGAAACCTCCCGTTCCTGCATCGCCTGAAGAAGTGCAGATTGGGTCCGCGGGCTCGCCCTATTGATCTCGTCCGCCATCAGTAACTGACAAAAAACCGGCCCTTCAACAAACCGAAAATGACGAGTGCCATCGTCAGCTGTTTCAAGCACCTCGGCACCAATAATATCCGAAGGCATCAAGTCCGGCGTAAACTGTACGCGATTTGCATGCAGCCCCATAACGGTTCCAAGTGTTTCGACAAGGCGCGTCTTCCCAAGCCCCGGCAAACCAACAAGAAGCGCGTGTCCACCCGCGAGCATCGCTCCCAAAGCCAGCTCGACAACCGCCTCCTGCCCAATGAAACGTCCCGCAATACTATCCCGTGCAGCACGAAGCTGCTTGCTCAGATTTTCGACCTCGCCCATGATTGCGTCGCTCTCTGCCATGACTTCTCCTTGCATGAACACTATGTCCGCAGGAGAACAGATAACTTTTGAAAGCCCAATGGCAAAATTTACGAACGGACCAATGACTGTGAAACCAAGTGCAGACAGTATCGCAAGCTCAGCCCGCGCAGCCGCGAGGAAGGGGCCGCCCCCTGTTGAGAAGTGGAATCCCCCGTTCTGCGGCGATCTCGATATGCGTATCGCCCGCGACGGGACTTGGTTCTATCTGGGTACACCGATTGGACGGCATGAGTTGGTCAAACTGTTCTCCGGCATCATCCGCAAAGACGGAGACGACTACTTTCTTGTAACACCCATTGAAAAGGTCGGCATCAAGGTCGACGACGCCCCGTTTGTGGCTGTCGACTTCAACCAAACCGACGCGGGCCTCGCCTTTGTCACTAATGTTGACGATGAAGTGCTGGCGGGGCCGGACCACCCTATTCGGGTGGAACGAGACCCCGAAACAGGTGAGCCGTCGCCCTATATTCGTATCAGGCGAAATCTCGATGCATTGATTGATCGGAAGAGTTTTTACAGGCTTGTCGATATCGGTGTAGTTG
>Ga0181576_10000573_pt1 | contig 27539 bp, 23 predicted proteins | sample 101ome_22_FD_132464 | JGI IMG/M metagenome (GOLD analysis project Ga0181576, IMG submission 132464) | Coastal salt marsh microbial communities from the Groves Creek Marsh, Skidaway Island, Georgia - 101412BT metaG (megahit assembly) | ecosystem: Environmental > Aquatic > Marine > Intertidal... | reverse complement strand
GACGCGCGCGCGACGGGACACCGACGCCGACGACGTCGACGACGACGACGCGAGAGAGCGAGAGGCGACGCACCGACGACGCGCCGAGACTCGTCCGATCGCTCGCGCGCGTCCGTCGCCGCGCCTCGCCGCGTCGACGTGTACCGCCCGCGCCCGTCGACGCGCGCGACACGCCCGCGCGATGGAAAAGCGGTTCTCCGGCATGCGGGGGGGACTCTTTCGCGAGTCCTGACTCGACCGCACGGAGATGGCGTTCGCGTCGGTTGGCGCGTGTGGGCAAACAGTGAAGATGGTTACACGGACGCGCGGCGGCGGGGACGGGCGAACGGGCGAACGGGCGAACGGGCGGACGTCACCCCAGGGCGTGGTCTGCGAGGGATATCTCAAAGACGGCGTCGCGCGCGTCGGCGAGCGCGAGGGCGGCGTCGAGGGCGTCGGTGTCGTCGGCGAGACGGCGCGCGACGGCGCGGCTCGCGCGCGACGGCGAAACGTCGGCGTCGGCGAGGGCGCGATCTCGAGCTCGCATCGAATCGAGGAGGCGTCGCGCTCGGAGGTGTGCGGCGTGCGCGAAGACGTCGAGCGCGCGTCGACGTGACGCGCGCCACGTTTTGTACTGGGCGACGAGATACGCGCGTCTGGCGTCGGGTTCCTTGGCGGCGGAGCGCCATCTCGCGTCGACGTCTTCGTCCAACGAGCCCAAATACTCGAACAACGCGACCGCGGCCTGAATCTCGCGTCGCGTTCGAACGTCACGGATGTCGTCGTCGCGTGCGCGTTCGTTCGGAGCCGGCACGTCCGCGTCCTCTTCGCCTCCGTACATGAGTAGATTCGCCTCGTCGGTGTCGGCGTCGTCTTCGATGGCAGATTCAACGTCCAAATCGACACCGAAGACGTCTTCATCTACGTCCCACACGCGATCGTCGCGAACGGGAAGCTCATCGACGCCTGACACGTCGTCATCTGTGGCTTCTGAGCCGGAGTAATGCGCGAGCGCAACTTCGAGGAGTTGCGCGAATGACTTGTACATGTAGTCGACCGTCGCCGCCACTTGAAGAAGTACGTCCTCACCTTGTCGTGCGTCGTTCTCTTCATAGCTCTGCAAATATCGTCTAAAGTCATCCTTATCAACACGAATTTTGTCGTTACTCGAGCCATCCGGTTCGACGTTGCGCGAGACGCAGAAGCCGTACCTCAAAAATAACTCTGAATTGCCCTTTGCCCCGTACGTGATGTGTATGAACTCACCCTTTTGAAAGCTTCGGAGTGATGTCACGATTACTTTTCCGTGACCGTTGTCTCCCTCTGTCGTTTCGTAAGCCACCTCACGCGGACGACGGTGATTGGCAAAATCCAACACGGGCGCCAAGTACGCTCCGGTGAAGTCCATTCTCTTGTACATGTCCGCCCACGGGTCCTTAGACGGATCGTTCGGCGATTGAAACGCGCGCGTTAGCACGCACGCGTGTGCCCAGCGGAATTCATCCAAAGAAATGGTCGTGCGTCCAGAAAGATAGCTATTCGCCGAAGCGCCGTCGAAAACAACCTTGGACACGATGTGACGATGTGTAAGTTCCACCAACCGCTGCAACCGCCGAGCCTCTGTCAGCATCCAACGCAAATCTGCGTCGCTCTTTGGCTGATACGTGTACGCGTTCTTGCAATCCTCGTGCCCCAACAAACGAATGAGCTTGTGAATCGGCATCACCGCGGGAACGTACGACGAAAAATCATCGAGCGTCGGCAATTTACTCAGGTAATTGGACCACGACGACGATGCGCCCTTTTTCCTCTCGAGCGCAATGAAGCAACATAGCAGCGTCTCGTCTAATCCAAGGTGTAGCGTGTCGCTGACTGGATTCAGTACATAACCTTCACCTTCGAAATCCTCGGGTTGCGCCCAAGGCGCGAGCGCGTGCAAGCTCCCGTTTCGGCGCCACGTTCTCAAATCCTCTCGAGCCACCAGCGTTCTCACCGCGCTCGACGCCTGAACGAGGGTCCAGTATCGTGCCAGTTCCTTCAAAGCCGGCGTTCTCGCGCACCTCTGCGCCGTGATCAGTTCCGTCAATCCGTGCAACTCGAGCACGGTCGTTCCCTCGTCGATGTCCCGCGCGCACCGCAACCCGTACGAACACGAACTCGGCGCCACCAATCGCGCCGCCGCTCCGACCTCGCCCGCATCATAATACATCAACGTCTCCTCCGCGATCTCGACCAATCTCGGAGGTTTCTCGTAATCGTCCTCGACGTATCCGTGTTCGTCCGACGCGTCGTCGCTCGTCTCCGCGCTCGACGCGTCCCAATCGCGCGCTCGCCTCGCCGCCTCCACCGCCGCCTCGATCGCCGCCTCTCGCCTCGACACCGTCCTCATGCGCCTCGACGACATCGACCGTCCACTCTTCGTGATGGCGTCCCACGCGCTCTTCGCCGCCGCGAACACCCCGCTCCCCCGCGCCGCGGGTCCTCCGTCCTCCTCGCCCCCACCGCCCCCATCTCCCTCTCGCGCGCGTTTCCACCCGCGTCGCGCGCGCGCGCGATCACCGACGACACCACCGACGTTCCGCGCGCCGAACAAGCGCCCGAGCGTCGAGCGCGAGTCCTCGCTCGCGGTGGACGTCGTCGGGGCGTCCGACTCCGACCTCTCGATGGTCACCCCGCATCCACCGTCACCTCGCGCGCCCCCTCGCGCGCCACCACCGGCGTCGGCGTCGGCGTCGGCGTCGCGCGCGTCGTCGGCGCCGCGATCGAGACGCCGACGCGCGAACGCGCGCGCGAGCGCGCGGCGAAGCATCCCCGCCCGCGTGTGCGGCACCGGGCGCGGCACCGGGCGGCACCGGGTGGTGTAGGGTTTAGGGTTTAGAGTGTACGCACCGCGACGCGACGCCGCCGACCGCACGCGGCGACGTCGGCGCGCGGTGCATGTCGCTCGGCGCGCGCGTGCGCAGGAAGAGCGCGCTCGTGGGCGTCGTCGCGGCGTGCGTCGTCGCGGCGCCCGTGGTGGCGATGGTGGCGCGCGTGATGGATGATGCGAAGAGGTGCGCGGGCGTCGACCGAAGGGACGCGACGCGCGGTGGACGAGACGACGCACGCGCGGTGAAGGATGACTGACGACGACTGACGACGACTGGTGACGACGACGACGACGACGACTGACGACGACGACGACGACGCGCGCGCGACGCAGGGATTTCGCGGCGGAGGCTCGCGAGAGGATGCGCTCGAATGGAGAGCGCGAGCGATAGGCGCGCGAGCGACGGATGCGCGCGGTCGCGCCATTATCGTCGTTCGTTCACGAAGAGTTCTCGTAGTCAATACCAATTCGTAGTCAATACCATCTCGTAGTCAATATAATCTTGTACACTCGTTCGCTCGAGTCGTCTGTCGGAGAAAAAGCGTCGACGACGTACGACCGTCCGAGCTCGGTTCACGCGCACCCTTCGAGCGGCGTCTTCGAGTCGTCGGCGCACCCGAGAATGTGAATGTCGTCGTTCCCGCTGTTGACGATTTGCGTCGCCGCGGTGTACGGTCCCCACTCCGGGTGTACCTCACCCGAACCGTCGGCGTGGTAGTACGCGCAACTGAAACGGTGTTGCGCGGACGGGTGTTTTTCGTTGATGAAGAGAAAACTCGGGTAGCCGTGTTGCTTGGCGTATCGCTTGCAGTCGCCGGGGCCCTTGGCGTGGCCGAAACCTTCTTCGTAGGTGTGCGTCGCGTGCGCCCAACCTTCGATTTCGTTTTGAGCGTGTCGCGCGTGGTTGCGACAGGCGTTGGCGACGGAGGCGTGCGGATTGGTGCACGCGGTGCCGTGAACGACGTCCCCCGGCTCGTCGGCGTGCGCCGAGTGGAAAGCGCTGTAGAAGACGCACGAGTTTCTGAGGGAAGGATTGGAGTGCGCCGGGGAGAGCCAGAGCCACGCTTCGTATCCGTGCTGCGCCGCAAACTGTCGACAGACGTTGGACGACGGCGCGTTCCCCTTGCCCATGGCGTACGCCTGCGACGCCGTTCTGTGCCAGCCGCGCACGGAGCCGCATCCATCCTGCGGCTTCATGCCCGGAACTGAACATCCCGTCACTCGGTGTTCGTCCGTCTCGTCCCCGGCGAACGGGCCGAAGATGTCGTAAAACGCGCACCTATTTCGCTTCTCCGCCGCCTCGACGTGTTCGTCGAAGTGTACCCACGCGCTGTAATTACGCGCCGCCGCCAACGCCCCACATCGCATGGGATCCGTCACCTCTTGATCCAACAGCGTCTTCGGCAGGTTCGCCGCGCGTCCTCGCACGACGGACAACGCCGGTGCGCCCTCGCCGCCGCCGTTCGAGTCGCAGTGACACTCGCACGAGCACAATCCGAGCCCCGCCTTCGTGCCCGTCGACCGTCCGACCTCGTGCGCCCCGAGTGTCGCCGCGCACGCCACCGCGATCGCGCCGATCAACGCGCGCGGGGACACGCGCACGCCACCATCCTCGCGTCGACGCCCAGAGGATGAAATATGGTGTTGCCGCGAGCGTCACCACCGCGCACATCGGGCGTCGCCCCGTACGACATCGCGTCGCGACACCGATCGCGTCGAATCGCCTCTCGCGTCGGTTCGTCGATTCGCCTCTCGCGTCGGTTCGTCGATTCGCCCACCGCGTCGCGCGTCGCGGTGTGACGTCCGGGCGTGGTGGTTAGCGCGCTCGTCATTCGCCCGCGCGCGCATCGACCGGCATCACACCGTCCGCGCGCGGGTCGTCGACGCGCGGTCGATCGGTCGGTCGGTCGAGGAACTCTCGCGTCGATGTGCGCGCGACGCGTCGGTCGAGGAGACGATCGTATCGCGTCGCGTCGCGTCGACGAACGTTGATTCATTCATCCAATATGTCGTCGACGGACATCATCATCATCGACGACGACGACCACGTCTTCGACGCGCTCGGCGTGCGACGGTGCAAGAAACACGGTGCGATGAAGTGTCTCGCGTGTCTGGTGGATTTCACGCAGATCAACGAGGAGTGGATTCGAGCGATGCTCGAGCGAGAGGTGGACGCCGAGACGTCGGCGGCGATGGCGCGCGACGCGTTCGCGAGCGGCGTGCGCGAGGAGTGGACGGCGGAGCGCGAGCGCGCGGCGCGAGGGGGCGAGAGACGACCGATGGTGACGGGCGAGCGAACGGAGGCGATGGCGGGGGGTGGTGAGAGCGGTGGCGGGAACGCGCCCGCGGCGCCGTGCGCGAATGCGGCGTGCGGGAACGAGGGCACAAAACGGTGCGGCGTGTGTAAGAAGGTAAGATACTGTTCGAGGGAGTGTCAGATGGCGGATTGGGCGAATCATCGGGGCTCGTGCGCGAGGGAGACGGGCGCGACGGATGAATCGATGACGTCGACAAAGAAGGACGAAGACGCCGAGGTGGACGAGACGGTGAGCATGATGGCGGGTTTGAATTGCGGCGAGGGGTCGAATTCGATGCAGTTTACGCACATTTTACCGGAAACAGTGTTACAAAACATGCCGGCTGGATCGTCGGGCGGGTAGTACGCCGGTCTGACGAAGCGTCGCGTGTACGAGAGATTTGTCTTGTCTTTTTGCTTGCGCGTCGACGACGAGTTTACACTCGGCGGCAACGCCCACGGCGTGCTCGCCTACGCCGCCGAAAACGATGGTCGCGTGCCCGCGATCGGAGATCGCGACTCATCCGTCATGAAAGAGTTCCGCGCGTACCTCGAGCTCGCGAAGAGGAAGAACTTGTTGCCGAAAGATTGGGCGCGGAGCGACGACGAAGGCGTCTTCGAGTACGCGTTGCAACCCGCCGGCGTGCGCAGGCGATGGCGCGACGTGGCCATCGTGAACAAATGGGGCTACGCCAGCGGCGAACACATGATTTTACGTTCTCTAGCCGAGAGCGTCTTGGGTAGAAGCATCGGAATTTGGATGTGAACGCGCGCGCGACTCGACGTAGAATATTTCATTTCTTTCACACAACTTTCGCCCGTCGTGAACCGTCGCGTCACTCGCGCGCGCGCCTCCTTCGCGCGCGTCATGTCGTACGCGTACCTGTTCAAATACATAGTCATCGGCGACACGGGTGCGCGCGCGCGTCTCGATCGCGTCTCGATCGCGCGCGCGTCGTCTTTTCGTTCTCGTTCTCGAAGACTCGCGCTGACGACTCGCGAATTCTCCGTCTCTCTCTCTCTCGCGCAGGGGTGGGTAAATCGTGTCTGCTGCTGCAGTTCACGGACAAGCGCTTCCAAAACGTGCACGACCTGACGATCGGCGTCGAGTTCGGGTCGCGCATGGTGAGCGTGGCGAACAAGCAGGTGAAATTGCAGATCTGGGACACGGTGCGTCGTCGCTCTCGGCTCGACGAACGCGACGACGCGACGCGGCGCGATTTTCGACGCGCGCGAGCGGTGAGCACGCGGCGTGAGGACTGACGGTGACGGTGACGCTTGAACGATGCGCGACTCGCTGGACTAGGCTGGACAAGAGAGTTTTCGAAGCATCACGAGGAGTTACTATCGAGGAGCAGCGGCGGCGTTGCTCGTGTATGACGTGACTCGACGAGAGACGTTTGATAATCTCTCGAGCTGGTTGCAAGACTGTCGCGCGCACGCCAGTCCGAACATGATCATCATGCTTGTGGGGAATAAGGCGGACGTCACGCACAGACGAGCGGTGTCGACCGAGGAGGGTGAGATGTTTGCGCGGGAGAACGGCTTGTTATTCATGGAGGCGAGCGCGAAGATGTCGACGAACGTGGAGGATGTTTTCGTCGCCACCGCCAAAGCCGTCGTTCAGAAGATTGATGAGGGTTCTTTAGACGTGAAAAATGAGAGCAACGGCGTCAAGCTCGGATACGTCGCGGGGGGGAACACGTCGGATACCATGGGTCTGCGAGCTCCCGCGGCCAGCGCCGCTCAAGGCGGGACGTGCTGCTGAGTAATCGCAAGGCCGGCCACGCTGTACGCGCATCAATGTACCATTCAACAGTTTAGACAAGACCGTCGCCGTCACGGATCAATAGCGCAGCGCGCGTTTTATAATGCACATGTACGAGTAACCGAGTACCGAGTCCGAGTCCCATTCCCATCGTTTCAACTGTCAGATTGAAACGCCCCCTCCCCCGCATCCATCGACGCGCGCGTATGGCGCACCGCTACGCCGCGGGCGACGAGTCGCCCGTCACCGGGGCACGCTCCGCGATCGAAGAGTCGAGTCCGCCCGGCTCGCAGCCGAGCGCGAGCCGAGCGAACACGTCGACGAGCAAGGATTTTATTCTCGACGAGCACCGAACGAAGTCGGTCGCGTCGCCGATAGACACCATCTGGGACGCGAGCGCCAATCGGCCGCAAGCGAGTCATAAGCAGTCGGTCTCGGCGTCCATGCGCGCGTTGAGCGACATCGGGAACGTGTCGCTCGGGAACGCGTCGCTCGAGGCTCCTCGCAGAGACAGAGCGCCAGACGCGGTCGACGTGCCCTCGTATCTCTTGGGACAGAAACACGCGCTCGAGACCGCGTTCGATAACGCATTGCCGCAGAGACAGTTACTAGGAGCGCTCCAACTCGCGCTGCACGACGTCAGGGCGAAGACGAACGAGTTGGAGCGTCTCACCAGCGATGTGTCCAAAGACGTTCGGAAACTCGACGGTCGCGAGACGGTGATTGACGCGAACGTGCGCGCGCTGACGTCGATAACGATTCCGGCGCTTCAACGGGCCGTCGGTGAGCTCCGATCGCGAGTGGACCAGGCGGAGAGAACGAAGGATTTGACGTTTAAGGATTTACTGAAGGAGACGGCGTTGCGAGCGCTCTTTGGGGTGTCGCATGTCGAAACCGTCGTCGGAAGCTGGACCCGCGACGTTTTGTTCAGTCAAACAAAAGAACACGGAGACGACTCGAGCGCGGAAGTTTTGGCGTCGGATCCACCGACGCCGGCGTACGTGCAAGCCCTCGGCGCGTTCTTACTCATAGTCACCGTCGAGTTGGCCTCCGCAGCGAACGAAGTCATCAAAGATCGCGCGCCGACGAGATTCGGACGCTCCACGGCGACGATGTCGCACGGCATCAACGCGTGTCGCGTGCTCGTGTGGTTTTCCGCGTTCGCTCAGGGGTTCACCGCCACTAAAGGTACATGTCATGCGTTCGCGCTGGGCGCGTACAAGACCATCGCAGCGCGCAGGAAGGACAAAGAGAGTGAACCCGAGGACGTGGATTCATCCGAAGATTCGACCGCACCTTTCGGAGCGCACCGGTAAACCGTCCTCCGAATCAACGGTTCTCATCTTGTCATTGTAATTGTACATTCCCATCACGACTCTTTTCGCAACAAAACATAGGGGAAAGAAAACACGCGTTTAGGCGTCACTCCTGCACACGGCGCGCGTCTCGACGCGCGCGCCGTCCGACGTGAGACAAAATGAGTCACTATGACATACTTCACAGCTCGCGCACGCCTTCACCCGCGTCTGAGCCTCACATGTCGCGTCAAGCGGCGTCGTTCGTTTCGGGGGGACCAGACGTGCCTTCGCTTGGTGAAGACGAGTGCTCGACCGCGAGCGCGTCCGTCGAAGATTCAGAGGTCGAGACGAAGGCGGGTGACGATTCGCGTGATTCTGCGTCGAATTCAGCGCGCGATGTACCGCACTCGCCCGTCTCGTCCGTCGTGGCTGAGTCGCCCGGCGAGGCGCGCTTGTCCGCCGACGCCGACGCGCAAAGCGTCGAGCGCTTGTCGCCAGCCAGGAAGACGCCGGAACGAGAGGACTTCGCCTCAGAAAACATCCACCCCAACGTGCAAGAGTCTGTCCAGAATCACATTCATCTGTTCGACGTGGACATGGCGATCAATGATGATTTAACGCTCGCCGAGCGGCTCGCGACGATCGCCGAGGCGCAAACAGACGAACTCAAGTCCATGTTTGCCAAGGTTTTCAGTCGAGAGACGCAATCGAAGAACGATAACTGGATACGTCGAGCGGTGACTATGCGATACCGAGCGATACACGCGGCGACTAGCGCGGCGAGCAGAGGAGAAAAGGTGTACATGCTCTCTAAAAAGGCGACTTCCAACTTTGTCATCGTCGACGCGGCGGGGCAGATGGTTTCGAGAAGAAAGGTTCGCGCCGTTGTCGTGCCCGCGCAGATTAAATCCGTCGTCAAAGTGAAGCAGCCGGGACCGTCCAAGGCATTGAAGGCGGATTCGTCAATAAACGAGGATGAGGCTCCCAAGGAAAAGAAATTGGCGCGCACTATGCACACGTGGAAATCCTGTCCTTTCACTCGTCTCGCCCCGGTGTCCGCTTCCCACACCACTTCGGAAATGATCACGTGTGCGAACTGTTTGGCGCTTGATTTATTGTTCACGAACAACTGCTGAAATCGATGATACACGAACGAGATGGATACGCTGAATAGGATTTGACGCGCGCGCGCGAAATAATGTACCGATGTAACGAGACGCCGAAATAGTACAAACATTTCGCTGTGCTGGAGAATTAAAAACGTCTAAGACGCAAGAAGATGACGGTCAGATCTCGTTGGTTCTAACAGCAAGAGCTCTTCGCGTTCACGCTGCGCCCTTCGCCCGGTCGCACAGTATTGCCCCGCGGGCCGGCGTTCATCTGCGGTTGGCTCGCCATGCGGTTCTTAATCTCGTTCGCCATGGTCATGAAAGCCTGTTCGACGTTCGTGGCGTTCTTCGCTGAGGTTTCTATGAACGGGATACCGATCTCATCCGCGAACGCCTTCGCCGTCGCGTAATCCACCACCTTTTGACTCGTCAAATCGCTCTTATTTCCCACCAGCAACTTGTTGACGTTTTCATTCGCGTAGCGGTCAATCTCGTTCAACCACCCCTTCACCGCCTCGAAGCTTTCCATATCGGTCACATCGTACACGACGATGATCCCATGCGCACCGCGGTAGTACGAGGAGGTAATGGTACGGAACCGTTCCTGTCCAGCCGTGTCCCAAATCTGAAGCTTGATCGTCTTGCCCTCCAACTCCACCGTGCGAATCTTAAAATCGACGCCAATCGTCGAGATGTACGTCCCCGTGTACGTGTCGTCCGCGAATCGGAGCAAAAGGCACGATTTACCGACGCCAGAGTCTCCGATGAGCTGCGAATAGTCGTAAAAAACACGCGTGTACGCGTCGGTCAGTCTCTCGTCGCCGCGCTCGCGGAAACACCCCTCGTCGATTAATCCATCAATCTTACCGCGTCGCGTCACCCCGCGACCGCGTCTTCACGCGCGCGCCCCGACCTTCGCTCGCGATCATCGCTCCCCGCGCGCATGCGCGCGCGCAGTCGCGCGACGCGAATCGCCTCGACGTCACCGCGCGTGCGCGTCGACGCTTCTCGAGATCTCGCGCAACGGCACGCCCGCGGCCATCTACGCGTCGTTCACGGCCGCGCGCGCGCGCCATCGCTCGCGAAACGCACCAGAAGCTTGAACAGGTAATCGTACTCGGGATTCATCCTCGCTCGTCCGCGCGCGCGGTCGCTCGGTCGTCGGTATGTGACGAACCGACGCCTCCAGCGGCGCGTGTCGATGGCGGATGTCCGCGCCCCGGTACACTCGTCATTGGACTCCCGGTACGTACCTAGACTCTTTTAAAGCTATCTAATTTGTGAGTTTTCGCGGAGATAAAGACAGTCGTCGAGCGACGGCGCGCGGCGCCGCGTCGTCGCGCGTCGAACGACGACGCGCCGCGACGACCGCGCGCTCGACGGACGCGACGACGACAAAACTCTCAACCGTTCGTCTCGCGAGGAGCGTCGCGCGAGCGAGTGTCTGCGCGAGACGTGGTGCGCGAGAAGTTCGGCCCGTCTCGAGCGAGCGGCGGCTGCGCGCGACGACGTCTGTGCCGCGCGCGCGACGAGATTCGAACGAACGAACGCGCGCGATGGCGAACGATAACGACGACGGCGCCGCGTCCGGCGGCACGACCGCGGACATGGTGGTGACGAAACCCAAGGATATCGGCGATGCGGATTTCGCCAATTACTTTTGCACGTACGGGTACCTGTACCATCAAAAGGACATGTTGGAGGATCAAAATCGTATGACGGCGTACAGCGATGCGGTGCGTTTGAACCCGGATTCGTTCAGGGGTAAGGTTGTCTTAGACGTCGGCACGGGATCGGGGGTGTTGGCGATGTGGGCGGCGCAGGCGGGGGCGAAGAAGGTGTACGCGGTGGAGGCGACGCACATGGCGGTGCAGGCGAGGAAAATCGTCGCCGCGAACGGTCTGAGCGACGTCGTGGAGGTGATTCAGGGATCGATGGAGGAGGTGGAGCTTCCGGAAAAAGTGGACGTCATCATTAGCGAATGGATGGGGTATTTCTTATTGCGAGAGTCGATGTTCGATTCCGTGTTACACGCGAGGGACAAGTGGATGAAACCGGGCGGCGCCATGTTTCCGTCGCACGCGAAGATGTACCTGAGCTGCATCAAGTCGAACAAGAGCGGACAAAAGTATCAAGAGTTACAAGAGTCGCTCTCGGTGTGGAAGGAGTTCGTCGCGGCGACTCGCGACAACTACGGCATCGATTTATCGTGCATGGATGACGAATACGAGGACGAGCAAAAGGAGCACTACCTGAACACGTCGGCGTGGGTGGACATTCATCCGTCGCAACTGATGTCCACACCGTGCACCCTCGCGAGTTTCGATCTCAACAAATGCTCGATGGAAGACATCAAGGTGCTCCGAGACGTCGATTTCAAGATGAAACTCTTCGACGGACGCGCGGGACCATCCGGGGAGACGCGCGTCGGCGCCTTCGCCGGTTGGTTCGACGTCACCTTCGCCGGCTCGGATGAAAATCCGTGCGAAAACCCGGTGCAACTCACCACCGCGCCGGACGCGAACGGAGCCACGCACTGGGGACAACAAGCCTTCTACATGTGGCCGGAGATTTATGCCTCGGACGGCGCCGTCGTCTCTGGAAAATTCGACATGGTTCGTCGAAAAGAAAACCAACGCCTCTATAACGTTCGCATGAGTTGGACGCAATCCGACAAGGACACGGGCGACGTGAACGAGAGCATCGGACGCAGAGAGCTCGCGTGGCAGATCGAGTAACCGATTTCCATCGGCCTCGCGTAGGAGATTATTCGAATACGAACGCACCTTTTTCCCCACCGCGCGCGCGTTGACCGACGACACTCGACGCCTCACCTCACTTTGCCTCGCGTCGCGTCGCGTCGTGTGCGTCCATGACGGCGCTCGACGACGCCCGACGCGCGTTTGACGACGAAGACTACGACGAGTCGCTGCAAATATGTGACGACGCGCTCTCGACGACGGCGCTCAAACGCGATGTCCCGCTGCTGTGTCATCGCTCCAAGACGTTCCTCGCCGTCGGACTCGCGCAGGAAGCGTTCGCGGATGCCGTGGACGCGGCGGCAATCGCGGTGGACGATTGCGAGGCGTTGTTGCGGTTGGGCATCGCGGCGCACGAGATCGGGGCGCACGAGAAGGCGAGGGAAGTGCTTGAACGAGGCATTACGTTGGAGACGGCGGGGACGAGTCGGCGCGCGATGATGATGAAGTGGCTCGGACGCGCGCGAGAGGCGGAATCGGAGGCAAAGAGTGGGAAGGGTGCGCTGTCATCGAGCGCGGTGGAGAAATTTAGGCGCGCCTGGTTTCAATCGCAGACGCACGTGACGGTTGAAATTTACGCGAAGGGCGTCACCGCCGACGCGCTCACGGTGGATTTTAACGACGCGTGCGACGAGATCAGGGTAACCATCGACGCTCTGAGCGGCGGTGACGGACACGCGAAGATGTATGATCCGTATGTGCTCGATCTGAGACTTTTCGGGGCGGTGTTTAGAGATGCTGGGGCGGTCAATGTGACGCCGGTGAAGGTGGAGATTCGCATGATGAAGAGGACGCCCGTACACTGGGACGATCTCGAGCGACGAGGTGGCGGTGGTTTAGCGACATCGACCGTCGCTGGGACGAAAAACGTGTACAACGAGGTGATTGTTCAAAAGGACAAACGTTCGGCGAAGGATTGGGACGCGCTCGAGGCGGAGCTCGACGCCGAGCTCGCGGATGAAAAACCGCAAGGCGACGAGGCGCTCAACGAACTCTTTCAAAAGATTTACATGAACGCCGACGACGACACGCGACGCGCGATGAACAAATCGTTTCAAGAGAGCGGTGGGACCGTGTTGAGCACGGATTGGAAGGATGTCGGTTCGAAAACCGTCGCACCCGAGGCGCCATGACGTGGACGCGAAACGTTTGTCGACTCTTCGTTTCAAGTTACTACTAGAGCTAGATTTTTGTGACCGAGGACACAGATTAGAGATTTAAAAGCAAATCGTATCGAGCATCACTCCGAGCGTCTGCACGATGTTATCCGACATGAGCTTTTGCACGTTTTCGCTGAGATGCTTCTTCGGATCTTGCTTGCCGACGTTTTTCACCACGAGCTCTTGCGCGGTGAGCTTCCCCTCCTCCTCCACAGCCTTCTCGTACTTGGTGGCTAATTCCTTCAACTCGAGCACAACCTTCTCGTTCTCCTTTTCGTGCTCGTCGAATTTGTTCACCTTCAATCCCGAGCTCCACTTCGACTTGTTCAGATTCAACAACATCTTCTCCTCGAGCACCGACTTCGCGTACGAAATGCCGATGCTGTAGTAGTGTCTATTCAACCCGTGAATCAACGCGCTGATCGAGGGTTTATTCAAATGTCCCAGATTCGACGTCGTCTGTCTCGGCTCTTGTCCCAACATGATCGTCTGCGGATTGATCAATCGAAACGCGTCGATCACAACCTTTCCTCGCACGCTCTGCACCGGGTCGATCACCACCGCCACCAGTCGAGGATTCAACTGCTCAAACGACTGCTGCGTGTTGATGTCCACGCCGGACAACCAACACCCGAAACCCGGGTGCGAGTGATACCACCCCACCACCATCTCCTCTCGCCCGGTCTGCTTCAACATGTCCAACATCTTCGTCTGAAACACGGGATCCACCGCCTCGACGCTCACGCCCGTGCCGCTCTGCGGCATGGCGAAGACGTCCACCACCGTCACCGTGTATTCATCCACGAATTGACCGAGCATGAGACCCATGACCTCCATGGGAACGCCCGCGCGACCTGCATCGTTCGTTCGACCGTTCGTTCGTCGTCGTCGTCGTCGTCAGTCGACGCATCGCGGCGCGCACGCGCGCGATCGCGGATCTCGCGCGAGAGGTTTCGAGAGTCAACGTCACGGCGATGCCGCGACGAGAGACGCGCGCGCACCGTGTTTGAGCATCTTCAACAGCGCGAGACTGGAGATGTACACTTGTTCCGCGGTATCCACCTGTGCGGCGTCGCCCGTCTGCGCGGGGGCGCCGGGCATGCCGCTCATCAAGCGATTCATGTCGTTTGATTGATGATGAAGCTCCGCGAGAGGCGCCGAGTGACGCGACGCGCGGGACGCCGACGTTTGTTTCATCGCGCGGTCGGGACGCGTGAGGGTACGCGAGCGAGCGAAAGACGGAAGATCATGAAAACGCAAAAGTACTGATTGTAGAGACATCGCGTGGGACGCGCGTGGATTGGATCGAGGATTCGTCGACGTCGCGCCGCCGAACCCGGCGCTCGTCACGCCGCCGAACCCGGCGCGGGGCGCGCGAGTTGCGACGGATTCTTGCTAAACGTGTCTGGATGAACGTCGTACGTGTCGTACCGCCAACCAACTTTTCGACTGCCCGGAAGCGCGATTCGAGAGAGACAATCGCTCGGGGTCACGACGCGGAGGGGTGAACCGTCGAGGTCGACGACGAACACGTGATGGACGGCTTCGTCCCGCATTCGGCGAAGGACGTCGATGAAATCAGAATCTTCATGGACGACGATGAGGGGTCGGCGTTCGGTCGCGCGGCTGTTCGTGTACGCCTGCACGGTGTCGCAGAGACCCTCGGGATCGAAGACGGCGTCCAGGAGATCGGACACGCTCAAAACGTCCACCAGGCAGCCTCTCGGCTCGTCGACGACGCCGAGACACGAGCGGCCGCTCATGTGCATCGTGGCGAACGCGTCCAATAAACGCGTCGTCGGAAAGATGGAGAGCACGTCCGAGTCCGGAAACACGCGATGGTGGATCGCTTTACCGAGACCCAACGACTGCAAATTTTGGCGCTTCAGCGTCTCGTCGAATCGGTCGCTGTTATCGAGGAGAAAATCGATGACGTCCGTTTGCGATATGAGCGCTTCGACGACCATTTTTGGCTTCATATCGTCCTTCTCATCCGGTCGCAGCGAGTACGTGCACACTCTGTGACACTCGTGGCATCTTCGAGGCGCCACGGCGTCTCCAGCCGTGATGACGTTTCTCAGAAAACCAGATCGAACGAGTTCAAGTAAATCGGCGTCCTCCGCCGAGACTCGCGACACCATGCGCCCGTCCTCTTCGCTGTGCGTCATCCTTCGAGCTTGTTTCAACGTCAATTTGCACACCTCGTCGACGGCTGCGCGCACGTCCGTGCGGTCGATCGAACTCAACCATTTTCGTCTCGCGTTGTCCAAATCGACTTCGCTCTTCTCGATGGAATCGGCGTCGCTGAGACGCTCCGACGACGTCACGGTTCGGACACTTCGACGGAGAACCCCCCACGCGGAGTGTACGTGAGGTTTACCACTGACGGCGGACGTCAGACGCACGAGATCTTCGCTCGGTGGTCGGATTCTCTCGACTGCGCCGAGAACCATTGAGAGCACGTCCGTCACCGAGCACCAGCCCAGAAATGTCTTGGCGTCGCCCGTCAAGACGGGGCACGACGACACGGCGAACGCGCGCATCAGTTCCACGCACTCGCCGACATCGAGCGCATCAGCGACCATGAGCGGCGGCTGACGATCTTCGGCGTATGTTTCGAGATACTCGCGCAGAGTGCAACTGGCCAAGACGAGTCTCGCCGACGCGAAAGCCTCGAACGTGCGACGTCTGAATTGCTCGTTCGCGCGCGCGAGATCGTCGTCGACGAGGGCGTGGAGTGGACGCCCGAGTTCGTCCTCGAGGATGTGGCGCTGTCGCTCGTGTTCACCCATGTCGAGAGTCGAAATGTGACGTCGGAGCCGAGACGCGAGACGCGTCGAGACGGAATTTTTTACGAATGCATCTTGGTCAAATCTTGCTGACAAATAAGCGGCTGAATTAGCCCTAAAACCCACCAACTTGCGCGCACAAGCCGCTGGCTAGCTTTGATTCCTCGATCGCCTTGTCTCGCTCGGTTTTCATGAGCTCGTACAATTTCGTCTTGAGCTCGAGCTCCTGTTGCAACACCTGCACGGTTTGATCGCTCTTTTGAAGCTCGTTCTCCTTACTCTCGAGCTCCAGCTCCTTAATCTCCAACTCCGAACGTAAATCTTGCAGTTCACGCATGCGACCGCGCCGATCAGTCTTCTTCCCATCCTCCGCCTTTTGCTCCTCCTTTGGCGGACGAGCGTCCACCGAGACGCTCGGCGCCGTCGCCGTCGCCGTCGTCGCCTCCTCCTCCACCACCACCACCACCGGTGCCCCGCGCGCGTCCTCCGAGACCTTTACCACGACCGCGTCGTCCGCGAGCGCGCGCTCCACACCACCGCCCGCCGTCGTCGCGCACAGCGCCACCGCGAGCGCCCCGACCAACGACCGACGCCACGCGCCTCCGAGCGCGCCCCCCGACGCCTCCCCCTCCTCGAGCGCGCGCGACCGCCGCGCACACATCGCGCTCGCGTCGTGTTCACCCCTCTCGAGCGCGCGCGCACCCTCGCGCGTGCGTCCACAGCGCGTCGATCGCCACGTCGATCGCCGCGTCAGCGAGGACGCGCCCGCGCGCCCGTGCGTCGCGCGCGACCCGCTCTCGCGTCTCGCGCGCGCCACCATCGACGCATCGCACATCGCCCACATGTTCCCCGCGCTCGCGGTGGGCGTCCTCGTCGTCGTCGCGCGCGCGCGTGTGCGGTTGAAACGCGCGTTTAAACGCGCGGTTTCCACGCGCTCGAGCGTCATCTCGCGACGACCGACAGACGGACCGACATGAGCGCGATGCGACGACGCGCGACGCACGAGCCCGGATTCGGGTACGCCGCGCCCGGACCGGCGCCCGGCGCGTACGCGCCGCCGCGCGGGGACGTCGGCCCGGGGGCGCAACCGCCGCGACCGGGGCCGGGACTCATGCCGTTCGACGACGGATTCGGGAAGAAGCGTCGACGCGGGGGTGCGTTCGCGTGTAATCCGTGGTATCTCGTCGCGGTGATCGGGACGATGTTCCTGTGGCTGACGTATTACAGTCGGAAGGAGGTGGTGAGCAAGAGACGCGTGCGCATGACGAGGGATGGGTTGGCGGGGGACTTGCGAGAGGCGCGCGCGCGCGTGCACACGCTGGAGAATGATTTGTTTTTAAAGAACAAGGCGTGGGAACAAGCGGTGAGAGAGAAGGATTCGGTGAATGCGGAGCTGGAGACGTCTAAGCACGAACTAGAAAAGTTGAAGTTGCAAGTGGCGGAGCACTCGGAAGAAATGAAAAAGAAGACGGAGGAGGTGGATAAGCACGTGAAGGCAAAGGCGTCGGCGCAGACAGATGGATGCCCGAAAGAACTCGAGGTGACGCAGCGAGAGATGGAGATTTGTCGACATAATCTCAAGCTCAAGGAACTGGAGCTCGAGAAGATGAAACACGAGGCAGAGTTCGCGAAGATGCACTTGAAGGAGCAAGTCGTCAGTGAGGACATCAAAGCCTTGGAGGAACAAATCGCGCAAGATGAGGCGGCCGAAGCGGACGCGGGGGGGCGCGGCGAGCGACGCGCAGACGACGACGAGCGCGAGCGTGGACGGTAACAAGTGATTCTTTCGTTAGCTAAATTCGATCCGCTTTGAAATATTTTCTATGTCAAATCGACAACGCCTGTTCGTTTGTCGCCGTCGCCGTTCGTCTTTATAGACCCTCGAAGGGTCAAGAGCAAGCCGAAGTGATCGCTCGGCACGACGGGGAGCTCGATGATCTCAGCCTTGCCTCGATTACTCACGGTTTTGTGGTACGTCACGCCCGGGATGGGTTGCGTGCCCACCATTTCGATCGACTTCACGTCAAAGTGCTTGAGCTTGACAAACGCGCGGTCGAGTCTCTTTCGCAGGTACCCGCGTAACATGGCGTTTTTTCGAGCGTCGTACGTGTATCCGGGATCATTCGGATGCGTCTCGAGCCACGCATCTCGCCATTCCGGCAGTAGCGGCACGTCGACGTCTTTATCGTCCCAGTTCGTGTCCCCCATGAAAATCGCATTTTCGTGTTTATTGAGCCGCGAGAAACACTCAGCGATCTGCACGCGCCGCTCTTTCGCGCTCGTGCGATTGGCGTTGATGTACGACTCGAGGTGCGAACTCCCGACCGCGAACGTGCGCAGACTGCTCGGACACCGCATGTAACTCACGACGTCGAGGTACCGACCCATTTGTGAATTTCTAAATGGATACTGATCGCGCTTCACCGCCTCGCTTCGCACCGTGCGCTTGAAAAGCATCATGCTAAAGTATTCCTGTAACGGAGGCTTCGGCCCGACGACGTATCGTTCCCACCACGCCTGCGATCGCAACACGAACATCGCCTGCGGTGTCACCTCTTGCAGACACAACACGTGCGGGTCGCACTCTTCGATCACCTTTCCGAGCGCCTCTAAGCGCTCCACCGTCGCCACGTCGCCGAACCACACGTTATACGTCAACAATCGAATGTCTCCGCTCTCTTTGCCCGCGCGCGTCGCGGGAGCATCCACCTCGCCCGCGCGTTCCCGTTTCGCTCGCAGCGTCTCCGAGAGCGCCGCCGCCGACGCGGGCGCCCTCCCGTCCGTCGCCGCCGACGCGATGGCGCTCGCGCGCTCGTTCGCGCGCGCACGCTCGGCGTCTCGCTCCGACATCACCGGCGCGAGTCCACGGCGCTTCAAACGCTCGGCGTGCAACGCGGCGAGCCAACCGTTATCGGCGGGCGCCTCGGCTGTCCCGGGAACGTTCGAATCGCCCGCGCGCGTCGACGTCATTGTCTTCGCGCGTTTCGCATCGGGCGAGGACATCCGTCGCGCGCGAAGACGAGGTCGCGCGAGGGCGAGTCGCGCGCGACAGAGAATCGCGGACGTGGTCGACGAGGGGACGCGACGGAGTCACGCTCTGCGGGCGCGTGCAGAACGACGACGGAAAGAAAAGTACAGGTAAAGAATACACGCGAGGACGATCGGGCGTCGTCACTCGGTCGAATCGGAATCATCGTTGAGAAGCGGTGCGGTCGTCTGCGTGTGTCGGAAATCGCCGGTGCGATCGCGTCGCTCGTTCGACGCTTCGTAGGCGTCCAGACACTCCTGGTCCGACGCGCGCCAATACGCGGGAAAGCACCAACACCACACCATCTCGCAAAAGCTTCCCTCGCGCTCCCAACACGGTTCGACGAATCCTTCGACCCAGCCTCGTCCGAGGGCGTACACGTACGCGCTCCCGAACGCGGCGTAGATCAGGATCGAGACGAGGACGACTATCAACGCCGCTCGAGCGCGTCTTCGTCCCGCGCCGCCCGGCGAAAACGTTCCCGGCGGTGGCGGCGGCATCGGCGGCGACGGCGGCGTCGGCGGCGCGCGCGGTGGTTCCGGCGGCGTCGGCGGCGACGGCGCGCTCGGTCCGACGACGCCCAAGAAATCAACCTCCGCCACGGCGCGCGCCCCCGTGCACGGCAAAATCTTATTCCTACACTTCATCGTCACCGTGAACTCCGTCCATCGCTCATCCTTCGGCGCGCCCTCGAACTTGCACCGCTCGCTCGTCTCCTTCACTTCGCACCAATTTCCATCGTACCGCCGCGTGTACGCGACGTTTTGCGCCGTTAATCGCGTCGCGTACGAATCGCATCCAACCGCCGTGCACGACGCGTCGCCCCCGAACGTCGTCGGTCCGAGTTCGAGCGCGTCCTCGGACGCGTTGAACGCGACGGTGGTACCATCCGGCACGGTGGCGATGCCGGCGCGAATCGTGAACGTCTCGGCGCACGACGCGCCGGGAGAACAGACGATTCGACATGCCCAACTCGCGTGGCATCGCGTCGCGTCACCGAGCGTGGGCGCGCCTCCGGCGCACGCGTACTTCGGCGGCGCGCACGACGACGCGGTGAACGAGCGCGCGTCCGCGCGCGCGAGCACGCACGCGAGCGCGGTCGCGAAGAGCACGGTCGCGCGCGACGCCATGTTCGAGACAATTCGTCGCGCAACCAATGGCGTCGACGAGGGCGCTTCTCGCGTCGACGTCTCGACCGTCGCCGCCGACGTTGACGTCGACGGGCGGGAGGCGCGCGCGCGTCGCGCGTCTCCCGCGACCGACCGCTCGCGTCGCGTCGGCGTCGGCGTCGCGCGACGACGACGATAAAGGTGATGAGACGACGAAGAAAACTTTTTATGCGTACGACGAGGACGCGTGGCGCGCGTTCGAGCGCGCGTTCGGGACGACGCCGCGCGAACCGTGGTTCGGGCCTCTGCAACTCGCCATCGCGGTCGTCCTGGCGGGCATCGTCGACGCCGGGTGGAGCGGGGACTGGTCGAGGATCGGCGCGTTGACCAAGGGACAGGAGGCGAACGCGCGCGCGTTCATAGAGTTCGTGTGCGTCGCGCACGCGGTGGTGGCGCTCGCGGCGAGGGACGTGGCGATAAAACGAGGGAGGGACGGGACGTGGGCGTTCGCGAAGACGTTCGTCGTGGGGTTCATGGGGTTCGTGGACGCGTCCTTCGGCGGCGCGGACGAGACCGAGTGACGAGCGCGCGACGCGAGAGAGCGTCGTTCGCGACGGCGCCGCGCGCGTTCATGTAATGTAGATTTATTTATTTCGTTATTTTTTACGCGCGATCCAACGTCTCGTCCGACGGCGTCTCGTCGTCGCGTCCGGTTCGCGGGACGCGTCGAGCTCGAGCTCGAACCGTCCGGTCCCCACAGACGTCGTCGCGCGTCAGACCATGTCCGGTGAACTCGGTCCGTCGTCCGCGCCGTCGACCACCGCGCCGTCGACCACCGCGCCGAACGCACCGCCGACGGTGGTGACGACGGAACTCATTCAAAAGTATTTGGATGAGAATCAACAACTGATCCTCGCCATCCTCGAGAACCAAAACGTGGGCAAGCTCACCGAGTGCGCCAAGTACCAGACGAAACTGCAGGAGAACTTGATGTATCTCGCCGCGATCGCGGACGCGCAACCGGCCAAGGCTGGGGAGAGCGAATAGCGCGAGACGGACGCGTTTTGTAATTGAAAAGGGTAGATGGATTGTAGTCATCCGACGGCGTGAGGCTAAAACAACGGGACGTTACAAGATGTTTTTAAAGCGTCGGGGCGGTGTTGACGAGGCTCAATCCGCGTGTTTTGAGCATCTTGCCGAGAGCGTTATACAGCTCGATGGCGTGCTCGTCGCTGACGAGCTCAATCTTGGTGAGGAGCATGCCGAGCGTCAGCGAGCCGCCCACGTGCTTGACGAAATTGGACAGGTAGAGCGAAGAAAAGCACGAGTTGATGACTTGGCAATCCATGCGATCGGTGATGCCACCGTGTCCGGGGATCGTCGCCGCGAAGTCTTTGATCTTGAACGCGCGCTTGAATCCAGAGGCGAAGAAGCCGCCGAAAGGGGCCACCGCGCTGGCGAAGGTGGCGAAGGCGAGCGAGTGCACCATAAACATCGAACACCGCACGGTGGAGATGCCGGTGATCTTCGTGAAGATGGGGCCGGCGATGCCACCGAGGAACATCGAGATCGGTTTGTTGGAAACGATGAACGGCTCGGCGGGGGCGCACACGTGACGCGAGAAGACGCCTCGGAAGTACACCTCTCCGCTCGGCGGACACGTAAAGTAACTAAACTGTTGCAGATATGCGGCGAAGAGCGGCGCCACGATGAGCGTGGAGAAGAAGGCGCCGATGAACCCTTCCCACGTTTTGTTGGGCGAGATCTTGATCAACTGCGTCTTACCGAAGAGCTTTCCGCAAATGTACGCCATGATGTCGTTGACGATGACCATGAAGAGCGGAAACACGAACCAAATCATACCCTCGAGTATGTTGGACACGTTAAAGTATCCGGTCGTCGTCGTCGCGGCGATGATCATGTGCGTCCACGCAAACTGCGCGAACTGATACGCGTACCTACCCTTGCGAAGCGTCAACACGAAATACACGATGCCCCCGAGATAGGCACAATAGCTCAAAAACGTGTGATGCATCAACAACCACGACGTCGGGCTGACCTCCGCCCCGTTCAACAGCAACTCGTTCCACTCCTTGGCGCTCATGAAACCGAGCCACATATACTTGACGATTCTTCCGTACACCGCGAACGAGAGAGTCCAAAACCAGTACCATCGCAGCGTCATCGTCTTTTTTCGCAGCGCCGCCGTCTCTTCCCCCGGCACGCTCTCCTCCTCGTGCGAGTTCGCCACGAACATGAACAATTCCTTCGCCATCAGAAACTGCACGCACAGACACAACAAAATAGCGAACGCGTGTCCACACAGCATGATTCCGATCACGCTCCCTATCATCAACACCGTCGACTGCGTTCGCGTGCGCAAGCTCTGCCACCTCGCCTTGCCCTTGGCGATCACGCGCTTGGCGTTATCGAACGACACCCGTCGCTTAGGCGCTCGAGGCGACGACGGCGACGGAGGTTCCCCATTGTTTTCCTGCGCGTCGAGCGCGCGCGAGCGCACCGAGCGTCAGTCACGCGCGAACCGTTTTCCCGAGAGGGGACGTTACGAAGCCTCAATCCAACATCTCATCGCGCGTCTCCGGTCGAGCGTGGCGTCGCGTTCGTTCGCGCGCGCGTCGCATCGCGCGTGCGCACCTCCACCGCGCGCGTGCGCGGTCGCGTTGACGCGAGCGGCGTCTTCGGACGCCGTCGGAGTTCCACCATGACGCCGACGCGGCAAAGTGACGAGGCGGCGCGGCGCTCGGCGCGCGTCACTCGCGCGCGCGCTCGGCGCGCGCGGGCGGTGCGAGCGACGCGCGCGTCATGAGCGTCTCCCACGACGTCGACGACGACGACGCGGGCGCGCTCGCGCGCGTCAGGCGCGCGAGAGATGAGGTGGACGAGACGTTGGATTTCCTGGGCCTGGGCACCAAACGGTCGACGCGCGCGAGCGAGATGGACGTGGACGACGACGTCGTCGGTCGAGGAGAGAAGCGCGCGAGAGGGACGAGCGAGGTGATGGACGCGATGGGTCGGTTGAGCCTGGCGTTCGAGGTGGGAAGCTCGGGAGGACGGCGGACGCCGACGAAGCCGACGACGCGCGCGTCGACGACGAGACGGACGACGTTGGATCTCGGTGGAGACGCCATGCGAGCGTTGGACGGGGCGAACGAGATGGCGGAATCGTTCGTGGAGGACGCGGAGAGAGGACGGTCGCTCGAGCTCGAGGTGAGACGGCCGAGGGACGAGACGGCGTGGTTGCTCGGACGCGCGCTTCGAGGCGTCGCGGGCGGGACATCGAGTGCGGCGCGTTTGACGTCGCTGACGCTTCGCGGTGGGAAAGGTTTGAGCGGTGATGGGTTTACGAGACTCGTGAGCGCTCTCACAGAGGCGCGAGCGTTGAGAAAGGTTGATCTGTCTTCGTGCGGTTTGGGGACATCGGCGGGCACCGCGTTGGCGGCGGTGCTCGACGAGAACGGATGTCCGCTCGAACGATTAGATTTGAGAGGCAACGCGCTCGGCGCCGAAGGTGCGATCGCCATGGCGGGGGCGCTGAAGCATTCGAAGATGTTGAAGGCGCTCAATCTCGCGCACAACCTGATCGGCGCCGACGGCGTGCGCGCGTTGGCCGAAGCGCTCGCCGGCGATACGAGCGTTCGAGAATTGGACATTCAGCACAACGGATGCGGCGACGAGGGATGCGCGGCGCTCGAGACGCACGGTTTCGGTAACATCGAGCGCATCTTTCTCGGTTTCAACGGTATTGGTGCCGACGGCGCGCGATCGCTCGCCGAGGCGCTGCGCAAGCGGCGTCGCGAGGACGGAGACGACGACATGGAGCGAGACGACGACGGTGTCGCTCGAATCTCGAAATGTATGCGAAGACTCGACATGAAGTGCAACGTCCTCGGTGCCGAGGGCGCACAGGCGATCGCCGACGTGTTGCACAACGTCGAAGAGTTGGATTTGTCGAATAATTCTGTGCGCCAGGGCGCAAAGTGGTTGGCGCAAGCGCTCAAGCGCGACGCGGGTAACCTCAGAGAGCTCAATCTTCAGGCGAACGAGATGACGGACGACGACGCGTGGTGGCTCGCCGATGCTCTCGGTGAGAACAAGTCCCTGAAGACGCTGAATCTCGGCTCGAACACGTTTGGCGATCCCGGCGCGACCGATATCGCCGCCGATTTGCGAGACAACACGACGTTGGAGACGCTCGATCTCACGAGAAACGCCATCGGGCGCGACGGCGCGACCGAGCTCATGAACGCACTGGATGAAAATTCAACGCTCTCTCGTCTCGGTCTCGAGAGTAATCTCATCCCCGCCGAGACGACGATGGAATTGAAACGCCGCGTCGGATTGCGCGCGCAGTGCGATTGGCAACGCGCGGGATTCAGCGACGCCACCGCGTCCAACGCGCCGATGAAATTCACGGGATGAACGCGCGAGCCGATCATTCGTGTAGATATGCCGCGTGTTCCTAGATTTGATTCATTCTTTCATAGCACATTACAACATAGCCGCGCCGACTCGCGTCGTCCTTCGTCTCGTCTCGTCTCGTCGTCGTCGTCTCTTCTCTCACCACACCCCCCACACCGAACGCACCGGTTTCCCCGAACACACCCACGCAAAAAACACCACCCGTCGCGTCATCGGATGCATCGCCACGCGCGCGACCATTCCACCGCACCGCACCGCCGAGACGAAACGCGCCCACCGTCGTCGCATTCGTCGTCTCGCGCTCGTCTCGTCTCCTCTCGCCAACTCCCGTCGCGCGCGCGCGAACGCGGCCAACACTCGTTCCGGCGATGCGTCCGACGACGACGACGACGACGACGACGACGACGAGACGTACTCGTAACACGCGACCGCGTGCGCGCGAATCGCCGACGCCACCTCCTCGGCGTCGACGACGACGAAATCGTCATCGAGCGTCGTCGTCATCGTCGCGTCGTCCACGCGCGCCTCCATCGCGACGACGACGACGAACGGAGGACGCGAAGGAAAGAAAGACGCACGGCGTCGTCCGTCGTCCGTCGTCCGCCGCCGCCGACCGACGCGCGTCGAGGTCTGGCGCTCGCGCGCCCGCGGTCGGTGTCGTTTCGCGTCCAGACGCACACGGACTCCACGACGGGTCCTGACTCAACACCCCAGGGACGCATCGGTCCGGGCTCGAGACGTGTCATACCCGGACCTTTTCCCCATCGCGACGCGACGACGGGTGGATGCGCCGCGCGCGCGCGTCCGCCTCTTTGCGACGCCTCGCGAGTGACGACGGACCAATCCCGAACTCGTACGCGTCGACACACGAGATGCAAATTTTTGTCAAGACTTGTGCGTGACGCGACGGCGAGGCGACTGTTTCGGCGCGCGCGGCGCGGACGATGGCGCGGTCGAGCCACCGCGCGTTTAGGGTTTTTCGGAATGGGCGCGCGCGCGCGATGGATGGGGACGTCGTGTGGACGTCGTCGAGATGGCGCGCGGAGACGTGAGATGGCGCGCGTGTTCGGGACCGTCGAACGGTGTGACTGACGAGACGACGGCGTGTTCGCGATGATGACGCAGTGACGGGTAAGACCATCACCTTGGAGGTGGAGTCCTCGGACACCATCGACAACGTGAAGGCGAAGATCCAAGACAAGGAGGGCATTCCGCCGGATCAACAACGTTTGATCTTCGCCGGTAAGCAACTCGAGGACGGTCGCACGCTCGCGGATTACAACATCCAAAAGGAGTCCACGCTCCACTTGGTGTTGCGCTTGCGCGGTGGCGGTAAGAAGCGTAAAAAGAAGACGTACACCAAGCCGAAGAAGGTGAAGCACGTGCACAAGAAGGTGAAGCTCGCCATCTTGAAGCTCTACAAGGTTGACGACGCCGGTAAGGTTGAACGTCTCCGCAAGGAGTGCACCTCCGCCACCTGCGGCGCCGGTGTCTTCATGGCGCACCACTTTGACCGCATCTCCTGCGGTAAGTGCGGCAACGGCGTCCGCCTCTAAGCGGTCGGCTCGGCGCTTCTTCGCGCGTTCGCGGATCTTGAACGTTAGACGTTTATGGTATACACTTGCGTTGTAAGACATGCTAGAACGACTATTCATCCGTAACGAAGAACGCTACAGAAAAGAATGAATGATTGATTTGATTACGCGTAAATTTCGTCGTATCGTCTGTGTTTTCGCGACAACTCGACCACCCCGGCGACGCCGAACATCTCCTCGACGCGCGCCGCCGCGCACGTCTCTTTCGAGTCCTCGTGCGCGCGCGCAGCCTCCGCCAAGGCGTCGCACGGCACGAACAACGCGTCCGGTCCTTCGTCTCGCAAGAATTTCTCGAGCGCCGGATCGGCGAGTCGACAACACGCCGCGTCGGCGGCGTCGGCGGCGATCGTCGGCGGCGCCCCGTCCCGCGCGGCAACTCGCGCGCACACGAACGCGTCGCCACCACCGATGTCCAAGATTTCCCGTTCGATCGCCATCGCGCGCTCCTCCGCCTCACGCTCCTCGCCCGCGTCGCCCAGAAGTTTCGCCGCCGCCGTCCCCGCCGCCGTCGCGCGCGTCGACGAAAACAACCGAAACACGAAATAATACAACGGAAAGTTACTCACCGGAGATAAAAACATCGGCATCGACAGCGGCACCCCGATCGCGTACATCCTCGTCGCCGTTCGCGCGTTCGCCGTCCCTCGTTCCACCGCGTCTCGCATCTCTCGCCTCGCCCGTCTCGCGTCCATCGCGCCTCGCGGATACGCCACCTCCATCGACGACGCGTCTCTCGGCATCGCGCACAGCGTCGTCTCTCTCGGATCGATCCGATCCATCGCGTACATACCGAGATCATAGATCCTCCGTCGCACCGACCCTGGCGAAGCCTGTCCCATCGCGCGCCACGTCCGTTCGCCGTACGCGCGCGCCCGCGCGCTCGCCGCGCGCGCCGCCGGCGCCGCCGCTTCCATCGCGCGCGCGCATCGCGCCACCACCCCCCGCTCTCGCGTCGCCTCTCGCACCGCCGCGTCCATCGCGCGCGCGCTCGACGTCTCCGTCCTCGCGCGCGCGTGCACCAACCACCGATACCGTCGACTCGCGTCGCCGTCATCGATTCCGTCGGCGTTTCCGTACGGCACGAGCGCCACCACCGCGCGCGTCTCCATCGTCTCCATCGTCTCCATCGTCTCCATCGTCTCCATCGTCTCCCCCGACGACGACGACGACGACGACCGGGCGACGAACGTCCGCGCGCGCATCACCACCCGTCGCGCCGTCACCACCGCCGTCGTCATCATCGAACGTCCACGCGCTCACTCATCACGCATTCATTCTCATTCATTCACTCATCGCACGTCACGTCAACGCATTCGTTCACCCGATCGACGCATCGATCG
>Ga0181576_10000562_pt1 | contig 27760 bp, 35 predicted proteins | sample 101ome_22_FD_132464 | JGI IMG/M metagenome (GOLD analysis project Ga0181576, IMG submission 132464) | Coastal salt marsh microbial communities from the Groves Creek Marsh, Skidaway Island, Georgia - 101412BT metaG (megahit assembly) | ecosystem: Environmental > Aquatic > Marine > Intertidal... | reverse complement strand
GGTTCGGCACAGTAGGATTTAAGACGCACCTCTCCGCGCACGCCAAAGGCACCGGCAATTGCGCCAACGATGACCCGTGAATCACTCATTGCTTCGCTCCATAGCAAACGCCTGCTGACCATGCCCCGCCGCGATCCAGACAGTTCTCTTGCGAGAGGCCGTACTGGATCCACATACCACATCCGAATGCGGCAACGGGGATCAGAAGTTTGCGAAAGAGCCAGAACATGACGAGACGAAGTGGCGGGGAGCCGAAGCCCCCCGCCATGCCTGATTATTCAGCAGATTCTTCGGCCGGTGCGGCAGCGGCTTCGGCTGCTTCTGCGGCTTTGGCAGCTTTGGCTTCGGCGCGGTCTTGAGCCGCTTTGCCCGGAACGGCCTTTTTCGGGTTGTTGCGCTCTTTCTTTGCGATGACGCCAGCTGCTTCGAGGAAGCGGGAAACGCGGTCGGTCGGCTGGGCGCCCTGATCGAGCCAGTGCTGAACGCGCTCTACGTTCATCTGAACGCGCTCTTCGCTGTCCTTCGGCAGGAGCGGGTTGTAGGAGCCGAGCTTCTCGATGAAGCGGCCATCGCGCGGCATGCGGCTGTCAGCAGCAACGATGCGGTAGAAGGGGCGCTTTTTGGAGCCGCCGCGGGCGAGACGAATTTTCATAGCCATGTGAGTTTCTCCTTTGAATGGCAGGGGGGCGGTCTGGCCGCCTTACGTTTGGTGTTGTTTGTGGTGTTGGATGACTTCCTGAATGATGAAGTTCAGGAATTTCTTGGCGAATTCGGGGTCTAGATTGGCCTCGTTCGCAAGATCGGTGAGCCGTGCGATCTGCTGCTCTTCGCGGGCGGGATCGGACGGTGGGAGGTCGTGCTCGGCTTTGAGACGACCAACGGATTGGGTGTGCTTGAAACGCTCGGCAAGCGTAAACACGAGAATGGCATCGAGACGGTCGATGCTGTCGCGGTGTTCTTTGAGCAAATCTGCAGCGCGGGTAACGGCATCAGTCATCAGGAGAGCGCTCCTTTGGGCTGGATATGGCGGTAGACGAGGCAAGGCTCATCGGCCGAGAGCATCATGCGGGCGGCATCATCGCTGACCGCGCCGAGGCTTTCGGCGAGGCGGATTGCGCGGGCATTTGCGGGATCAATGTAGCTGACAACCGTCTGCCAGCCGAGGAGGTCGAAGGCGACATCGCGCGCGGCGCGGGTGGCTTCGGCGGCATAGCCGCGGCCCTCGCCTTCGGGCAGGAAGAGGAAGCCCAGCTCGGCTTCGGGATCGCCAAATTCATGCGCGAGAAGCACAAAGCCGATTGGCGCACCGCCGTCATTGCGCTCAACCGTCCAGAGCCCCGCACCGCGCAGAAGCCAGCCGGCGGTCAATTGATTGAAGTCGAGCCATGCTTCTTCATGGGTCATCGGCCCGCCGATATAACGGCCACGATCGCTCGTCACGATGCGGGCATAAGCATCGAAATCACTCAAGCGGGGGACGCGCAGCAACAGCCGTGGAGTGCGCAATTCTGGCAATTGGTGCGAGATTTTGCGGGTGATTTCTGCAGCACCGCCGGTTGGTGCCATTTGCCAAGGATACCTCATGCGCCTGCCCCCTGTGGAGCGGGGTGACGATAGACCAGGCAGGGCTGATCCGGCTTAGGTTGTGGCGCTTCGGGGTCGAGCACGGCGCCGAGCTTCTCGGCCAAGCGAATGGAGCGGGTGTTGTCGGGGGCGACGTAGCTGACGATGGTTTGCCAGCCGAGCACATCCCATGCATGATTGATTGCGGCGCGGGCGGCTTCGGTGGCGATGCCGGTGCCTTCGACGCTGTCGTCCCAGATCATCCAGCCGATTTCGGTTTCAGGCCAATCGGCGGGGAACCAAGGTCCGATCAGGCCGAGAGCTGTCTGCTCTGCGCCGCGGCGGGTGACGATCCACATGCCATAGCCGCGCATATCCCAATGGCCGATTTCGGCGGCAAGAATGCGCCATGCGCGGCCTTCGTCGGAAGGGCCGCCAATTGGTGCGGACCGCTCCGACATGAAAAATGCCCGTGCGGCTGGCCAATCGCGCGCATCCGGACGGCGCAGAACGAGACGCTCAGTCTCGAGGCGCTGGTCAACGGTGCTGACAGGGATATGAGGCGCTGCGCGGTTCACGTTACTTCTTCTTTCCGAAACCGGACAAGCCGGTGGGAAGGCCGCCCGCAGCACCGCCAAAGCCGGAGGGCAACTGCCCTTGGAGCGCTTTCGCTGCTTCCTGTATGGCTTTGGGGTCGTTCATATCAGGCATTGCGCCTGCTCCTTTGCCGAACATCCCCTTCATTGCCTGACGCAAAGCGCCGCCCTTGCCCATTTTGCCGATCTTTTTCATCATGTCGGCCATCTGGCGTTGCTGTTTCAGAAGTTTGTTGAGCTCCGAAACTTCAAGCCCCGCACCAGCAGCGATCCGCTTTTTGCGGCTGGCCTGAAGGAGATCGGGATTGGCGCGCTCTTTCTTGGTCATGGAATTTATCAGCGCGATCTGGCGGCGCAGCATTGTGTCATCCATACCGGCGGCGGACATCTGCTTCGACATTTTACCCATGCCGGGCATCATGCTCATGACGCTTTCCATGCCGCCCATTTTGAGCATCTGCTCGAGCTGCATCTTCAGGTCGTTCATGTTGAAGCGGCCTTTTTGCAGGCGCTTGACCATGCGTTCGGCCTGCTCGGCTTCCAACGTCTGCTGGGCTTTCTCAACGAGGCTGACGATATCGCCCATGCCGAGGATGCGGCCCGCGATGCGCGACGGCTCGAAAGTTTCGATCGCGTCCATCTTCTCGCCCAAGCCGACGAAGCGAATGGGTTTGCCGGTCACAGCGCGCATGGAAAGCGCAGCACCGCCGCGTCCGTCACCGTCCATACGGGTAAGGACAACGCCGGTGACGCCGATCTTGTCGTCAAACTCCTGCGCCACGTTCACCGCGTCCTGACCAGTGAGGCCATCGACGACGAGCAGTGTTTCGCGCGGGTTGGCGACATCGCGCACTTCGGCGGCCTGCTGGATCAGTTCCTGATCAATGTGCAAGCGGCCTGCCGTGTCGAGCATGTAGACGTCGTAACCGCCAAGGCTCGCTTGGGTTTTGGCCCGCTTGGCGATGGTGACGGGGTCTTCGCCCTTGACGATGGGAAGGGTATCAACGTCGATCTGCTTGCCGAGGATGGCGAGTTGTTCCATCGCGGCGGGGCGGTTGACGTCGAGCGAGGCCATCAACACGCGCTTGCCTTCGCGCTCCACAAGACGTTTGGCGAGCTTGGCTGTGGTGGTGGTTTTACCCGAGCCTTGCAGGCCGACCATCAAGATCGGTGCGGGCGGGTTGTCGATTTTCAACTGGCCCGGTTCATCCTCGCCGGTGAGGACATGGACGAGTTCGTCATGGACGATTTTGACGACCTGCTGGCCAGGGGTGACCGACTTGGTTACGGCTTGGCCAGTTGCCTTTTTCTCCACCGCTTTGACGAAGCTACGAGTGACGGGAAGGGAAACGTCGGCTTCCAGAAGGGCGACGCGCACTTCACGCAGGGCGGCCCGGACGTCATCCTCAGACAGCGCGCCTTGCTTTGTCAGACGGTCAAAGACGCCAGAGAGGCGGTCGGAAAGATTTTCAAACATGCCGTGGCCCTCCATGACCGTTGCTGTGAGTATCCGACAGGTAAGTGCCGAACGCGAAAATTCCAAACGACGCGCGCCCCCACGGGCGCAACGCGCTGGTGGAGGGCGATCCCCGCACAGGCGCGAGGACAGGAAGTAATGAACTTCCGGGCAATGTGGGGCGTTTAGGCTGAGAGGGGGCACGAGTCAAGCCAAGTGCAGGCGCCCCGTTTTTGGAGATGCTGCGCAGGGTTGCATAACCGAACAATCACCATAATGATTGGTCTATAATGTGAATTCTCGCACAGAAGGGCGTGTGGCTCGTGATGGAAAATTGGGACGAGGTCCGGACCGCATATCAGGTTGCGCGACTCGGAACAGTCAGTGGCGCGGCAGATGCGCTGGGCGTGCATCATGCGACGGTGATCCGCCATATTGATGCGCTTGAGGCGCGCTTGGGGGTTAAACTCTTCCAGCGGCACGCGCGGGGCTACACGGCGACCGAGGCAGGTATGGATTTGCTGCGGGTGGCGCAGGCGACTGATGACCAGTTCGCCCAGCTTGCGGGCCGCATTCGCGGACAAGGCGATGGGGTGACGGGCGAGCTGGTTGTGACGTCTATCGTTGCACTGGCGCCGCAACTGACGCCCATCATCTTGCGTTTTCAACAGGAGAACCCGGGCCTCCTCGTGCGGTATTTGACGGGTGAGCGGCTTTTTCGGCTTGAATATGGCGAAGCGCATGTGGCCATTCGCGCGGGGACAGCGCCACAGGAACCTGACAATGTTGTGCAGCCTTTTGTGCAACAGCAGTACTTCATGGTGGCCGCGCCGGAATATATCGAGCGGCATGGGTTGCCCAAGAGTGAGGAAGAGCTTTCGGATCATTGGTTCGTCGGACATGACAGCGAAAACAACCGCGCGCCTTTCATGAGATGGCTCTCTGGCGTCGTGCCGCGCGAGCGGGTGGTCTTCCGAACCACGGAGGATGTCTCCTCGCAGCTTGCGATCCTTTCCGGAGCAGGGATCGGTTTTTTGCCCTGTTGGACTTTGCGCGAGCACCCGGAAATGGTGCAGGTTCTGCCCCCGAAACAGGAGTGGAGTGCGCCGCTGTGGCTCGTCACCCATGTTGACTTGCACCGGACGGCCAAGGTGCAGGCGTTTCTGGCAGCGCTGAAAGCAAGCGCGAGCGGCTGGACGCAAGTATGACGCCTGCCGGTCGTGGGCATCTGGCGATGCTGATGTGGTCTGCCGGAGTGGCCGGCTCCTTTGCGCTGGGGCAACGGGTTGCGAATGATATCAGCCCCTTTGCGCTCAATGCAGTGCGTTTCTGGCTGGCCGCGCTTTTGCTGGGGGCTGTTGTTCGGGCAGGTGGCGGGCGGCTCAATCCGCGGTTGGGCGGTCACTGGCGTTATGCCATTTTAGGTGCGATTTTCGCGCTCTATTTCATCACCATGTTTGAAGGGCTGAAAACGGCCTCGTCGGTCAGTATCGCCGCAGTCTTGACGCTGACGCCGATCATGTCTGGCTTTTTTGGATGGGTCTTGCTGCGCCAGCGAATGACTTCGCGCATGGCGCTGGCCCTTGCGCTTGGCGGTGCGGGTGCGATCTGGGTGATCTTCAAAGCCGATCTTCAGGCGATGTTGGTGCTGGATTTGGGGCGGGGGGAGTTGATCTTCTTTGTCGGCTGTTTTGCCCATGCGTTCTACACCCCGTTTGGAAGGATGGTGAACCGGGGTGAACAGCCATTGCTCTACACCTTCTGGGTGGTTGTCTATGCTGCCATCGTGGCGACAGCCTTCGGCCTTTCGGACCTGTTGGCGACGGACTGGTTCGCTCTCCCGCTGCTGGCTTGGGTCACGATCGCTTACACGGCGGTGGCGGCAACTGCGATGACAGCGTCTACACTTCTTTATGCGACGATGCGGCTCCCTTCAGCCAAGGTCATGGCCTACACCTATCTGACCCCGAGTTGGGCAATCGCATGGGAGTTGGCTTTGGGTGGCAGTCCGCCAGCGCCGCTGGTGATGGCGGGGCTTGTTTTAACCGTGACGGCGTTGTTGCTGCTGCTCAGGGAGTAGGAGATTCATCGATCTCGGTTGCGAGGAAGCGTTCAAATGCGTCTAGATCGACACTTTCCATCAAACCGAAACCTTTCATCCAGACAGAGGCTTCGCGCAGCGAGTCCGGCTCAAGCTTGCACCATTTGACCCTGCCGCGCTTTTCCTGACTTATCAAACCTGCCGAAGTCAGAACGCCAAGATGCTTGGAAATCGCCGCCAGCGACATCTCGAATGGGTCGGCAACATCAGTCACGGCCATATCGTCCTCAAGCAGCATTGTGAGGATGGCGCGGCGGGTCGGGTCTGCCAGCGCTGCGAAGACGGTATCGAGTGTTGCGGTTTTGGTCACGTCTTTGGCGTAGCTAGATGGGCGTAAGGGGTCAATCTAATTCATTTGGCCCCACCTCAAAGCAGGGTTAAACTGCCATGTGGGTGAGGGGGTGAGTATGCCGCTACGTTATTGGGCGATTATCTTGGTGTTGGCGGCCGGTTGGGGGTCGTCATTCTTCTTTAATGAAATTTTGCTCCGCGAGTTGCATCCGCTTTGGGTAGGGGCCGGCCGTGTGGCCACTGGTGCGCTCGGATGTTGGCTTTGGCTCAGTTTGCGCGGGAAAGCGCGGCTGGTGCCGATCGCGGTGATTGGGCATCTGGTGGTATTTGGCATGCTGCAATATGGGATGCCGCTCACGATCTTCCCCCTATCGCAGCAATATATCACCTCCTCGGCGGCAGGGATCATCAACGCAATGACCCCGATTATGGTGGTGCTGGTCAGTCACTTCTGGCCGGGTGGTGAGCGCGCGACTTTGTTGAAGTCGTTTGGTGTGGTGGCCGGGTTCTCCGGTATCGTGTTGCTTGCAGTGCCGTCGCTGCAGGGAGAAGGCGACTCGGCGCCTTGGGCGCTTGCCTTCGCACTACTGGCACCGTTGAGTTACGGGCTTGCGTTGAACTACTTGCGGACGTTTGACGGGATGGACCGTACGGTGCTGACGGCATGGGCGTTGTTGGTTGGTGCCTCGGTAATGGTTCCGATCGCGGCTGTGACCACCGGCGCTCCGCGGATCTCGCAGGCGGAGACATGGGCGGCGCTCGGTGTCATCGGATTTGTCCTTACGGCGGCTGCGTTCATCATTCTCTTCTGGCTGATCCCCAAGGTGGGTGGCACGGCGGCATCCACCGTCACATTTATTGCGCCGGTGGCGGCGCTCATGCTGGGGGTGCTGGTTCTGGAGGAAACGGTGCTGCCGATTCAGTACGCGGGACTGGCCGCGATTTTTGGCGGATTGGTGTTTATCGACGGGCGCCTGTTTCGCTGGCCGAGCAAAGATCAACCAAAAGGTTGAATATCAAAAGTTTGTTGAAATGCACCCTTCGCGCTGCATGCCGTGCTTTCCTTTCGGCCAGGGCTTCTTTTAAATTTGTTTTATTTCAATAAGTTGCATTGGAATAGCCCGTTCGCCAAGCCAGCTTGACTCATGGCGTGCTAAACCCTAGCAAGGCGCCAAGTTTCATGTGGGGGAAATCTATCGTGTCAGACATGCGCGAACCCTCTGCCAAAGAGCGTTTGAAGCTGCTCGAAGAGCGGATCGAACAGGCGCGAAAGACGGGTGATGATGATCACCACATGAAAAAAGACTATTCGCAGGCGCAGCTTGCTTGGCGGATGGTTATCGAGCTTGTTGCCGGTCTTGGGATCGGCTTCGGCATCGGATACGGGCTGGATACCCTGTTTGGGACTATGCCGATCTTTCTGGTGCTGTTCATATTTTTTGGCTTTGCGGCCGGCGTCAAAACGATGCTGAACTCAGCCAAAGAAATGCAGATGAAACAGCTGGCCAAATTGGCTGGCGAAGATGAGGACAACTGACGTGGCGACCGAAGCACATGGCGAAGAATCCGGCGGTCTGGTATTCCACCCGCTCGACCAGTTCATTGTCAAACCACTGTTAGGCGATGGGCCGATCCATTGGTACACTCCGACCAACGTAACGCTGTGGATGTTCCTAGCGGTTGTGGCGGTTGTTTTGGTATTCGTCGTGGGTGGTCGTGGCCGTGCCGTTATCCCGAGCCGGATGCAGTCCATCGGTGAGTTAATCTACGGTTTCACCTACAAGATGGTGGAGGATGTCGCTGGTAAGGACGCAGTGAAGTTCTTCCCCTACATCATCACGCTTTTCATCTTCATCCTGTTCTCGAACTTCCTTGGCCTGTTGCCGATGAGCTTTGCGACCACCAGCCACATCGCTGTCACGGCTGTTCTGGCTGCCGCCGTGTTCCTGACGGTGACGATTGTTGGTTTCGTCAAAAACGGTGCCGCTTTCCTCGGTCTTTTCTGGGTGTCGTCCGCACCGCTCGCGCTGCGTCCGATCCTTGCCGTGATCGAACTGATTTCCTACTTCGTGCGCCCTGTCAGCCACTCCATTCGTTTGGGCGGCAACATCATGGCGGGTCACGCGGTGATCAAGGTGTTCGCTGGCTTTGCCGCGATTGCTGCAATCAGCCCCGTATCGGTTCTCGCGATCAGCGCCATTTACGGTCTCGAAGTTCTCGTAGCCGGTATTCAGGCCTACGTTTTCACCATTCTGACCTGTGTTTACCTGAAAGATGCTTTGCATCCCTCGCACTAAGGTCCGGATCTCTAACTAACGCAATTCCATCGTAAGGAGAAAAATCATGGAAGGCGATATCGCACAACTCGGTCAATTCATCGGTGCTGGTCTGGCCGCTATCGGTTCCGGCGCTGCTGCAATCGGTGTGGGCCACGTTGCTGGCAACTTCCTCGCCGGCGCTCTGCGCAACCCGTCCGCAGCTGCTTCGCAGACTGCAACTCTCTTCATCGGCATCGCATTCGCAGAAGCTCTTGGGATCTTTTCGTTCCTCGTCGCTCTGCTGCTGATGTTCGCCGTCTAATCCAAAGACGTGTCCTTACGGTCGGGGCGCGCGGCCTGATCCGCGCCCCCGATGACATGACTTAGGTCCGACGGAGAGACGAGAGATGGCAGGCGAATCCACAACGGTCGAAAACGCCGCTGACGCAGGCGCACACGGGGCGGAAGCCTCTAGTGCGGGTATGCCGCAGCTGGACTTCTCGACCTTCCCAAACCAGATTTTCTGGCTCGTAGTCACGCTCGTCGTGATCTACTTTGTCCTGTCGCGTATTGCCCTGCCGCGCATCAGCGCAGTATTGGCCGAACGTGCAGGCACCATTACGAATGATATTGCTGCTGCCGAAGAGCTGAAGCTCAAAGCACAGGAAGCAGAAGCCGCTTATAATCAAGCGCTGGCAGACGCGCGGGCGGAAGCCAACCGGATTGTTGCCGAGGCAAAAGCCGAAATTCAGTCCGAGCTTGATGCAGAGCTGAAGAAGGCAGATTCCGAGATTGCAGCTAAGACAGCCGAGAGCGAGAAGGCTATTGCCGAAATTCGCGAGAACGCTGTCAAGAGCGTGACCGACGTTGCCAAAGATACGGCAAAAGAGATTGTCGCAGCACTTGGTGGCAAAGCGGACGCAAAGACAGTCACTGCGGCTGTCAAATCGCAGATGAAGGGATAAGGCGATGAAAAAGATCATGATCCTTGTCTTCGCACTTGCTGCGACGCCTGCTCTGGCTGCCAGCAAGAACCCTTTTTCTGCGGATTTCTGGCACCTAACGAATACTGACCTTATCGTCAGCATTGCATTCCTCGTGTTCCTTGGCGTTTTGGTTTATTTCAAAGTGCCTGGGATGATCGGTGGCATGCTGGACAAGCGCGCTGACGGTATCAAATCCGAGCTGGAAGAAGCCAAGGCACTTCGCGAAGAAGCACAGGCTCTGTTGGCTTCGTATGAGCGGAAGCAGAAGGAAGTCCAAGAGCAGGCTGACAGGATTGTCGCAAGCGCGAAGGACGAAGCAAGCCGTGCCGCCGAGCAAGCCAAGGCGGACATTTCGGCCTCTGTGCAGCGTCGCTTGGCAGTTGCACAAGATCAGATCGCAAGCGCTCAGGCGTCTGCCATCAAGGATATCCGCAATCAGGCGGTGACTGTCGCGATCAACGCATCGCGCCAGATCATCGCGGAGCAGATGACTGCAGCGGACGCCAATAAATTGATCGATGCAGCGATTGCTGATGTGGATGCGAAGCTCCACTAAGTCTCGCTTAGAGGTCAAATTGCAGATCAAAGCCCGGCAGCGCCGGGCTTTTTTCTTTTGCGGGTGCTTTCCTTAATTTTGCCTTTGTTTTTCCAAATATGCAGGCCAATCCGGTTATAGTCAGGATTGTGTTTACGATTTGGAAACAGCCAAGGGGAGAGTCGCGCGTGTTGGACCGCAATATTTCGGTAAGAGCATTTGCGGCGGCGGCCCTGATATTGTTGATTGGCGCGGTTCTCCTCTGATGGGCCGCTACGCTTGTCGCGCCCTCAGAGGCCCAATGGGGCGCCACTCCTGCGGAGTAGTGCCCTAGCGAGAGGCTTCGTGTTCGAAGCGCTTCTTTGCATAAACTTCGTTGCGATCGGCACGCTGCTGATCAGTCAGAGCACGTTCGACATAGGTCAAATGCGCTTCTACCGCGCCGCGCGCGCCTTCTGGGTCGCGGGCTTGAAGTGCCGTATTGATGGCACGGTGTTGGTCTATGAGGACTTCGCGGCTTGTCCTTTGCTTGAACATAACCTGCCGGTTATAGAACACGCCCTCGCGTAGCAATTGATACATCGAGCGCATCATATGCAGCATGATGACGTTATGGCTGGCATCAATGATCGCGAGATGGAAATCCGCATCGAGCCGTGCTTCGTCGGACGGATTGCGTTTTTGGTGGGCGGCTTCCATTTTCTTGAAGATCGTATCAATGACCTTCAAATCTGTATCCGATCCAAGCTTCGCCGCCCGCTCGGCGGCAAGCCCTTCCATATCACGGCGGAAATGAATGTAATCGAATACCGCCTCGTCATGGCTGGCAAAGAGTCGTACCAATGCATCGGAAAACGCAGAGCCAAGAACGTCTGCCACGAAGATCCCTGCGCCTGCGCGGGTTGTCAGCAAGCCGCGCTCCTGAAGATCAGAAATTGCTTCGCGCAGTGACGGACGGGAGACACCTAGGCGCTCGCTCATTTCACGTTCGGCGGGGAGCCGTTCGCCCGGCTTGAGAATACCACGCAGGATCAAGCCCTCGATCTGCTTTACCACTCCGCTGGACAGTTTCTCCTGTTGGATCTTCTCGAACGGCATGTCTCTCCTCCATTGGTAAAAATATATTACCAAATGACTCATGGCGGCAACAAAAAAGGGGCCACGCGGAGTGGACCCAATCTTGGAATGTGAATAAAATCAGACGGTTGGGGTGATAATAATCTCGACGCGACGGTTCTGCTGCCGTCCCTCAGGGGTGAGGTTGGTTGCGATGGGGGCGTTTTCTCCCCTGCCGATTGACTGAATGCGGACAGGCGAAACACCAGATTCGATGAGCACGTTGGTCACGGCGCTGGCGCGGCGGGCGCTGAGATCCTGATTGTATTCCGCGCTGCCAGTGTTGTCGGTGTGGCCGATCACGTTGATCCGCGTATCAGGATAGCGGTTGATACTGTCGGCCAAAGTACGGAGATCGCTGCGGAGGGCGCCGGTTAGATCTGCTGAGTCGACCGCGAAAAGGATATCTTGCGGCATGGTCACGATCAGCTCGTTGCCCGTGTTGACGATGCCGACCTGACCGCCCATTTGTTCGCGCAGCTCGGCTTCTTGCCGGTCAAGCGCCGCCCCGCCGATCGCGCCGAGGCCGCCGCCGATCACCGCGCCTGCGATGGCGCGGCCGCGCCGGTCTTCTGCTGTTTCGCCCCCCGATAGCCCGATCAAAGCACCAAGACCTGCACCCAGCAATGCGCCTTGCTGGGCATTGCGGTTCGGGTTGTTCGTATCGCGCATGTCGACACATGCGGAAACGGTCGTCAGGCTGGCTGCGGCGAAGATCAGCGAGATGCGAGAAAGGGTCATGACTATTTTCCTTGCGTTATGAAGCGGAGGCGCTTTGAGCCAAGCTATCTAAATCAGTGGGATGTTATGCAATAGCATGATGCATGTCCGAGATGAATTGCTCAAGTATCCAGCGCTTCCAGACGTGCGGATTCATATGCAAGGATCGCGCGTTTGACTGGCAGTCCCCAGTGGTAGCCACCCAAGCCGCCGCTTTTGCGCAGAGCGCGGTGGCAGGGGATGAGAAGGCTGATTGGGTTGCGGCCAACTGCGGTGCCGACGGCGCGAACTGCTTTGGGGTTGCCGATGGCGGAGGCGAGATCGGAATAGGTGCTTACATGGCCCGACGGGATGGCGAGCAGCGCCTCCCAGACCTTGATCTGGAAAGGAGCGCCGATAAGGTGCAGCGGCGTTTCTTTGTGGGTCAGGAAAGCCGCTTCTGCCCACGGGAGAAGGCGAGTTTTGTCTTCAACAAAAGTGGCGTTGGGCCAACGCCCCGCAAGATCGGAATAGGCTTCTGTCCGTCCCATTTCGGCGGCAAAGGCCAAACCGCAGATGCCGCGATCAGTACCCATTAGCAAGGTGGGGCCGAAGGGGCTATCGAACCAGCCTGTATAGATTATCAGGCCGCTGCCCCCGCGCGCATATTCACCGGGGCTCATGGCCTCCCATGTCACGAAGAGATCATGAAGCCGTCCGCCACCTGACAGCCCGACAGAATGAGCCGTATCGAGGACGCTGTAGCGGGAATTGAGCAGCTCGCGCGCGTGATCTATATGAAGATATTGTTGGTAGCGCTTGGGTGAGACGCCAACCCATTGCGAAAACAGCCGCTGGAAATGGGCAGGACTGAGGCCGACCTCTTTTGACAGCGCCTCAAGTGAAAGCGGTCCCTGTTGCGCGTGGGTGTCGATCACATCCAAGGCGCGGCGGATCAGCGTAAAATGGTAGTTCTCTTCCATGCTCGGAACATAGGCTCTGTATGGAACCGCGGCGACCCGAAACTTGCGCAAACGGGAAGGCTTGCGAAGGCGTGTCTCCAAAGGCATACCCGCTTTATGGTAAAGCAGCTTGACTATCACACGATCCGAGAGATCTTCACTCGTTTTCGCGACATGGAGCCCGAGCCGAAGGGAGAGCTCGACCATGTGAATGCTTATACGCTCGTGGTGGCGGTGGCGCTATCTGCGCAGGCGACGGATGCGGGTGTGAACCGCGCGACGCGGGAACTTTTCAAGATTGCTGATACGCCCCAAAAGATGCTTGAGCTGGGCGAAGAGGGTCTGATCGCACATATCAAGACGATTGGACTGTTCCGCAACAAAGCTAAGAATGTAATCAAGCTGTCCCGCATTCTGGTTGAAGAATACGGCGGTGAAGTCCCGAATTCCCGCGCAGCGCTGCAATCCCTACCCGGGGTCGGGCGGAAGACGGCCAACGTGGTGCTGAACATGTGGTGGCGCTTTCCAGCGCAGGCGGTGGACACGCATATCTTCCGCGTGGGCAATCGTACTGGCATAGCGATGGGCAAGAACGTGGATGCCGTCGAGCGCGCGGTCGAGGACCATATCCCTGCTGATTTTCAGCTCCATGCACATCATTGGCTAATATTGCACGGGCGCTATACCTGCGTGGCGCGCAAACCAAAATGCGGAGCCTGTTTGATCAGGGATCTCTGCAAGTTTGAGGATAAGAGCATATGAAGAAGTTTCAGGTTGTCGGTATCGGGAACGCGATGGTGGATGTTCTAACCCGCGCCGAAGACTCGTTTCTGGAAGAGGCAGGGATCGAAAAAGGCATCATGCAACTGATCGATATGGAGCGCGCGGTCGCGCTTTATGGCCAGATCGGGCCGGCGCGTGAGATCTCTGGGGGATCCGCGGCAAACACGATTGCCGGCATTGCCCAGCTTGGTGGCCGGACGGCCTATGTCGGCAAAGTGAAAGACGATCAGCTTGGCGCGATTTTCGCGCATGACTTGCGGGCGCAGGGAGCGGAGTATCAAACTGCGCTAGCCCCGAACGATGCAGATGGTGAGACTGGGCGCTGCATTGTGGTGGTAACGCCGGATGGCGAGCGTTCAATGAATACCTACCTCGGCGTTACCGAGTTTCTGGAACCCTCCGACATCGACCCCGAAATGATGGGTGATGCGGAGTGGATCTATCTGGAGGGCTACAGGTTTGACGGACCCGACAGCCATGCGGCCTTCGCCAAGGCAATCAATGCTTGCAAGGGACGGGGCGGTAAAGTCGCGTTGACGCTCTCTGATCCGTTTTGCGTGGAAAGGCACCGCGATGCCTTCCGCATGATGATCCGCGAGGACGTCGACCTGTTGTTCTGCAACCGCGCCGAGATGCTATCGATGTATCAGACGGACGATTTTGACGAGGCGCTCAAGCAGGCCGGCGAGGAGGTCGAAATGGTCGCCTGCACCGATAGCGAGCATGGGGCGCATGTGATTTCTGGTCGGGTGCGGCGGCATGCGCCCGCTGTACCGACGCAGATTGTGGATGCAACCGGCGCGGGTGACCTGTTTGCGGGAGCCTTCATGTGGGGGCTGGTCAATGGCCATGATGCCGAAACCTGCGGCCGCATGGGGTGTGTTGCTGCCTCGGAAATCATCAGCCACATCGGCGCGCGCCCCGAGGCGGACCTCAAGGCGCTATTTGCTAAGCACGGTTTGATTTGAGGCGATCACTCGCTTGTGTCGATGATCGTGAAGGCGTGAGTGACATCGGCAGTTTTGGCCAATGTTGCAACGGCGGAGCAGTATTTCTCGACTGACAGATCTACTGCGCGTGCGACTTTCTTTTCGTTCAAGCCGCGCCCCGATATCGTGAATTGCATATGCACTTTGGTGAAGACCTTAGGGTCTTCAGTGGCGCGCTCACCATCAATATCGCACACGCAATCCTCGATCCGCTCGCGGCCTTTTTCAAGGATGGATACGACATCGTAAGAGGAACAGCCCGCCGTTCCCATAAGAACCAGTTCCATAGGGCTTGGGCCGGGTGTCGGTGCATCGGGGGTAGGGCGAGTGCCCAATACGATTGAATGGCCGGTGCCAGAGGTTCCTACAAAGGTCCGGCTTTCGGCCCATTTAACGCGCGCTTTCATGCGGTGCTCCCAAGTTTAGATCGCGATCAGATGTAGGGCGGCGCTGGAGGAAGTGCAACGGGCGCTATTCACCCAGCTTTGCATGAATTTCGGCAAGGTCGATTTCGCCGGTCGGCAACTTGTTAGCGGGGTTTTCAAAGTCGTAGCGGAAGAGCTGGAAGTCTTTCTTGTACATCTCGTAGACCAGATGCATCGAAAGATCGTCGAAATAGTCTTCAACCGGATGCGCGCGCTTGGGACCATGACCTTCACTTTCGTTGAAGCGCGGGGTCTGGGCGAGGTCAACAGGGTGGGGCGTCTCGATATTGTCGAGAACAACCTGCATTCCCTCGTTGAACTTCTCGGTCCAGAAAATGTGATTATAGCGGCCGCCATTGGCAATGAATGTGGAGATGTGGCCAGACATCGCGGACCAGTGAATGTCAGGATCCATCGGACGGCGCCAGCGGATGGTATCGCGCGCGAAGAGCATCGACCTTTTGCACGATTTCTTTTCTGACAGGTCGCGCACCAAACTTCTGGAAGTAGAGTGTAATTTCAGTGACGACTACCTGATCGGCCACGCCAAGCGCGTGGGCCTCGCAGGTGAGGAAACACAAGAGGAAACGCTTCAGCAGCTTTTGCCCACCGTGCGCTACGATGTGATCTATGAAAGTGATGCCATTAAGGATGCCCAGTTTCCGGACCATTTCCGGATTACTGAAGGCATTTCCGCTGAACAGAATGCATTGGCGCTGGAGGCTTTTCTATCGGTGGATCATGATGTAGCGCTTGGCGTGGCGCAGACGCCATATTTGTTCGTTGACTGAGGAGCTAGCCGTGGAATTCGTTTACGATCCCGAGAACATTTTCGCCAAAATTCTGCGCGGAGAGATCCCGAATAAAACTGTTTACGAAAACGATCATGCGCTGGCATTTCATGATATCGCACCGCAGGCACCCCAGCATGTGATGGTGATCCCAAAGGGCGCCTATGTCAGCCTTGACCATTTTGCGCGCGATGCGAGCGCGGAAGAACAGCATGGTTTTATGAAGGCTGTCGCTGAAGTGTGCGAGATTTTGGGCGTTGATGACGGTTTTCGCGCAATCGCGAATTCGCGGGAACATGGTGGACAGGAAGTGCCGCATTTCCACCTGCATATAGTTTCGGGGCGGCCATTAGGGCCGATGCTTGCGCGGTGATCAACGCGCCGATGTCAGCGAGAGGAATACATCTTCAAGGTCAGCTTCCTCGGTCTTAACGTCGCGAATACTGATGCCTGCGTCCCGCACCGCTGCGAGGACTGACTCGGCCGTGGTGGTAGAACTGCGATAGGTAAAGACGAGTGCACCATCATTGCGCTTGTTTGCGGTGATTCCCGCTGGCAATGGTGGGATATCAGCGGCGCCGTCAGGGTGAATCACCATGGTTTTCCCGTCCAAGCGACCAAGCAGGTTCGCGGTGGTATCGCGGGTAATTAATTCGCCGTGGTTGATGATCGCGATCTCATCACACATTGCCTCTGCCTCTTCGAGGTAATGGGTGGTCAAAATGATTGTCATGCCGTCTTCTTCGTTCAGGCGCCGCACATTTTTCCAGAGCATATTGCGCAGTTCGATGTCGACACCGGCAGTCGGTTCATCGAGCACGAGAATCTGGGGGCGGTGGACGAGGGCTTTTCCGAGGAGGAGCCGCCGCCGCATGCCGCCTGAGAGAGAGCGGGAGTAAGCTTCCGCTTTGTCGGTCAGGCCGATGAGTTCAAGTATTTCTTCGGTGCGGCGTTGAGATCTTGGAACGCCGTATAGGCCGGCTTGCACTTCAAGGCTTCCACGGGGCGTGAAGAACGGATCAAGGTTCGGTTCCTGTGGCATGATCCCAATGGCGGCGCGGCTTTGCCTCGGATTTTTGTCATGATCGAACCCCCAGATTCGGACAGTACCCGCCGACTTTGTGACAAGACCGGCAAGGATGTTGATCAAGGTCGATTTTCCCGCCCCGTTAGGGCCGAGCAAACCGAAGATAGACCCTCTCGGGATATCCAGATCGACGCCTTTGAGAGCTTCTTTGGCGGGGGAGCGGCCAGAAGCGCGGTAAGTCTTGCGCAGACCCGATATTTCAATGGCGTTCTGTGACATCTGTTGCCTTTCGCGTCTTGTTCGCGGCGTTGGGATCAGTAGTATGCCCCCGATGTAAAGCGGGCGGTTGCCCGCGGCAACCAATTGAAGGCGACGCAATGACCCATCCGGTGCCAGAAACCAAAATTGTCGATCAGTGGCGCATCGCTTGCGATGGCGGCGAGGGCGCATTGGGGCATCCGCGCGTGTGGCTCTCGATTCCGCATGATCGTGGTTGGGTAGAGTGCCCATATTGCGATGCGCGTTTCGTTCACGGTGAAGCGGCAGACGACGCCGACTAAGCCGCTTTCGCATTCCACACTGGAAGCTGATCCCCGTTCGTGCCAAACCATGAGTAAACGCAGGAACGGGAGTTGCCATGACGGGCTTCGGCAAGGGATGCCATTTGCACCTGATCGACGGATCGGCTTTTATCTTCAGAGCCTACCACGCGCTGCCGCCGCTGACGCGCAAATCCGACGGGTTGCCCGTCGGTGCGGTGAGCGGCTTCGTCAACATGCTGCAACGCTATGTCGAGTCGAATAACGGGCCCGATGCCGCAACACATGTTGCAGTGATTTTCGACAAGGGCAGCCACACATTCCGTAACGATCTTTATGATCTCTACAAAGCCAATCGTGACGAGATGCCCGAAGACCTGCGCCCGCAAATGCCGCTGACACGGCGGGCGACGGAAGCATTCAATATCGCTTGCAAAGAGCTTGAAGGCTTTGAGGCGGACGACATCATCGGGACGCTCGCCTGCCGTGCGCGCGAAGCGGGCGGGCGCGTGACAATTGTCTCTTCGGACAAGGATTTGATGCAGCTCGTCGGTGACGGCGTCGAAATGCTTGATCCGATGAAGAACCGCCGGATTGACCGCGAAGGTGTTTTTGAAAAGTTTGGGGTGGCGCCGGAACGTGTTGTGGACGTGCAGGCATTGGCGGGCGACAGCGTTGATAACGTCCCCGGTGCGCCGGGTATCGGGATCAAAACCGCGGCGCTCTTGATCAATGAGTTTGGCGACCTGGAGACGTTGCTAGACCGCGCCGAGGAGATCAAACAGCCGAAGCGGCGACAGACTTTGATCGAAAACCGCGCGCAAATCGAACTGTCGAAGAAATTGGTCCAGCTTGATTGCGATATGGTGCTCGATTTTACACTCGAAGAATTGGAAGTGCGTGATCCGGATCCAGACGCACTGCTTGGCTTTCTGGCCGAAATGGAATTCCGCACGATAACAAAGCGCGTGTCCGAAAAGCTTGGTGTTGAGGCTCCGGTGTTTCTGGACACGACGCCCGAAGGGGCTGATCCTGTCGATGCGGTGCCGAGCATCGCTGAACTGCCCTTTGATACGGATGCCTATGAATGTGTGCGTACACAAGCGCAACTCAAACAATGGATCACCAAGATCATCGATCGCGGCTATGTTGCCGTCGATACGGAGACAACGGGCCTTGACGAGATGCGGGCTGATCTTGTTGGGATTAGCCTTTGTGTCGAGGCTGGGCACGCTTGTTACATCCCATTGACGCATAAGGAGGCGCGCGGAGACGACCTCTTCGGTTCGGATGCCTTGGCGGATGAGCAAATGGGGCTGGAAGATTGCTTGACGTTGCTTCGTCCAGTTCTGGAGGATCAAGCGATCCTGAAAATTGGGCAGAATATGAAATATGACGCCAAGATTTTTGCCCGCTACGATGTGACCGTCGCGCCAATTGATGACACGATGCTCATTTCCTACGCCATGAATGCGGGGCTTCACGGGCATGGGATGGACCTGTTGAGCGAGCGCTACCTTGGCCACAAGCCAATCGAGATCAAATCCCTTCTCGGAACAGGAAAGAGCGCTATCACGTTTGATCGGGTATCAGTTGATGATGCTGTCAAATATGCGGCTGAAGATGCCGATATCACGCTCCGCCTGTGGCAGCATCTCAAGCCACAGCTGCACCGGAACAAGGTCACGACCGTCTACGAGACGATGGAACGTCCGCTGGTGCCGGTCTTGGCGCGGATGGAGATGGCGGGGATCAAAGTCGAGCGCGACACGTTGAGCCGGATGTCCAATTCATTCGCCCAGAAGATGGCGGGGTTGGAGGCTGAAATACAGGAAAAAGCAGGAAGGCCATTCAATGTAGGTTCACCCAAGCAGCTTGGTGAAATCCTGTTCGATGAGCTTGGTCTGCCTGGTGGTAAGAAAGGTAAGACAGGTGCTTATGGAACAGGCGCGGATGTCTTGGAGGATCTGGCGACCGAGCATGAATTGCCCGGGCTGGTGCTCGACTGGCGGCAATTGTCCAAGCTGAAATCCACCTACACCGACGCATTACAGGATCACATAAACCCTGCCACGGGGCGGGTGCATACGTCCTATGTGATTTCTGGCGCGAATACGGGGCGGTTGGCCTCGACGGATCCCAATTTGCAGAACATTCCTATACGATCCGAGGATGGTCGGCGTATTCGCGAGGCCTTTGTCGCAGAAGAGGGTAAGCGGATTGTAAGCCTCGATTACAGCCAGATCGAATTGCGTATTTTGGCGCATGTGGCAGGGATTGATACGCTCAAACAGGCCTTCCGTGACGGGCAGGATATTCACGCGCTGACGGCCAGCGAGATGTTTGATGTGCCTCTTGCAGAGATGACATCAGATATTCGCAGGCAGGCGAAAGCGATCAATTTCGGCGTGATCTACGGTATTTCTGGTTTTGGTTTGGCGCGTAATTTGCGGATTCCGAGAGCGGAGGCGCAGGGCTTTATTGATCGTTACTTTGAACGTTTCCCCGGCATTCGTGCTTACATGGACGATACCGTCGTCTTCGCCAAAGAACACGGCTTCGTTGAAACCCTGTTTGGGCGTAAAATCCATACGCCGGAGATCAATGCAAAAGGCCCCGGCGCTGGATTTGCGAAACGCGCGGCGATCAACGCACCTATTCAGGGAACAGCTGCCGACGTGATCCGGCGGGCCATGATCCGTATGGATGCGGCCATTTCGGATTTGCCTGCAAAGATGCTATTGCAGGTGCATGACGAATTGATCTTCGAGGTTGATGAAGGCTGCGTGGATGATCTGATCGCGCGTGCGCGCGACGTGATGGAGAGCGCAGCAGAACCGGCTGTCAGGCTGGATGTCCGCTTAGAGGCCGATAGCGGCGTCGGCGCCAATTGGGCGGAAGCACATTAATTAGGCAGGGGATATTCGAAATGTCTGATCCGAGCCTACCATGACCTTTTGTATTGAAATGGTCGGTTGGGCTGCGGTCGCATTCACTTTTGCTGCCTACTCGATGAAAACGATGTTGCCGCTGCGGGTGGTGGCAATCCTCGCGAATATTTCGTTTGTCTACTTCAGCTACTAGGAATCCATCCTACCGACATTGGTACTGCATCTTGCCTTGCTGCCACTGAATGTTACGCGGCTGTTACAGATCCTGAAAATGCGCCGGAAGGTGCGTGACGTTTCCCATAAGGATGGAAATTTAGAAGGGCTGCGCCCCTTGCTGAAAGCCGTGGATTTTGCAGACGGCAGCTACGTTTTCCGCAAAGGGGATCCGCCCGACCGTATTTATGTTTTGGAATCGGGGGAGATCGAACTTGTCGAGCTGGGGAAGGCCCTGAAGCCTAGCGAATTGTTTGGTGAAATCGCGTTCTTCACCGAGCAAAAGGTGCGGACGCTTTCTGCCAAATGCAAAGGCCCCTGTCGTATCCTGACGATGAATGAAAATGACTTCCTCAGGGTTTATTACCAAGATCCGTCATTCGGGTTCTACATCATCAAGCTGGTTGCTTCGCGGCTTTATGAAGGTATCGAGCAGCGGCCCGATGCCTATCGGGCCGCTGCCGGCGGTGACAATTCGTCCAACGAGCGCCATCCGGTTTAGGGAGGGAGAGAAGAAGGCGCATCAGCGGACGCATTGCGACGCTAGTTTACAGGCTTACCTTCTAGGATGTCGCTGTTTCTGGATGATTTCGAAATCTCGATGCGGCGCGGTTTAAGCGCCTCGGGCACTTCTTTGACCAAATCAATGTGCAGCATGCCGTTCTCATGCACCGCGCCAGAGACACGAACATGATCGGCTAGATGGAAACGACGCTCGAAGGCGCGCGTAGCGATGCCGCGATGCAAATATGTGCGCTCTTCCTCGTCAGATTTGCGACCTGAAATGAGAAGTGCGTTCTCGCGGACCTCAATGGTGAGATCCTCATCGGAGAAACCCGCGACTGCGAGCGAAATACGCCATGCATCCTCGGAGGTTTTCTCGATGTTGTAGGGGGGGTAGCTGGGCTGGCTTACGTCTTTTGTCAGGACGCGATCCATAAGGTCGGCGATCTGATCGTAGCCAACTGTGGCGCGATACAGGGGTGCGAGATCAAAGCTGCGCATGGGAATCCTCCTTTGAGCGATACCTATTTTTATGCCTTCCTGAAGGGACAGGCGGTGATCGAGGCCCAATTTGGCGCCTCTCTTTAGGATATTGGAAAGGGTGAAAGGCTTTTCAAGAGGGTCAGGGACGAATGAATTTCGCGCCGGTGTGCGTGCGTTCGCCAGGGGTGATTACGCGCACTTGAGGCGGGGGATTGCGACCAAGCGCGCCGGTCCCTGCGCGTGATGCGGCGATCACGGCGGGCAAGGTTGCGGCAATGTCCGGCCCGAGCGTTACCCGCCGCCCGTCATCCAGCTCGCCCATCGCGGAGACGACCGAGACAATCGCCAGATGTGATCCGACCTGCTGGAACACAGGGGCGCCGGACGTGCCGAAATCGGCCTCGCAGTCAGTCACAAGCATTTCATTTGCGACACCGACAAAGCGACACCCCTCTTGTAGGATAGGGCTGTCGGCATGATCCTTGTCGTAAGATACAAGGGTAACGTTTGCGGCGGTCAAGCTGGCGACTGCAGTGGCAAACGGCTCGATATCCGGTAGGCGGATCGGTTGTGCGAGCTGGATCAGGGCGAGATCATGCGCCGAACGATCCGTTGGCTCGTCTGAGAAGTAGTCAAAAGCGGGGTGTATGGTGATGCTTCGGGCCTGCCGCGTAACAGCAGCGATGCCCTGCCGCAGCCCCGCTCGAAAAGTCAGTCTGCTTACCGAAACGGGAGCATCTGTGTGGTGATCTATGACGCAATGAGCCGCAGTGATCACGAGGTCGATGTCAATGATCGCAGCAGTACAAAAGCCCTGATCGCTAACGTCCAATCGTCCGACCGCCTTCCAGCTGGAGCCGATTTCTGTCGTATTGGCACCATCTAATGTCTGCGCACTACTTGCGTCAGGACTGCCACCTAAGAGCAGGCATAGTGCCGCGAGAAAGAATGCCGCAACGCGCATAGTAATGTGTTCCTGCTCGCCAGTTTTGCGCTGGATTGGATGCAGCTTAGCGGGTTAGCGCAGGATTGGAACCTCTGGTTTGATTGGAGACGAGGATCGATGTGAGGTTTCCAGCGCGCGCGGCTTGGGGCCACCCGTTGCCCAGTCCAAAAGTTCAACCGTGTGGACCACAGGCACGCCGGTCGCGGCACCGATTTGCATCATGCACCCAATATTCCCTGCGGCGATGATATCAGGCGATAGAGCCTCCAGAGCCTGCACTTTGCGCGCCTTTAGCTTGCCTGAAATTTCCGGCTGCATGAGGTTATATGTACCAGCGGAGCCGCAACATAGATGTGGATCGGCCGGCTCAAGAACCGTAAAGCCAGCTTCTTTCAACAAGAGTTTTGGGTAGGTTTTGATTTGCTGGCCATGCTGAAGGGAGCACGCAGCGTGATAGGCAACTGTCAGGTCGGGAACGGTGGTCTGAGGTAGGCCAAGGTCAGTAATGACCTCGGAAATGTCCTTTGCGATGGCGCTCACCCGCGCGGCATCGGCCGCAAGCGGATCGTTACGGAACATGTGGCCGTAGTCTTTGACCGTGGTGCCGCAGCCCGATGTGTTTATGACGATCGCATTAAGCCCTTCGCCATCCATTTCAGAGGCCCATGCGCGTATGTTTTTGGCTGCCGTCTTATGGCTTTCTTCTTGGCGGCCCATGTGGTGGGTCAGTGCACCACAGCATCCTGCGCCTTCGGCTATCACCACTTCACAGCCAAGGCGGCGGAGGAGACGAATGGTTGCGTCATTGATGTCGGTGTTCAGCGCGCGCTGGGCGCATCCGGTCATGAGTGCCACGCGTTTCCGGCGCGGCGTTTCCGGCGCAAAACATTGTGGATCGTCATTGCGGCTTACGGGTGGGATGGTCTTGGGGGCCATTTCAAGCATCGCCCGCAGCCGCGCGTCCGGAATCAACTTACGGAATGGGCGACCAATTTTCGCGCCGAGAAGCGCAATGCGGAATCGCATTGGATAGGGGAGTATGCGCGCCAAAACCCAGCGGAGCGCCCGGTCCGACCAAGGGCGGTCATAGTGACGCTCGATATAAGCGCGGGCTTCGTCGATCAGATGCATGTAATGCACGCCTGACGGGCAGGTGCTCATGCAAGCAAGGCAGGACAGGCAGCGATCAATATGCTTGACGGTTTTCTCATCGGGTATGCGGCTGTTTTCCAGCATATCCTTGATCAGATAGATTCGGCCGCGGGGGCTATCCAGTTCGTCTCCAAGGACTTGGTAGGTAGGGCAGGTCGCGGTACAAAATCCGCAATGCACGCAAGCGCGGAGTATTTCGTTGGCCCGTTGGATGCCTGGATCTTTGAGCTGTTCTGCGGTGAAATGCGTTTGCATGGCTAGCCCATCAATCCAAGGTTCAGGATGCCGCGCGGATCGAACTTCTGCCTCAGCCCCGTGGCGATTTTGGCGAGCGGTGGGGCTTCAGGGTGAAAGGTCGAGATGCGGGTTTTGGTTTCAATCGAGGCGCGGATCAACGTAGCGTGACCCTGGAACGCACCGAGGCGGGCGCGCAGATCAATACCTTCTGGCATACGCAGCCAAATCAAGCCGCCGCCCCAATCAAGCACACTCGCTAACGGGGCAGCGCGTTCAAGAAGAGACGGAGCGTCGGTGGCTTTTGTCGAGATGCGCCAAATATCGCCGGGTTCTCCGGCAAAAGCTTTCACATCACGGATATCGCTCCAAAGGGTTTCGGCGTCTTCGACTTTTTCGATTGCGCCAAAATCCTTCAATATCTCTGCCAGCTTGCTGCTTCGGTAATCCACCGAAGCATTGAAACCTTCAAGGCGGAAAAGGGTGCGCGTGCTGCTGGTGTCATGGGCCACGCCGCTCACTTCGAAAGGAGAGCCGAGCGCGCGTGCCATCGCTTTTACCGCTTGCGCGTGGTCCAACCCTGAAAGCGCCAAAGTTGCGGACTTCTCAACATTTGGGAGAACTTTCATTGCAACTTCGGTCAGGATTCCCAATGTTCCGTAACTACCAGCCAACAGCTTCACAAGATCATAGCCGGTGACATTTTTCATCACGCGTCCGCCGTTTTTCAGCACTTTTCCAGCCCCGTCAACGAATCGAACACCCAGCATGTAATCCCGCGCGGCACCCACCTGCACGCGGCGAGGACCGGAAAGGTTCATGGCTGCGATGGAGCCAATTGTTGGTGTGCCTTCCGTGCTGAGGAGTGCGCGGTAGTCTGGCGGCTCGAAGGGAAGGCGCTGATTATGCTCCGAAAGTGCTGCCTTGATTTCGGCAATCGGTGTTCCGGCTTGAGCGACGATGGTCAACGCACCCGGTTCGTAAAGGGAGATACCCGACAAGCCGGTGGTTTTTACCACGGTGCAGGCTCCGGTAACGCGGCCAATAGGGCGGGTGCCGCCACCTTGGATATGCAACGGTCGTTGCGTTGTCGCGACCAGCTCAGCAAGCTCCTGCTCTGATTTGGGTGTGAGCACGTTAGCGCCCCTTTCTTGCCGGGGGCATCATGCGGCTTGAGATTGGCGATGAGAGGCGCTGGCGCCTAGTGGGAAAACTTTTGCGGGATTGAGGAGCCACGCCGGATCAAAGACGTCCTTGACGGCCATTTGTGCCGCGAGATCGTCTGGCGTGTACTGTGTCAGCATGAGGTCACGTTTCTCGATGCCAACTCCATGTTCACCAGTCAAACAGCCGCCCACCTCGACACAAAGCTTCAGGATTTCGGCGCCAAAGGCTTCGCAAGTTTCAAGGTCGCCTGGCTTGTTGGCATTGTAGAGGATCAGGGGATGCATATTGCCGTCACCCGCGTGGAACACGTTGGCCACATCAAGCCCGAACTCGCGGCTCATTTCACCGATGCGGCGCAGAACGAACGGAAGCTCGGATACCGGGATTGTGCCGTCAAGGCACATGTAGTCGTTGATTTGCCCCATTGCTCCAAATGCGGATTTCCGGCCTAGCCATATCCGCGCTGCTTCATCGGCATCGCGCGCTTCGCGTAGCTCCACGGGGTTGTGAGCTTCGGCAATCGCTGTAATTTTTGCCAGCTGTTCCTCAATTTCGGCGGCAGATCCCTCAACCTCGATGATCAAAAGCGCCTCGCACATCGGATATCCGGCTTTGGCGAACGCCTCACAGGCCTCGATGCAAGGGCGATCCATGAATTCGATTGCGACGGGCAGCACGCCGGCTTTGATAATGTCGCTCACACATGCGCCAGCGACTTCGTTGCTGTCGAAACCCATCAGGATCGGGCGGGCGCCTTCCGGCTTGGGAAGAATGCGAAGGGTGGCCTCTGTCACCACGCCGAGCTGTCCCTCGGATCCGCAGATGACACCCAACAGATCAAGCCCGCCTGCGTCCATGTGAGCGCCGCCGATTTCTGTGATTGTGCCGTCCATCATCACCATCGTGACACCCAGAAGGTTGTTCGTGGTAACTCCGTACTTCAGGCAGTGCGCGCCGCCTGAGTTCATCGCGATATTGCCGGAAATGGCGCATGCGAGCTGCGAGGAGGGGTCTGGCGCATAGAAGTAACCGTCTGTCTCTACCGCGCCAGTCACTGAAAGGTTGGTGCGACCGGACTGAATGCGAATGAAGCGGTTTTCGTAGTCTGTTTCCAGAACGCCATTCAGGCGCGCAACGCCAATAATAACCGCATCGGCAGTCGGCAGTGCACCCCCTGCAAGCGAAGTGCCCGAGCCACGCGGCACGACGGGCACACCCTCCTCGTGACAAATCCGCAAGATCGCAGACACTTCCTCTGTTGATTGCGGAAGTGTCGCGCAAAGAGGGGGGCAGCGGTACGCGCTGAGGCCGTCGCACTCATAGGCGCGGGTTTCTGATTCGTCCGAGATCACCGCGCCAGCAGGCAGTACGGCGCTCAATCTCTCAACGATCAGGCCCTTTTTTGCGATTACAGCGCCATTTGGCTCCGGCATTTCCATAGCGATACCTCCGATTGGTAAAAAAATATAACCAATTTTTGCATATGGCAAGGGTGCCCTTACGGATATAGGAAATCTATGACCCTACTTGACCATCTCGCCCTTATGTCGGCCTTCGACGCTATTGCGGTATCGCTTCTTTTGCTTTCTTGGCTGGGCATCAGTTGGCGCATTGAGCATCCGGCAAAAGGCCGAAAGTCGGTAACTTCTTTGATGGCGGAATATCGGCGCGACTGGATGTCGGAGTTCGTGACCCGCGACAATCGCATATTCGATGCGACCCTTGTCGCAAGTTTACGCCAAGGCACCTCCTTTTTTGCCTCGACCTGTATTCTGGCGATTGGTGGTGTGCTTGCCTTGGTCGGGAACACAGCACCGCTACGCGGTGTTGCGGAGGAATTCACGTCGTCGGCTGCGCCAGCGTTTGTTTGGCAATTGAAATTGATGTTCGTTGCTTTGTTCCTCACTAACGCCTTTCTGAAATTTGTCTGGGCGCATCGGGTTTTTGGTTATTGCTCGGTCGTGATGGGATCTGTTCCCAATGATCCGGAGCACCCGCTTGCACGTCCTCGTGCGCGTCAGGCCGCGGAACTCAATATCCGGGCCGCAGTTAACTATAACCGTGGTTTGCAATCGATGTATTTCGCGCTGGGAACACTGGCTTGGCTCATGGGGCCGGTGCCTCTTTTGATAGCGATTGCCGTTGTTGTCTGGCTCTTGTGGAGCCGCGAATTTGCCTCGATCCCGCGTGATGTGCTGGAGTCAGAGCGGCGGGAGCCATGACAATCCGTCTTCGGTCTGCCCTTTTGGGTGATATTCCCCGCTTACCCAGCCTTTGAAACCGACACGGTTCAGACCGTCGAAGAAGCTCCCATAGTTGAAGCCATCATTGGTTGGTTCGTGACGATCGGGAATTCCGCCGATCTGGATATGTGCCGCGCGTGACGCAACTTTGCCCCATGCGCTGTCGATGTCGCCCGTGATTTTATATGCGTGATAGGTGTCGAACTGTAAGAATAGGTTTGGAGCGTCGACGTCGTCGAGGATCGAAAGCGCTTCGTCAAAATCCGATAGTGCGTAGCGCGGCATATCTGCTGTGTTTATGGGCTCTATCGTGAAAGCCTGCCAAGGGGCTTGGCGCGTTGCGTATTTTAGGTTTTCGCAAAATACGGCACGCCAGTTCGGTGCACTGGTTCGGCCCGCCATGATATGGACGAAATCGGGTCGAAGGACCTTTGCAAATTCTAACGTTCTTTCTAATTCGCGCTTGAACTCATTGACGCGGTCAGGATTGGCGGCGCTGCCAAAAAAATCTAGATCAGGTGGGTCGACTGGACAGTTGAAGAGCGCGAGGGATAAATCCGCGGCTTTCAACTGCTCGGAGATTTGCAACGGGCTGAGCGCGCCGGGGAAGAGTACTTCCACACCCTCAAAGCCAGCCTGACGTGCGCGACCGAACCTTTCAGTCAAGGGAACTTCGTTGAACAGCAATGTCAAGTTGGCACAAAAGCGGGACATGCTTAAGGTAGATCGTTTGCGGGAATGATGGGAAAGAAACAACCCGCCGAGCGAATGCCGAACCATTCTTCGCCCTCGTAGTCGGCAACTCCACAG